>Ga0208896_1001620_pt1 | contig 10954 bp, 12 predicted proteins | sample ETNtaG_27_FD_185778 | JGI IMG/M metagenome (GOLD analysis project Ga0208896, IMG submission 185778) | Marine microbial and viral communities from oxygen minimum zone, Eastern Pacific Ocean - ETNP201406SV63 (SPAdes) (version 2) | ecosystem: Environmental > Aquatic > Marine > Oceanic ... | reverse complement strand
GTAGCGCCTACCCCCAGGTGAATCCCAACCAGAACACCGGCAACCCCATAGCGACCGATACCGAATGGCGCGTCGCCAAGCAGACGATCTATCATGACCAGGACCACCCCTCGGCGCTGATCTTGCCGGTGTTCTCTGCTGGCGAAGGATAGCACGATGAGCAGACTGGCGATTGCCATTGTTGTCACGGCGTTGCTTGGGGACTTTACTACGACCCAGGCGGCGCCGGTTCGAAACATTTTCGATGCGCGTGTGCCGATGCGTGACGAGATCGAACTTTCCGCCGATATCTGGCTACCGGAGAAGCCAGGTAAATATCCGGCCATCCTGGTGCGCACGCCCTACACACAGTCCGCCGCCATGTTCGTTCCAATTCAAAAGAGATTGGTGGACCAGGGATATGTTGTGGTCTTTGGGTTCGTGCGTGGCCGGGGAGATTCGGACGGCGCCTTCCTTGGCGGCGGTGAAGGCAGTGACGGCTATGACACCATCGAGTGGATCGCCAGGCAGCCTTGGTCCAACGGCGATGTCTGCATGATGGGCCTGTCGTACCTCGGTGGCGTGCAATGGGCGGCAGCGCGGCTAAGCCCTTCTCCTCTGAGATGCATGGTGCCGACAGCCTCTGCGGCTACCTTGATTAACGGCGCTTGGTACGTGGGTGGGGCCTTCAGCATGGAGCAGATCCAGTGGTTCAACAGGATGTCCGGTAACTGGGACAAGGCTGGGGTCACAACCGGGTTGGACTGGGAAAGAATCTTCCAACATCGGCCGCTCCTGAGCCTGGATGAGGCCATGGGCCGGATCATGCCACTGTATCGTAAGGTCTTGACGATGCGCGATCCCGGTTACGACATCATTACGGAAAAACGCTTCGGCGTTATGGATTTCGAAAATATCAATTCACCAGCGCTGCACATAACAGGCTGGTTTGACGGCGCACTGGCGGGCGCGATGGAATTTTGGGACGGCATGGCAGCTCACTCTCCGGCCAAAGAAAGACAGCACCTGTTGATCGGGCCCTGGGATCATGGCCAGACCTTTTTCGGGGGAAAGACCAGCACCGGCGAGATGGAATTTAGCAAAGATTCCATTGTCGATGTGGCCGCACTACACGCCCGCTTCTTCAATCACGTCCTCAAAGGCGAGGGAACAAGCTTCGATTTTCCCCGTGCGCGGATTTATGTCACCGGTGCCAACCACTGGCGTGATCTGGATACCTATCCGCCCACACAGAGCCATGATCAACGGTTCCATCTGCACAGCGGTGGCAATGCCAATACTGCGGGCGGCGATGGCCTGTTGGGCCGAAGTGCGCCCGGTAGTGAACCCACCGACAGTTTTGTCTACGACCCTAAGAAGCCAGTGCCCTCTGGTGGCGGGGCCGGCCTCGGCGCTGATCAGCGGCCGATCGAGCAGCGTCGGGACGTATTGGTTTATACCGGCGAGGTGCTGAGCGAACCCCTTGAGATTATCGGCCGGGTCAGCGTTGAGCTTTACGCTGCCAGCGATGCTCGCGACACTGACTTTGCCGCCAGACTGATCGATGTCTATCCCGACAGCCGAGCGGTGAGGCTTGGCTCGCCCGTCTCCGCTATCGTGCGTGCGCGCTATCGTAACGGCTTTGGAAAAGAAGAGTTGCTTACCCCCGGCAAGATCGAGAAGTACACTATCCTGTTGCGTGACGTGGGGCATACGTTTCTCGCTGGGCATCGGTTGCGCCTTGAGGTAACCAGCAGTGCCTTTCCGCTGGTGAACCCTAACCAGAACACCGGCAACCCGATAGCGACCGACACCGAATGGCGCATCGCCAAGCAGACGATCTATCATGACCAGGACCATCCTTCGGCGTTGATCCTGCCGGTATTTCTAAAATCACACTTGAAGGCTGTCCCGCAATGACTCTGAATTCCTTTTGCGAGAAACTCGAATGAAACCGGGAACCAACGAGGCCGGAATTGTTAGCGCTATCTTCACACACGATTTCAGATAACATTTGAAAACAGAGGGCGTAACGACTGTCAACAAGAGGAGTCCGATCCCATGTCACTTGATGCTCAAACACAGGCTCTGATCGAGCAAATGAAGCAGGGCGGCTTCAAGCCCGCGAGTCAGATTCCCATTGAGGAGTCACGGGCCGGCCTGACGCAGATGGCGCTCGCCATGGCTGCTCCGAAAGAGGATGTATTTGCAACCGAGGATCGCAGTATCCCCGGGCCCGCAGGCGATGTGCCCATCCGTATCTACAGGCATGCCGAAAGGAGCGAAGGTGAGTGCTCAGCTGTGGCGGTATTCTTCCATGGGGGAGGGATGTACCTGGGTGACCTGGAGACCCACGACCATGTTTGTCGATATCTTTGCAATCACGGCAGGTTGTCTGTTGTCGCCGTGGATTATCGTCTGGCGCCGGAAAACAAGTATCCGGCCAGTCTGGAGGATTGTTACGCGGCGCTGTGCTGGGTGGCCGACAATGGTGATGAGATCGGTATTGACCCTGGACAGATTGCATTGGTTGGCGACAGCGCGGGAGGCAGCTTGGTAGTCAGTTGCTGTCTGCTTGCCAGGCAAAGAGGTGGTCCCGCGATCGCCTACCAGGTCGCCGTATATCCAGCGTTGGCAATGACCGATGGCGAAGAGTTTCCCTCGCGCGTAGAAATGGGTACCGGGGAGTATTTCATTTCACTGGAGGATTTCGCGTTCTTTAGAAATCTCTACCTGAACGATCAGGAAAAAGAGGTTCGTGATCCGCTGGTGTCACCGATCTATGCCGATAACTACCGGGACCTGCCGCCGGCACTCGTTATCGCCGCTGGCTACGACCCCTGCCGCGATGAGAACAGGCACTATGCAGACCGACTTGCGGCGGACGGAGTACAGGTGATCTACCGGTGTTTTGATCACACCATCCACCCCTTCTTCCTGTTCGATGGCGTGATCGATGCTGGCAGGGAGGGTCAGAAACTGGTAGCTGATACGCTCAGGGAGTTTTTCGCTATCGGGTAGGAGATTCGATGTAATACGCCATACCGCCTGCTTTGCTCATTCTTCGGCAAGTAGCGTCGGGTAGCGCCGTCCGCCGTCTACGACCAGTTGTTCGGCGTTGACGTACGAGGACTCATCGGACGCGAGGAACAAAATCGCGTTGGCGATTTCCTTTGGGTCCGCAAGCCTGCCGAGCGGCAGCCCCCCGCCCCAACTGTCGGCCACTTCATCTGCGCTCGTGCCGGCTTTTTGAGCGAGGACTTCGAATAGTCCTTGGAGCATGGGCGTACGGGTGCCGCCGGGATAGACCGCGTTGCAGCGGATGTTGTCGCCCTTGACCGCGCAGTGGATGGCGACGGTAATAGTCAGGTTCGTCAGGCCCGCCTTGGCGGAGCCGTACGGCGTGTTCATCGGGCTCGGGATAAGAGCGCCCGCGGACGAGATGTTGACGATCGAACCGCTGCCGTTTTCGCGCATGGCGGGGATCGCGTGTTTGCAGCCGAGGAACGGACCGAGCGCGTTGACCTTGTGAATCGCCAACCAGTTATCCACCGTCGTGTTTTCAGGATCCGCCACCGGGCCGTCGTCTCCCGAAATACCGGCGTTGTTGACCAGAACGTCGAGCCCGCCGAAGCCGGAAACCGTGTCGCCGATGACGGTCTTCCAGTTGTTCTCGTCGGAAACGTCGAGTTCCATGAAGAGCGCTCCGTTGCCGGCCTCGGCGGCGGCCTCGGCGCCTTGTTCGCGGTTGACGTCGGCGACCACCACTCGTGCGCCCTCGGTGGCGAGGAGAAGCGCGGTCGCACGCCCGATGCCTGAGGCTGACCCTGTTACGATAACGGATTTTCCTTCAACACGTCCCATTGGTTGGTTCTCCTTTGCTGTCCTGGTATCCGGTTGGAGTGCCAGGGGTTATTGGGCAGTCATGCCGCCGTCGATCACCAGCTCGCTGCCGGTCATGAACGTGGATTCGTCCGAAGCCAGATAGACGATGGCGTTGGCTATGTCATCGACGTGGCCCATGCGTCCGAGTGGAGTAAGCCCGACGATCATTCGCCGCCCGGCTTCCTCGTCGCCCTCGCCCAGGCCCGAGGCAGCCCCCGTGACCAGCGCAACTTTCCCCGCAACTCTAGCCGCTGTCTTTTCCATTTCAACTCCCATTACTTTCTTCCAAGTGGGTGTCGCAGGCGCTTCGCCAGACCAGCGAGCCGTCGCAACTTTCGATAACACTGAAAATCTTATCGTCGCGAACTTCGATGAAGAAAAAATAGTTGTTGTTGTAGGTGGCGCCCCGGAAACCTTCTCCTCGGCCCTTGATAACCACCGCCACCCGGTTGCCCTCGACGATGTATTCGACGGCGTTCAGACCGAATCCCTCCCCGCTTCGAAACTGCATGCTCATGGCCTTGCCGATATTGGTGCGAAAGTCATCAAGGCCGCTATAGGTGCGCGCAACCGTCGTATTGCCGGTCATGGTCCAGGCCAAATCATCATGCAGGTCGGCCAGCGGGTCGACGGGTTCGCCGCGCGCGGCCCGGCAATTCGCCTCGAGAAACCGATTGACCACCGCAATCACTTCGTCACGTTCCATTACCTGCCTCCTCACCCGTCCCCGGATTGTGGTTGATTGGGTACGAATTTGTGGTCGAAGATCACGGTCTCGATCAGGGTGGTGTCGGGAAAGAGGTTTATGAAATTGATCTTATCCTCGCTGACGCTGAACACGCAGCCGGCCGGGTCGCGGGCTTCGTTGTAGGTCTTGCCTGATCGGGTTTCGGCGATGATCTCAAGCAGGGCGCCCACCCGGTTTTCCTCGGCTACCGCGTCGATCAGCCGCACCCGGCCTCCGGTCAGTTTGTGCCACGCCGTGTTGACCAGCACGTGCTTGACGATTTCAAGACCCGGGTAATGGCCTGAAAGCGGCGTCGTGCCGCTGACCAGAACGGTCACGTCATCGGCCATCAGAGCGTAGGGGTCTGCGTCTGCGCCGCTTATTGCGCGATCCACCCGGTCGATGAAATCGGCGACGACGTTTCTTGCTGGCGAATGGGTCATTAAATCCTCCTTTTCAAAGAAGCGCCAGATTCCGTTATCCGTTGAGAGCCCGCTTCAGTCGGTCGGTGACCAGCCGCCGGTCTTTCGCCCGCTTCAAGCACGCCGTCGCCTTTCTTGTTGATATCGGTGATCATCACGGTTGCGCCATCACCTTCATTCTCTGTTCACAGTCGCTTTTGCAGAAACTCAGTCACCTGCTCGACGCATTTGTGTGCTGCTCCAACCATGGCCGGTATGGCCATGGCGGCGTGGGAAGCGCCTTCGTAACAGGTGTACTCGACGTCGACGCCGTCCTCGCGCAAGCGATCGGCGTAATGCCGTCCCTCGTCGCGGAACGGGCAATAGCCGCCGGTGATCACCAGCGCGGGCGGTAATCCGGTGTAATCGGGAGCCAGGATCGGCGAGGCGCGCACGTCCAGCGCATCTCCGGGTTTGCCCAGATACATGTCGGCAAACCACTGGATCGTTTCCCGAGACAGGCCGTAATAGTCGTCGTCGAGCTCGGCGCGGGACGGATACGGCGGGTCCTGCTCGAAAGTAAGCGACGGCACCACCGGTACCTGGAGCGCAATCTCTGGGCCGCCTCTTTCTTTGGCGAGCAGACAGCAGACGATGGTGAGCGTAGCGCCGGCGCTACCGCCCGACACGGCAAGGCGATCGGCATCCACCCCGAGTTCCGCGGCGTTGTCGGACACCCAGCAGAGGGCGGCGAAGCAATCTTCGACGGCTGCGGGAAACTTGTTCTCGGGTGCCAGCCGGTAGTCGACGTCGACGACGACAACTTCGGCGTGGTTGCAGTAGTACCGGACGGTCCCTTCGAAGGTGTCGAGATCGCCGAGCGCGAAACCGCCACCGTGGAACATGACCAACACGCCAATCGGATTGCCCCTCTCAGCCGCCGCCGGCCAGTAAATGCGCACCGGAATCGGACCCGCCGGCCCCGGAACGGTGCGCTCGAGCCGCCGGCCGACCTCTTCCCTCGGCATGTCCATCAAGGCCCGTTGCTCCGCGGGCATGCCGCGCGATGCCTCGATCGGCATTTTGTATGGCGGTGGCATGTTCATTGCGACCATCTGGTCAAGAAAGCTCTTGACATCTGCGTCCAACGTCATTTGGTTTCCTCCTCATTGGTGCCCCTCATGCGGGCACGAGTTCCAGATCGAAGATACGCTGCGCAGCATGGGACGAGTCGGTATCCTCGATGATCTCGATAAGCTTGCCGTCCCTGACCTCGAACACGATCAGATAGGTGTTGGAGTAGGGCAAACCGCGGCTCGTTTCGCCGCGGCCGCGCATATTCTTCGAAAACCGCTTTTGCCTGATCGGACGGGTCGATCTCTTTGCCGCCCCCATCCCTGTGTTGAGGAATTTTAGATTGTATCGAACGGTAGTTCTAGGGGCTAGAAAACAATTTGGAAAGCAAATTTAGGACGTCAGCAACAAAGTGCCGTGAGTGGATATAATTGGATCGGCAGTGATAATATGCGAATCCCAGCTGATTCATTCCAAGTCCTACATCGTATTCGAAGAAAAGAGCCAGATATGGATTTGAAGCAACTTCGATATTTTATCGGAATTTGTGATGCAGGTAGTATCACAGGAGCCGCAAAGTTGTTAGGTGTTGCACAGCCTGCTCTCAGTAAGCTGTGAGAGGGATGGGGCGAAAGCCTCACCCTACTCCCACTGACGTAAGTTGAATTTGGTAGAAAAAGGGCCTTTGTCCGACTTATACTCCGGTACATTTCGTTTATTCGTCTCTGGAATACCATTCAGGCAGATACTTACAATCGTATGTTATTTGACTTTGGCGCGCAGTGTGCTGAATGCCCATACAACAGGCAACTGCCTTGTCAGAGCAAAATTACTTGTGCTGGATTTATGCTTGACAACCTGTTATCGCAAACGCCACAGTTTATTTTAAATTATAACTAGAACGATTGTTCTAATATAGAGTATAATTATTAATAGTTGTCCGAGATCGGGCCACACGTAGATCATCGCCAATTGCAAAACGGGAAAGGTAGTGAAATTGTGAGAGTGATTGATTACTTCGATAAAGGTGCTGAGATCGCCCCGGACCGCGTGGCTATCATTGCCGGCAGTTTGGAGTACAGCTATCAGCAGACACAAACTATAACGCACAATATTGCTTCAGGGATGTGGGCGAGTGGATTCGACCTCGGGCACCGGGTCGCGATCTATTCCAACAATGACGCACAAGCCTTCCTCTGTATGCTCGGACTGTGGCGTGCTGGTGGCGTATGGGTGCCGACCAATGTGCGCAATGCGCTGCAAAACAACATCGATTACTTCAACGATGTGGGTGTTCAATGGCTTTTTTATCACAGCGAATTTCAGGTTGATGCGGATAAACTACGCGAGGCCGTACCCACCTTGGAACATCTCTTTTGCCTGGATCGCGGCACCCCGGAGTACCCGGCGCTCGAGCAGCTTATTGAGCGAGGCATAGGCACTACAGTTCCGGACTGGGGTGATCCGTTCGGTAACCCCGAACAGATCATGGCCATGTGGCCCACTGGTGGAACCACTGGCCGATCCAAGGCGGTCATGATGAACAACTCCAGCTGGGGAACAACAACCGAAATCGTTGCGCAGCATTGGTTTTGCGATGATTTACCGCCAGTGTGCTTAATGGTTGCCCCAATTACGCATGCAGCAGGTGGTATCGCTGTAATGTTGACCAATCTTGGTACAACCAATGTCATCATGCGCGGTTTTGACGCGTTGGAGGTGATGCAAAATATAGAAAAGCACCGCGCAACACACCTGTTTTTGCCACCCACCGCATACTACGCGATGCTGGCCCATCCGCAGGTAAGAGATTTTGACTATTCCAGCCTACGCTATTTCCTGGTTTCCTCGGCCCCGGTGGCTGCCGACAAACTGAAGCAAGGTCTGGAGATATTTGGTCCGTGTTTGTGCCAGTCCTTTGGGCAGGCAGAATCACCCGTGATTCTGACCTGGAACGACCCGGTCACTATCGCTGCGGCCGGAGCCGGCATCCACCCGGAACGGCTACAAAGTTGTGGTAAAGAGACCTATCCGGTAAGGGTAGCGGTCATGGATGATGAGGGCAATTTAATGCCGCCAGGCGAACGGGGTGAAATAGTGGCAAGAGGATCCCTGGTCACACCCGGATACTATAACAATCCGGAAGCCACGGCTGAGATCCGAACCTCCGGCTGGCACCACACCGGTGACATTGGTTATAAGGACGAATATGGTTATTTCTATATCGTGGATCGTAAAAAGGACATGATCATTACTGGCGGTTTCAATGTCTATTCAGTGGAAGTGGAAGCAGCCGTGCTGGCGATGCCCGAAATCAGGGAATGTGCTGTAATTGGCGTGCCTGATGACAAATGGGGGGAAGCGGTCAAGGCAATCACAGTCTTGAAGGACGGAGAATCCCTCGATGAAGGACAAGTTGTTGCACACTGCAAGGACAAACTCGGAAGTTTCAAGGCGCCTAAGTCGGTCGAATTCTGGCCGGAGATACCGAAGACTCCCACTGGCAAAACTGACAAGAAAACGATTCGCGGCCGTTACTGGGCCGGCCAGGAACGTGGTGTGCACTAACCTGTTATCACTAGCGCCGTAGTGTCAGGCTGCCGGGTTAGGTAATCACTGGTCGGGCTGTTGCAAACAGCAACCAAACAACTGCTCCGAAAACACAAAGAGTGGCAGCGAGCGCAAAGGCCGATGCATAAGTTCCCGTAACATCAACCAGCCATCCGGTTGCTGTTACGCCAATGATGCCGGGTATGGTGGCGGCTGTGTTGGTGATACCAGCCAGAATACCGGAGTATTTTGGTGCGATCTCCAGCGCATTGGGTGCGAAACCGGAATAGGTGAAGGCTAGCAAACCCAGTGCTCCGCACATGTGAAGCATTGCTTCAGGTGCGGTATTGACATTTCTCGCCAGAACCAAAAATACCGCTGCTCCAATCAGACCGATTGTTTGCATTAACTTGCGTACGGCGGTTGCTGAAATACCCCCTTTTATCATTTTGTCCGCGATCCACCCAGCGACATTCATCATGACAAACATTGTCAGCCAAGGCGCCGCCGAGTAGATGCCCGCATTTGTGATACTCAATCCATGAGCATGGCGAAAGTAACTTGGCAGCCAGGCAAGGAGCATATACGCGGTCCAATTGGTACAAAAATGATTGATGATGATTGCCCACACGGGTTTGCTTGAAAACAGCAGTCCCCACGGCACCGCCGTGAAGGTCATATCTGAATCCTGTTCAGGCTTGAGCATTTGGAGTTCGTCCTCCGCAATCCGCGGGTGTGCTGACGGATACTCAAAGATGCGCCAAAACCAAAGGCCTGCCCACACCAATCCAACCGCTCCGAACAGGTAGAATATTGCCGGCCAACCGTAGTGCTCAATCACCCAGCCGGTGGTAAGTAATGCCGCCACCGTTCCGAGTGGGGCGCCACTGAGAAGGATCGCGATTGCACGCGATCGCTCGCTGGGCGGGACCCATTTGCTAAACAGCGCAAAGCTCGCCGGAAAAGCCGCTGCTTCTCCAAGACCGAGCGCAATTCGTGTGGCGATAAGAGCGGTCAGTGATAAAAAGGCAGCCATCGGCGTCAGGATGGTGAATACCGACCACCAGATGACCGCAAAACCGAGCACAAGCTTGCCGCCTATGCGGTGGGCTAGCCAGCCACCGGCAACCTGCATCGCGAGGTATCCAACAAAAAAGGAGGACAACACCAACCCCTTAATCGTTTCGGACCAGCCAAATTCTGCCGCCATTGCGATGGCGGCTACGGACATATTTACGCGATCGATATAGCAAATGAACGCGGCGCAAAAGCAGGCTCCGACAAGTGTGTAACGCTTTGGCCAGCCTTTTCGATGATTCATTGTGATTGTTGTAAGTGTTTGCATAACTTACTCATCTCACTAAGCCTCTCAACCCTTCTCTACAAACGATGAGTGAAGGGTCCCTTTTGGTTCCCGGACTTCGCCCTCTTCCACCACAGCCAATACCTGCTCAATGAGTTCGCGTGCAAATCTCTTGGGCTGGGCAAGCATCGGCACATGCCCCGCCTGCTCAAACCAGATCAATTTTTTGAAAGGTGCTTCGATGGCGTTGAAGTAATCTTCTGCGAGAGACGACGGGGTGTTGTGATCGTACCGGCCCAGGAAGAAAAAATTGGGATCTCAAAATCATAACCCAATTCGTGTAGATCCTCATTCATTATCGCACCCAAGACTCGCGTCATCATGGCCTGACTGCTGCCATCCTTATATTTATGAATGTCGATAAGCGAATACCCAGGTGCGAGGATGATCGGTTTAAATATGGGCCACACGGTGGTTTCACCATAAATACCACCACCAAGCTTAACCAGCCAACGCCCCAGATTCCTCAGTTCGTCAGGAGAATAAGGCGGTGGCCCAAGGGTTTTGAGTGCACCAAGTGCCGCAGTGTTGCTTTGCTCACCCGCCAGAGACAAAGCATCCTGGTAAGAAACTTCCAATCCCTCACGAAAGTTCACTGTTTGTCCTGTGCCGACGTAAGCGTGAAAGAGTATAACAACGATGCAAAGGCCTTCCTTTGCATGCTCGGTCTGTGGCGTGCCGGCGGCATCTGGGTGCCCGCCAATGTGCGTAACGCGCTGCAAAACAACATTGACTATTTCAACGATGTCGGCGTTCAGTGGCTTTTATATCACAGCGAATTTCAAGCCGATGCGGAAAAATTGCGCCAGGCCGTACCCACTCTAAAGCATCTCTTTTGTCTCGATCGCAACACCCCGGAGCACCCGGCGCTCGAGCGTCTTATCGAGCAAGGTGCGGGCACCACGGTTCCGGACTGGGGTGATCCCTTTGGTAATCCCGAGCAAATCATGGCCTTGTGGCCTACGACGTAAGTTG
>Ga0208896_1001611_pt1 | contig 10984 bp, 6 predicted proteins | sample ETNtaG_27_FD_185778 | JGI IMG/M metagenome (GOLD analysis project Ga0208896, IMG submission 185778) | Marine microbial and viral communities from oxygen minimum zone, Eastern Pacific Ocean - ETNP201406SV63 (SPAdes) (version 2) | ecosystem: Environmental > Aquatic > Marine > Oceanic ... | reverse complement strand
TGAGCCAGCACTTTAGAACGGGATGTTTATTTTCATTGAATGTGACTTCCAAATGGGATTGTCCCCTTCGATCTGTCGCAAACATGGGCGCATCTGCGATAAAATCACGATCAGTTTGATAATATTTTATAAAAGCTGTAGCTGTTTCTTGTCCCATTAACAGGGTAAAGATAAACAAAGATATAATAAATCTATGGGTTTGGCTGTAAATCTTTATCATGGCATAAATCGCCAAACTACCGGGCGATGATCGGAAATAATTTCGTCATAATCAGAAATATAATCACCAAGGCGAATCGTTTGTACATCCCCATCATTATTTTCATCAAAGAGATCGTTGGAAATTAAAATGTGATCAATAAAACTGGAATAGCTTGGATAAGAATCATATACATCTGAATCAGAATTTGCAAGATCCCAGGTGACAAAACGAAAGTTGCTTGTATCATTTATAAACATATTAAACGAATTTACATTTGCATTATCAGATATATCGTCATTCCAATCGCCCGCGACTATTTGATTTACGACCCCAGCCGTGGAAGATTCCAACAAATAATTATATAACAATTCTGCCGATGCGAGGCGACGGGCAAAACCATTATCGCAACATTTGAGATGAATGTTGATTATTGTGAATTCGATTGACGGTTCACCTTGAAATATAAATTCTGTACGCAGTGGTGGTCGATAAGCAAACTCATAATCATGATCAGTTAAAATACTGGATTGATTTCGAAATGTGATTATTTCATCTTTAAATAATATCGCTAGATTTAAATATTCAGTTGATGTTGAATAAACAGAGGAATAAGCATCTAATTTTTCGTCTAATTGATTGAATGTTGCCTCATTACTGATTTCCTGCAAACAGTATATATCAGCATTTAATCCTCGAATAATCATGGCCACTGAATCAATTGTTTGCGTACCGGCTTTGGGGAAGTTTTCGATATTCCACGTTACAATTTCAACCCCGTTCTCAATATTTAAATCGGGAAATTTGCTTTGCCCGTTAGCATTTGGATTATCGTTTTCAGTGGGACTCGCGCAGGCAAAAAGCAAAGCCGCCCCGACAATAAATAAAGAATGATTTATCATTGGTTTTAATTAAATGGAAGATGCAATAAAATCGGACGATGATCAGATATGGTACTTTCGTATACTTCCCAACCGCCAATCCATTCATCAATATTAACGGATCGTATTACTCCATTTGAATTAAATGCTTCAAAAAAGCTTTCTCCAATTAATATATGATCAAGAAAACTTGGCCAAGTTGGATAAGACTGCTGATTGGGATCATCTACAATTAAATCTGTCACAAAACGAAAATGGTTTTTATCATTTATAAATGGCCTAAAAGATTGGTAAATGTCTTCATCTTGAATTTGATCATTCCAGTCACCGATAACAATAATATTGTTTAAACCAAGATTCATTCTGTCTCGTAAAAATGTATGCAACTGCTTCATAGACTGCTGTCGGCGATATAATCCATCTCCACAACATTTTAAATGGAAATTAACAATTGTTATTTTCATATCCGTTTCCCCGCACCTATATAAATAATCAACTACGAGAGGAGGTCTTCCAGCAAAAAAGTAATCATCAAATGCAAAGGGTTCTTGTTGATTTAAAACAGTCAAGACATCTTTCCTGTAAATAATTGCCTGATCCATAAATGATGACTGTTGGCTCAAAACATAATCATATTCAGGTAACCAGGACATCATTTCTGCGAATTTGCCAATTGCCCGAACTTCCTGAATTCCAATAATATCAACATTTAAATCTCGTATAATTTCCGAAACTGCTTTCAATGTTGTATCGCCGGCTAAGGGAAAACGCTCCATATTCCAGGTTATCACATCCAAACCATTCGTTTTACCAAGCGCGGGAACATTGTAAACATTTTGATCTGCTGGCCATTGATCTGGACATTCCGGTGAAGGATTAGTGCGAATTTGTGCCAGCGATTGACCAGGATTAAAATCGGAAGTTTCTTTCACTGACTGAACCCACTGTCGAATGGAATCAGCCATTTCAAGATCCGGCCAAATATCATCTGTAAATAATGTGAGCATCATTCCCCTGTCCGTTGGAAACGAATAATTTGTAATTGTCTTTACTTCCTTATCCACTTCAATTGTTAAATGCCCGATGCCTGTGAGGTTTCCGTAGTTTTGCAAAACCAATGTGTGTGTCAATGGGTCTTGCCAGGGCGTATCGTAACCTTTGCTGATACCGCCGGTAATAATGATATCCACTCCTTCAGAATAATGAGCTAATTCCAACGCATTAGTAATTGGAATATTTTCAGATAATTCTAACCGGTTCAGCATGAGTTCATATTCCTCTTCCCGATCGTAAGGCAATCCTAAATGCGCCAATACAAAGATCAAATCTGCACCTTTTGAGCGTACCTCCGGGATTAATGCATTCAGTTTATCCAGAGGATCGCTAACAGAAATTCCTGCCACATTTTCAGGAATTACACCTTTTCCCAATTCAGGTGTCATTAAACCAATAATTCCAATTTGAATACCGTTTAAGTCTTTTATTAAGTAAGGTAGCGTTCCAGTTAATCCATCCATATTTGCAGATAAAAAAGGGAAATTGGCAATTGCAGCCAATTGGGCTAGATTTTCTTTACCCTGATCAAAATCTTTTACGCCGGGTGTAAACGCATCATATTCCATCCAGTTCATCCATCGAATCATTGTTTCGCCACCATCAAGAGTCCCCAATGGAGTTCCCTGAAAAACATTGCCGGCATCTGTTAATAATACAACTTCTCCCTTTGTTGCTGCTTCTTGTCGGATTTTATTTACATAGGCAAAAGCACCGGCACCACCAGACAAATTGGGAGCAAATTCCGGATTGATAAAACGCGCAGGGCCCTCATGAATCGAGCCGTGAATATCATTCGTAAATAAAAGATGAATACGGTGCGATTCACCAAATAATCCACTCCAAAATAATAAAACAAAAAACCTGGTTTTTACTCGACTGTAACAACTCATTTTACATTAGAATGAATACGTCAGTGATGATTTTACTACCAATGTTGATTCCTTGACTTTTTCCAAATCCGTCGCTGCCTGACCAACAGGAATAAACAGGTCCGTATATCTGTACTCTGAACTTTCAAATGCAACAGCCAAGTCAAATGTAAAATGTCCGAACGATCGGCCAGTACCTAATGTAATCATCGTTCGTTCAAAATCATCGCCGAGAGGAGAACTGCTATGCATGAACCCAAACCGAAAAGGTGTTTTATTCAAAATCCAATGTTCTACACCCAAATGAATTGACCATGTGGGCTGATAATGAAAATCAGACGTATCCGACGAGGTTCCGTTAACAATTACCTGATCATTATTCGACCAGTCAGTATATGTATAATTCCCGGATGCAATTGTTTTAATTCGATTCCGCAACCGAGCAGTAAACCCAATTCCATATTCAAGGGGCAAAGAAATGGAATAAGAAGAAGTTGTATCAGCGAGTACCAATCCCGGTAATTGAGTTCTTTCATCTAACACAGGGACATAACCATCTGTATTAAAAGAAATATCAACCGCTGACTTCATGGAAATACCAATAGAGACTGAACCGGTAGGATTAAAAATTATTCCCGCAGACCACCGCATCGCTTCTTCTGCTGCCAGATCGTACTGGGTCATAGTTGTGGAATCAGCAGCCAGCGCTTCATCAGATTGCAAAACCTGTACGCCAATTTCCTGTGACAAATTTCCCCCGGTTAAAGATTCTATGCTAAACCCGAATCCCAGTATAGAAAGAGGACGTACAGCCATATTCAAATGTGTTGACTGAATTAAACCGCTCAAGCGAAATATATGGTAACCGGCTACTGGGTCACGGTTATATACTCCCGGCCCTAAACTGGCCCTAACTTCTTCTGTGTAATTGTAACGGAAATCCCACATTGGTGCCTGAGATAAAGATAGAGAAATAGGTATTTTCAGCCACTGTGTTGCATCTATGCCTAAACTCCAAGGGAGAGAATAATTAAGAGATCTATTGATCGCATATACATTTTCTGTGACTACATCATCAAACATATCAATAACCGGGAAAGATCGGGTTTCTGATGTTGACCTTGCATCAAGATCAACATGCAGTTTAAATCCCTTTCCAAAATTCCCTAATGCCGGATGTGAATGAAAATCCATTCCGCCACCCATTGCCAGTGTTCTGGCGCTTAATTGAGTAAAATCTAATGGCAGAACTGGTGATAAATACCGTTGACCCTTAGCACTACAATGTAAAAAGAGCACAATGAACATCAATTTTATAAAATGTGATCGAAAGTTATTAAAATGCATAGTCAACCTGTATCCGGATGTCCATTGCTTTATTTTGCCCAGTTATTGTAGACCAGTTTATCCGTTGGTCGGGATATTGACTGGTTGGATCGCTTGGTTCGAATGCGTAATTCGTAACCGGGTCTCCTGTATCCATAGTCCATTTTAATCGCACTGCCCAATGATCATTTAAACGGGAAAAGATAGAAACCCAAAAGCGAAGTGCATCTGTTTGACTATCAAACACCCGAAAATCTGTATCTTCAAAATTCCAAATAAATCCATTATAAAGAAGAACTTGGCTCATCACTTTGAGGCGCTTACTAAAATTGTGAGTAACTTTGAATCCTAATCCTTCACTGCCTGTTCCGGCGCTACCCACCATGGAGGGATTTTCTCCGCCAGTATCCAAATCCAATGTCAGCCGGCGTCGGTTGGTAAAATCAACCCATGACTTAATCCAAATCAATTCAACTTGATTATATCGAGATAGCCGAATTTGGGAACGCATAATCGTTTCTTGTGAAAAAAATGCTGACGGGTCTAATGCGTTCATGCCGCCGCGCTTCTGCCATTTATGCCGCAAATGAAACCGGACATTAAACACTGGACGAAACTGACCGCGAACAACAGTGCGGTAATAACGGGCATTATCCGCAGCGCGAGTCCAGGTATCAAAATCAGCCGTAAGCACTAATGACTTATGCGCTTGATAACGACTGTACACATAAAACCCTCGTTCTGATTGGGGCTGTGCCTGGCCTGAGTAAAGGAAACCGTAAATTGGGTCTTCTAAATAAAAAGTGTCTTCAAAAATACTGCCTTTGTACCGTTGATAATTTGAAAATGACCGCTGATAGGGATTATCAAAAGCAAGGTCATAATCTCGGTAAACCACCAACATATTCAAGCTGTTAAATTGAACATAACCCGTTAATACAAGAGCTCGGGGATCGGTTTTGCTTACTGACTTGTCTCCATCGCCATCTAAAATACCATATTCACCTTGGACTGCAATATTGTGGATTACTGTAGAAAAATCAATTCCAAATACACGGCGAAAGGATTGGGCTTTCTTCCACAAAGATGATTCACCTGAAGAAGAATACATGGCAGCAATTTCCGTGTCTGCCGTGTTACCGATTGATGTTAGAAATTTTCCTTCATTCGCATCGGCTATAACCGTTGTGGCAATATTCGGTTTTAATGGACGATCATATAAACTTTCATACGCAGACAATCCAACATAGGTACCAGGCTGCAAAATTATTCGAACATTACCGCCATAGGTAACTTCTTCAATTGTATTGAGCATCGGCATCGCCAACGCTCCATTGAACCCAAAATTTGTTCTCGGATATAATGTAATAAGAGTTGCAAATGAACTATCGGAAGGATTTAAAATAGCGTCCCGGTTATGATTTGAAATAAATCCCATTACATCAAAAGATTTCGTTCCACCCTGAAATGCCAACCCACGTAAGGCAAATTCCCTAGTCCGTGAAATGTCAGGAAAAACACCATGAACTCGACGGCTCCAACTGTAACCGGAACGGCGAGGAGAGAAAAAATCAGTATTTTCGAAAACAATACCCTGTCCCATGGTTGCAGAATAATTGCCCATGATAATACGTTCAAAATGCAGACCAAAAATATTTAGGTCGCGGTATGTAACAGACCATTTTCCATCCGGAATTTCAACCCCACGGATATCTGTCAGAGGAGTCTTTTCTCCAAGCTGTCGGTGCGCAGCAAGAGAAATTTTCCAATGCGGTCCAAACCGGGCGATTAATTTATGGTGCATATCTCCGGGATGGTTACTTAAGGGTGTTGTTGTGCCAACTTCTTCATCAAAAGATGTAGTAGATGGCATGGTTTTATAGGCCATATTGTACCAAATGTGAGTAGCATTTTCCGGTCCGGTAATTTTGTAAGTGAAAAAGTCTGCCATATTTGTATAACCCCAATAGCTCAACCCTATGGCTCCCCTGAGTGCTTTTGGATACGTGATCGGTCCTTCCTCTATACGCTTTAAAACAGCCACGGCATCTACCGGACTAACATTTTGAAGTGCCATCAAATCATTCCATGTTGCTGAATTGATATTTTTGGGTTCTGCTAGCCTGTCTAACCACACTTCTACAAGCCCTTCGTTTGCACCTTCTTCAGAAGTCCAATTTTCAATTTTTCTATAATTATCATCGAGTTGAAAATCACTTTGACTCTCCTTTTCCAGTTCAAGCGAAATAAGAGGCCGGAGTTTTTGAATTGTTTCTGCGGAAAAACCCTCAACTTGCATCAAATCATAAATTGATTTTACCGGGCCTTGTAATGTTACATATTCGTAAAGTGCTTCAGTTTCATTTAATGTTAGCGGCAGTGTCTGCAATTCTTCTAAAGCGGCCATATTGATGGGCACTTTTTGAGCCAAGGTTACAGAAAGGAGTAGAAATCCAAGACGTTTCATGGCATCAATATTTCGAAAGACAAATTGTGTGAAAAAGGCAGAACTGGATGGGTCATTAAACCATAGTTAATACTGATAAATTTCCATGTAATACTGAAGCCGGTAGCAAATCGGTTTGGATTGCTATGTACTCCGGAACGAATCAGAAAGCCGGGTAAAATCTTATAATTCATGCCGGCATGAATTTGTGTATCATGTCTAACTGAACGTGTTAATGCGGCTGTTGTCCATACCAAATCATATGGAGAATATGCTAACCCTATTTGCATTCGCGTTGGTAAATATACTGCAGTGTTTGCCGCACCTAATTGAGGACGATTTATATTTGTTATTTTTGCCCCAAAACGAATCCGTTCCCGCAAAGAAGCGAGCACTCCCGCATCCAAACCAAATGCTTGATGTGACCCTAAACTTATTCCGTCGGACCCATCACCAGAAGGTCCGGCTGACATTCCATAATCCACAGAATAAGCTTTAAAACTATATCCAAATCGTAAGGTGCTGTTGCGATCAGCTTGCAGTGTTAATCCGTGGTGCACAGCAAGAGCTGTTTCTTTTGATAAAGAATTACCTTCGTAATTGGTAGCAAGATCTTCAATTGATAAACCAAAAGTACCTAATCCAAAAAGCGTAAACTGAACACCAGCAGAGGTGTGCGAAAAATAAGATAAACCATATGGCGATTCTGTCCCAAAAATTGCAGCGGTATTTCCATATTCTGCCAACCCTGCGGGATTTACAAACATCGACCATGAATGTGCCGGTAAGGCAAGGTCGCTACCAGCCATAGAATAGGAAGATGCGCCATTATATAATTGTTCCGTAGTTACCTGCGCACCTACCATAGAAAAAATTGTAATTGAAAGGTAGAGTATTAACCGGCGCATGTGATTAATTCCCATACACCCCAATAACAACTGGTGCCATCGCTTGATATTGTTGGCCGGTAATTGCATCGGTTACGTCTAAATGTAGAATATATGTTCCCGGGCTTACCTGCCTATTAAGATTATCTCTGCCATTCCATGTATCTTCTTTGTAAAACGAAATACCTCGATATTCATCATACAAAGTGGTAATCAATCGGCCACCCAAATCAAAAACTCTTAGTTTAATTCGCCCATTTGCCGGAAAACTGTATGTGTATGCAATTACTTCTCCTAATTGTGGGACGAATGGGTACGGCGCTACGGATAATTCTGCAGAGTAATCACCCGATTGCCCCTCTAATTTTTCAGTTATATCGGAAGCATACGCCGGCTGAAGCTGGCTGGATCCGCTATATTCCCCGGCTATACCAGCGACTTCGATTAACTGCCCCACCTGTAATAATGAATCAAGTTCAGAGTTAATGAGCATAAAATTTTCGTCATACAAAATATTTGTGGAATTCCAAATCCGGATTGTGGATACTTCACCTGATGCATCTTGTAAACTAATATTTGCTCCGGTATTTGTCCCGGATGGCTCTGACCTGGAAATAATTTTCCCCCAGATTTTGACATATGCATATGTATAGGCCAGCGTATTGAATTCACTGATGGTAAGCTCAACCACAGGAATAGCAGCGTTTTCTTTTAATACAGTAATGCTACTGTAAATCAATTCCGGTTTTCCGTCAAACTCATCTACCTCGGCCACTACCAATACTGAATCGCCTCGATCAAATGATGTATCTAATGAAGAATTGTATAGAATGATTCCCCGCTCTGATTCATCTTGAAGAAATGCTTCAGTAAAATTTGTACGCAACTTCCCGGCAGGCACAGCAATGATTCCGTCAATTTCGATTTCTGTCCCGACATAATCATCTAAATTATCCAATAAATCCTTGATAGATAAATCCGCGGAAGGTTCCTGAGATTCGGATATAGTAATTGAAAAAATATTTGTGGAATCTTTTAGCCCAATATTATCCTCCGCACGAATATAATATATCAATTCCCCGGCAACTCCAAACGGCGATAATGTTACAGAATATTGGTCATTACCCAAAAGTGTCATGTCAGAACCGGTTGTATTTCCCTCAAAGGTTGTTATCAGTTCCACCACTGAAACCGATTCATCATCAACCACTGTCGCACTAATAATTATTTCATCTTCGAAGGTGGGCGATTCCGGAACCACATCGATGTTACTAATATGAGGTTTTGAAGAAACCATGGAACTGACTTCCCACATTTCACTTAAATTTTCGCTTGTTTCATCATGTCCGGTAATACCATTTCCTCCGGTTTGAATTTCACTGCCTTCATCAGAAATACGAACTAATTTTTCATCCGTTAAGTGAGCATTCATAAACGATTGATTCGATATGGGCGTATCAGCAAGATATCCGCTAATATCAGATTTATCCACACCATGAGAATTATCGCCCCATAGAAGATAATCAACATCTTTTATTTCGGAAGACGTTCCATCCCAATAGAACAAAACCAATGTTTCGTTTGTATTATCCAATTTTGGCGCACCAGAACTTCCTTTTGTACTTATTCCTGGCAATGCATCCAACATATCATCATTCAATGTCAAATCAGCATTTTCGCCAAAAGTATTTGCATATTTTGAGCTATCTCGCAGTGAAATGTTAATGGAGGAGTTGGCTGATAAAGAGAATCCATCGGGAAAACGACAAATAAAATCTGATCCTGAACCACTCCAATAATCTGTTCCTCCGGGTAATTTGTAATAAGCTTTTCCGTTGGCGAGGTCGGTTCCGTCTGTTAAATAATAATCGGAAAAGTCAATATCCCCATTTGTCGGGTTTGTGATTCTAACATATTCACCATCGCTTGGAGTAAGGAAGATTTCTGAAAAAATAAGATGGTCCAATTCCGCCATTAGGAAGAGAGGGCTCAAATAAATGAGACCTTTTATAAAATTCATATATTTCATTTTATTTATTTAAGCAACATCACTTTTTGAATGGCATGATGTGTATTATTTTTCAACCGAATAAAATAAACTCCGGATGATAATGATGATGCATCCCATGTGGTTCGATGTGTTCCGGGAGATATATTTTCATAATTCATTTGATCAACCAAACGACCGTTAATATCAAAAATATCCAACTGAATTTCACCTTCTATATCTGTTGTAAAAGAAATCGTCGTTACCGGATTGAAGGGATTTGGAAACGCCGGATAAAGAGCAAATTCATTTGGAAGTGTATTCCCAGCATCAATCCCCAGAGTAGCAATATCTTCATCGTACGCAACTAATAATTGATACGTTTCAATATACTGACTGCCTACACCTGTAAAATACCACCCTGTGCCAACCTGAAACTGGGAAGTTGTAATATCTGTTGTATGCCAAATCATCACAGAAGTCACATCATCAATAGTAAGTTTTGTGCCGTCATCATCTCCGATGGTTTCAATACTTGTAATCTCTCCTGGAAATGAAAGGAGCGTTCCTTCATAATCAGAAGAATTAGCACCAGTCGGCGTAGTAACAATAGCAGCAGGCAAATTATTTTCCGTAGAAAGTGTTTCAATAATAAAATTGGTTACTTCCACAGTTGTAATATATTGATCAACATACCCGACTACACGCAACTCATCTCCTCTGTCAATACCTTCAATTAAATCATAGTCGAACAAGTTAAGTCCGCGACCTGACTCATCCTCATCCTGGATATATGCACGGGTATCATCGTCATCTAAAACACCAGACCCAATTGTGACAATCCCTTTAATTGTCACAATCTCATACAGATAATTATCAATATTATCGTGGATGTCACTAATATCCGTAGGTGTATTACTTGCAACAAGAAAGCTGTTCACAGTAGATTCTCCAACATTTCCATCAGTGTCAGTAGCTTCCACTTGTATCTCCAGTAAACTGTTCCCATCTTGGGACGGTACAATTCCCATCCAGAGGTCTCCGCTCTCCGGCCACATTTCTGCTTCGTTCAGAAGATTACCGTCTGTTCCGAAAAAAATAGTGGCGATATCGATGGATCCATCGACTGGAATAATTGTTGCAGTTACTTCGATCTCTGTACCAGATATGATAAAGTCCGGCGAGACTGTGGTTATGGCTACAGATGGTGCATTCACATTTTGACTATGACTCCCCAGATGATCCCATGTATTCTGATCATAAACTATCCACTCTGAATCACTCTCATTCGTCCCTGCGGATGATGCCCAGTCTCCTTCATTCCCTTGTGACA
>Ga0208896_1001606_pt1 | contig 10993 bp, 9 predicted proteins | sample ETNtaG_27_FD_185778 | JGI IMG/M metagenome (GOLD analysis project Ga0208896, IMG submission 185778) | Marine microbial and viral communities from oxygen minimum zone, Eastern Pacific Ocean - ETNP201406SV63 (SPAdes) (version 2) | ecosystem: Environmental > Aquatic > Marine > Oceanic ... | reverse complement strand
AAGCGCCATGTACTCAAATTTCATAGTAGTCATGCCCGCACCAATAACAACGGTAGCAATCATCGAACCGACATAGGATTCAAAAATATCCGCGCCCAAACCTGCGGTGTCGCCAACACAATCGCCCACGTTGTCGGCGATAACACCCGGGTTTCTAGGATCGTCCTCAGGAATGCCCGCTTCAACTTTACCCACAAGGTCAGACCCGACATCCGCTGTTTTAGTATAGATACCGCCACCCACACGGGCAAAGAGAGCGATGGAACTGGCACCCATGGCAAACCCACCGATAGCAGAAATCGAATCGCCTCTGGCGAACAACAGGAAGAGTCCACCAACTCCCAGCAATCCAAGACTGGCGACACTGAGTCCCATAACCGCACCACCATTAAAAGCTATATTGAGTGCCTTCGCCTGTCCGCCTTCTGCGGCGGCCTGCGAGGTACGTACATTAGACGTTGTTGCGGCATTCATTCCGAAGAATCCAGCGAGCATGGAACAACCTGCGCCCAAACCATAGGCAACGGCCGTCCACAAACCTATCCAGAATCCTTTTTGCGAGGAAATAACTATCAGGAGCAGAATAAAAACTGCGCCCACAAAATAACCAAGGATTTTGTATTCCCGTGACAGAAAAACCATCGCGCCTTCATGGATGGATTCTGCAATTTCTCTCATTTTCTCACTGCCATCAGATTGTTCGTCAACCTTTTCATAAATTTTCCAGGCCACGATCAAGCCGAAAAAACCAAACACGACCGCAAAGTATGAATAGTTCTGCGACACGTCCAGGGTAGCCATGAAAATATAGCCCACCATAGCGATGATGAGAAATATCAACTCTCCTTTATACTCCTTTACCATTCTCCGTTTTCCTCCGTTTGATGATTGCGTTTATTCATTTCCGCGAGCGTTTCTTCGACTTTACGCACCGCCTCTTCGACGGCCTCGTTGAGAAGTTGGGTTTCCCCTTCCGTAAACGCGGTCAATACATAATCGACGATATCGTCCGGGTCCTCGGGTCGACCGATTCCCACGCGAACGCGGAAAAACTGGTCGGTTCCCAATCGTTCGGTGATAGACCGAATTCCTTTTTGACCGGCATCGCCACCCTTAGTTTTCATCTTGATCTTGCCCAGCGGCAGGTCTATGTCGTCATGAACCACAAGAACTTGTTTGGGCAAAATCTTCAAAGCGGAAACAAGCGACTTGACCGCCTGCCCACTATTGTTCATATAGGTCATTGGCTTGGCAATCATGACCTGACAGCCCCCTATTTCTCCTTCACCATAGAGAGCCTTGTGCTTGTTCCGGGCGAGCTTAACCCGGTGTTTCTCTGCCAGATTATCGGCAACAAGAAAACCGATGTTATGACGCGTCAACTCGTAACGCGGGCCGGGATTGCCCAGGCCAATAATTAAATACGCCTTGGATATGGTCAGCCCTCTTTCTTAGGCGATTCTTCTTTGGCGGCTGGCTCATCACCTTCAGCCGCTGTCTCACCCTCTGCCTCTTCTTCTTCAGCTTTCTCTTCCTTAACTTTTTCAAGATAGACGCTGACAATAGCCTCCGTGGGCCGGTGCAAAACTTTTATCTTGTCCGAAAGGTTAAGGTCAGACATGTGAATCACCTGTCCAAGCTCAACATTGGTCATATCTACCTCAACAGACTCCGGAATATCAGCCGGTAGACATTCTACGTGGAGGGCTTTAGTCACCTGATTGACCAGACCGCCCATTTTTTCTCCGGCAGATTTTCCAATCAGGTTCACAACAACGTTGACCTTGACTGCTTTTGTGACATCCACTTCCAGAAAATCCACATGCACCCAGGTCTCCCTGAGCGGATGGCTTTGATATTCTTTTATAATGACTTTACGTTGCTTGTCTCCATCTACATCAAGATCGATCAATGCGTTTTGCCCTTTAGAACTTAATATAGTGTCCAGATTTTTAGGACAAATCGACAAAGAAAGATTATCTTTTAGTCCATACAAAACAGCAGGAATCTCATCTTTTTTTCGCACCTCTTTAGTCGCCGTCTTACCCGTTTTCTCTCTTACTTTTCCACTCAATACATCAGACATTTTTCTCTACTCCCTCTAAATCAAATAATGAACTCACCGAGGTTTCGCGATTAATTCGCAAAATGGCCTCACCCAACAAGGGTGCCACGGATAAAATTTTAATTTTCGCATTGTTTTTCATTCCATCACGTACCGGAATCGTGTTGGTCGCTACGATGGACTTAATTTCTGACTTGGCGATGCGGTCCAACGCCGGGCCAGACAACACCGCATGGGTGCAGCAGGCATGAACTTCACGCGCGCCTGCTTCCACCAGGGCGGCGGTACCTTCCACAAGAGTACCCGCAGTGTCGATCATATCGTCAATAACAAAGCACACCTTACCTTGAACATCACCAATGATGTTCATCGCCTTGGCTTCATTGATCGCTTCCCTTCGCTTATCAATAATCGCCAGGTTCACTCCCAAACGTTTCGCAAAAGCCCTGGCTCGCTCCACACCTCCCGCGTCCGGAGAAATAACCACCATATCGTTTATGTTTAAACCTTCCAGATAAGGGATCAATACCTTCATCGCAAATAGATGATCCACCGGAATGTTAAAGAACCCTTGTATCTGCCCCGCATGAAGGTCTACCGTCAACACGCGATCTGTTCCCGCAGTCACCAGCAAATCTGCCACCAACTTTGAAGTGATGGGAACTCTGGGCTCGCTTTTTCGATCCTGACGCGCGTAACCATAATAAGGAATCACCGCTGTAATGCGTCGAGCTGAAGAACGCCTGAGGGCATCTATCATTATCAACAACTCCATCAGGTTGGTGTTTCCCGGATGACATGTCGGCTGAATTATAAAAACATCTCCACCGCGGACATTCTCCTCAATACGCACATAGATTTCTTCGTCGGAGAAATCCTTGATCACTGTGCGACCCAGCTCAATGTTCATGTACTTGCAAATATCTTTTGCAAGCTCTTCATTGGCCCGCCCTGAAAAAATTAATACCCTGCCGTTTAAATTCTGGTCCATTATGATGTTTGTGGCCTTTAAATTAAAAGTAACCTGCGTCATTATGGCTGGGGCGGGAGGATTCGAACCTCCGTATGCAGGCATCAAAAACCTGTGTCTTAACCGCTTGACGACGCCCCAATTTGTATTCTTTCTAAGTATCCGATCAATCCCGCGCCCAACAATCTGACATGCCCTGTCAAATTTTATCCCTATGCTCTTTTCCGGACCGGCCTGAAATCTTACTCACGGTCCGCTGTAATTCGATACTGATTGAATTTAAATAATGAAAAACTGAGGAGGAATTGGGATCATTAAATCTGTTTGACCATACACTCGCTATCGCTCGCAATTCAGAGTTTCCAAATTAGCTACCAGAGTTACTGATAATTCAGAATTTCCTCCGGAAAAAACTCGGAAAAACTTCCAATTGTTTCTGTAACAACGCACTCCCATTTCCCTTTTAAATCGGCACATGCAACCCTGACTTCATCGGGGTCATTAAAAATTCCAAACACCGTAGAACCACTTCCGGATAAAAGAACACCTAATGCACCTCGAGCCTTTAGCTCGTCCTTGATGATTTGAATTTCAGGAAACCTTTGAATAACAACTGGTTCCAAATCATTTTGTAGCTGAGACCCTAAGCTTGCGATGTCCGATTGGGATAGGATTTTCCGCAAAATGCTAATCTTATTTTCCCGTTTTGTCAACTTCAATTTTAGGTTCTGGTACACCCAGGAGGTGGCAATGGGAAATCCCGGAAAGACCAACAAAACCTGAAATTTAGCGCACGACGTCAAAACCTCCAACTGCTCTCCACGGCCCACCCCCAGCGCACAGGGCGAAGTGAGAAAAAAAGGGACATCGGAACCCAGTTCAGCGGCCAGAACCGCCAGCTTCTCCCGGCTCATATTTAAATCCCACAAACGGTTCAGGCCCATGAGCACACCCGCGGCATTGCCACTGCCCCCTCCCAGTCCGGCACCAAATGGAATATTTTTTTTCAGGCGGATACGCACTCCCAGATTTTCAACCCGGCAGGTTTTCTGCAACAGCAGGGCCGCCTTACACGCCAGATTAGTCTCATCGATGGGAATTCCCGGTGTATCGCATTCCAACTCGACACCGGAGGACGATGACTCTAATTCCAGTTCATCGTACAAAGACACCATTCGCAAAATCGTTTCCAGTTCGTGGAATCCATCTTCTCTTTTTCTAAGAATATGCAAACCCAGGTTGACTTTGGCCGGAGTTTTAAAATGTAGCTTCATATTTGTTCACATCAGTTCACTAGTTCCGATGCTAACTGAAACGCATCGGGGGGCAATCCTTGATTAATAACAGGGTCTGAATATTTTACTAAAACCGTTTCACCCCTGTCTTTAAGTTCGATTAAAATCTTGTGGGCAAAATTCAATTGGCCCACTTTCTGGTAATCGTCCCAATACACTTTATACATTTCTTGACTGCCCCGAAACCGTGTTACCGATTTGGGCAGCAGTGTGTAGGCATCGATTTCAATATCCACCCGTTCTTTGGTTTCCCGGTCTATCGTCTCAATTCGGTAAACCGTTTGATCGGTATCCCATTGTGCGTCCTTTACCTGCAAGTGGAAAAAACGGGGTATGCCTCCTGAAAACACGCTGATGTATTCTGTGAAGTTAAGGTGCGTCCCCAGCACCCGGCGCATGATGTCCCAAACTTCTTGTCCGTAAACAACCCGATTTACTCCAGGGTCATACATTAACGTCTTTCCATCTTCATAAATCAGGACGCCCAGAACCTGACGGAACAAACTATAGGTATCCACCCGAATTGCTTCGTTTCCTCTGACTAACAGCGCCTGACGGAAAGATTGATTTAAACGTTCTCCGGAAATTTTTGTGCGGACAAATGCTTTTACATCATGAATAGCCGATTGACGTGCCTCAAGTTGCGAAAACAGTGCGGGAAGGGATGGCATTTCCGGTTTCACTTCCGAAGAAATGGGCACCCTCTTAGACTGGCATGAAACAACAAAAATCAGCGCGCACCCTGTCACGCACAGGTATCGGGAAATTCGCATGAACATATTGGGTTTTAGATAAGGTTGAGGCAGGACCCGCAGTTTTTTTAAATTTTACAAGTTGCTGAAATGGTAACCTTCTCTTGCCAGGAATCAGTAATCACAGTTTTTAAAATTACCAATCATCAGAAGTTCTTTTAATTTTTATTCAGGAATTCTCGCGCCTCGCGAATCTTTTGTTCCAGATCTTTTAGATCGGGCAACTCACCGCTGGTGTCATTAATTTTCCCCCTGGTAAGAAAAAGGCTCGTCTTCCATGCCTTGCCAGCTTCTGAATAATTTTTCAAGGAAAAATGAATATCTCCCAAGTGGCTGTATAAAACAGGGTCGGGGGCGGTGTACACCATGGCCTTCTTTAATTCGTCAAGAGCCCTTTGCGATTCACCTTTCTTAAAGTAAATCCAACTCAGACTATCAAGGAAATATCCATTCCTGGGTTGAATGGAAAGAGCCTTATTTAAATGTCCGATTGCCTTGTCCAGTGATTTACCTTGAATGGCATACATGTAGCCCAGAAAATTATGCGCATTGGAGTGCATGGGATTAAGCTCTATGGAACGCTTCATATTATGTATTGCCCGTTCAAATCTACCGGTCCGCTCAAGAAGAGCGCCCAACTCGAAATAATAGGAATCTTTCTGCTCGTTCAATGAAATAGCTTTTTCAATTTTTATGATCGCTTCATCCAACTTATCAACGGACATATAGGCTAGAGCCAAGGAATGGTAGAGGGTGTCATTTTTCGGCTCTAAAGTTATAGCTTTCTCAAGCAACCGAATCGTTTCTTCGGGTTGTTCGTTCATGCTGTAAAAGCGGGCCGAATAAATCATCAGGTTCACCGACTCAGGCTCTAACTCCAGGAGAATGTCCATTTCCTCGATGGCTTTGTCAACTCGACCAAGAATTTCATAAACACGCCCAAGCACCATAAGAACTTCTTTGGTTTGCTTTCTGGCCCGAATCAACTGAAACTCATCAAGCGCTTTCAGGTAAACTGCCTGCTCGTAATAAACGGCTCCAATCCTCATATGGACTTTTGGTTTGTCCAGCAGGTCTTCCGCCGCTAACCGATACTGGCTGGTACCCACATCCACTGGCGTCATTGAATCTCTCATACCGGTGATGCGCTCATGGATTTTTTTGTTTAAAGGGTCCAACTTTAAAAGAATTTTATATTCTCTCGCGGCCTCAGTGGCATTTCCCAGCTTCTCCCAAACCCAGGCTAAAAACTCGCGGGTCCGTAAAAGATTGGGGCGCAATTCCAGCGTCTGGCCTAAATGGTTTTTCGCTTCTTCCAATTTGCCCGAAAGGATATTCATCCTTGCCAGATAGTGGTACCCCAAAGGATTTGCCGGTTCTACCTGAACCACCTGTTGGTACATATCCGCGGCAAGGTCGTGTTTTTTGAGTCGCTCGTAAATCGTACCGCTAAGAAGAAAGGCTCTCGCTGAACCTGGCTCGGATTGAATAACGCGCTGATAATGCGTGAGCGCCCTTTCGTACTCTTCTCGTCCGTCAAGAATATCTCCCATCATCATATTCAGTTCAGGGTTTGTCGGGAAGTGGTGCAAAGACTCTTCCAAAACCTTGAACGTTTCATCTATCTTTCCGGCTCGAAGCAGATTCATTGCCAGTTGCCGATAAAACTGAGAGTCGCTTCTATCAAACTCAACCAATTTACGAAAATTATCCGCCGCCCTCTCAAACTGATGCTCGCGAATTTCTTTCAAGGCCATCAGATAATGATAATAAGATCGCGGGTCCCGAGCCATACCCGATTGCTTCGCTGACATCTTCTCGGCCGCCTTCACTGCATAGGAACCTGACAAGTCTATATTTCCAGAACCTTGCTCTACCGGCAAAGTCGTACAATTGGAAACAAACAGCAACATCAGTGCGAGTGGAACGATCTGAAATTTTTTACTAATGCGGTCAAAAATATCTCGCAAGCTTTCATCTTCTGCCATAGCTTCGGTTCCTTCTGTTTTCTTTTGTTCCTGAGAACTCTGTTTCCGTACCACGGGAATACCCTTATCAGCAACAGGACTGATGACGGTACCTTCCTGAAAAACAATTCTGGTCAACAGGACTGATCCTGCACTCTGATTAATCTTCGCAATAATTTTTTTGCGAAAAGATTTCAGCGCAGGAAACCATTTTTTATCGGACACGGTAACAAATAAGCTTTTCGCCGACAATTTATCAACCTGCGTTACAGCCGTCAGGTCTTCACCGACTATAAGTTTCCATTGAAAATCATACCATCCTATTGATTGAGGATCTTCAGAATCGGGCCGGGTCAATGAACCTCCCAGCACGGAGCGAATACTTTCCCAGCTTTTTCGTTTCGTTTGAATCATCAATCTGAGCGAGTAAAACTTTTTATGGTTTGAATCCTTCTCTTATTCTAGCTATGTTAATTGATAATATAAAGATATTTTTCAACGTATCACAATCCACTAACTTTTCCCGGTTAGCAAGGAAATGTGCTTCCTTTTGCCCCGCAACAGGTGAAATGGCTGATAGCAAAGAAGAAATTACTGAACTGAAAGGAGCGAGTCGCCCAGCTTGAAATCTGCTATCAGGTCACTTCGCTTCTCAATTCGGAACTTAATCTCACCAAACTCCTCGATAGCATCATGGAAATAGCCAGGAGCGTTATGAAGGCGGATGCCTGTAGCCTGTTACTGCTGGATGAGGAAACCGAACTGGCCCCCCCCCCGGCAGCCAGTCTGCTTTTCTTTAAAAATCGCGAATTCCTGTGATACCATTGATAATTATAGACTTTTGAGTTGTTCGCTCTCCTGGGCCGCCATTTTTTCATAATACAGTTAAAATAAGATAAAAAGTATATCCCGATAAATTCGTCTATCATCGTAACCCTTGTTATAAATAATGTCTTCACGCGCCTACCTCACAGCTCTTGGCCTCTTCAGCCTGGTTCTTTACCTGGGTCTGACCTTCCTTTCCAAAGAATTTAACTGGGGCGAGGGTTACTCTGAGCGACCCATTCTTGAATATCTTGCTGTCTATTTTTCCCTGTTCATTCTTTATGCGCTGGCCTGTACTCACGTTTTTAACTCCGCCTGGAACCAGAAAACTTTCTGGACACTTATCGTTTTCGGGTTGTTATTTCGCGCCGCCATTCTTCCGTCCCAGCAAATTCAGGAGGACGATGTCTACCGTTACCTGTGGGATGGAAAAGTATTTGCCCACGGGATCAACCCCTTCAAATATGCTCCGGACGAAATCAACGAGTACCGATCTTTAAAAATCCAGAATCCGGTCTATTTCCATTCGCGTTACAACGAGCACGATCAAAGTGAGCTGGCTGTTCTCAGCGACCTGAAATGGGAAAATGCCACAGCACTGAAATTTATGGAGCGTATCAACCACCCGGATGTTCCCACCATTTATCCACCTCTGGCACAGATTGTGTTCCGCCTTTCGCAACATATAAAAACAGACAGCTTGCTCACCCTGAGAATATTGTTTCTGGTATTCGATTTAATGGCGATGCTGTTCATCGTCCTCACGTTGAGATCGTTGCACCTGAACCAGAATTTCAGTCTCGTTTATTTCTGGTCGCCGTTGATCCTCAAAGAAACTTTTAATTCCACACATCTCGACATCATCGGTATCTCCTGTCTATGCGTTTCCGTATATTTTCTGGTACGCGGGCGCATGACGGGTTCTGTTTTTTTTCTCGCCCTGAGCGTTCTCGGGAAATTGTATTCCGGAATCCTGCTCCCTTTTTATCTTCAGCGGTCCTGGTTGCTCGCGCGACAAAATGGAAACCGGGGCGCGTCTGTTCCCGCGCTTCATTTATTTTTATTTTGCGTGGTTGTTGGCGTGTGCTATCTGCCTTTTATTGGTATTGGAGAAAAAGCTTTTGCAGGATTAAAAACCTATAGCATGTACTGGCAAAGCAACGACAGTCTGTTCGCTCTTCTGCTTTATTTTCTCAAGGATATTCTGGAACTAGGGGTTGATACGGCTATTCCGGTTTTCGGCAACAGCATGATACTTGGCAAAAACATCATGGCGATAGTTGTTCTGGTATCGGTTGGCTTTCTGCTGATTAAAAAAATTCCAGGCGCAGACTCGCCTCAGGGATGGGTGCGAAACCTTTTCATAGTCATGACCCTCGTGTTTCTGATCAGTCCCGTGCAAAATCCCTGGTACCTGTGCTGGACCGTTCCCTTTCTCTGTTTGTTTCATTACAGATCGCTGATCCTTCTTACCGGTCTGGTCGGACTCTACTATCTTGATTTTTATTTTGACTATCAGGACCTCACACAATATTCCGTTTGGATTGCCTGGTTCGAGCACACCCCCTTTTATCTCTATCTAATATGGGAACTTACAAGATCGAATGGCCCTTTGAAAGTTCTCCGACCAGAGTCAGGTTTTGACGTAACACGTTAATTTTTTGGTACTTTTTTATTTTTCCTGTTATGAAAAGCGCATTTCCCCATACACCGCAATGCATAACGTCAAATTTAAAAAAACTTTCCTGGAGGAATGTAACTTTCGCGATGCGAAAATGAAAAAGGTCGACCTGAGAGAAGCCGATATAGAAGGAGCCTCTTTTTTCGGAGCCGACCTGACCGAAGCCAATTTAGACAAAGCTAAAATCAAGAATACCGATTTTAAAAATGCCAAACTTCACAAGGTCATAGGCTACTAACCCTCCTGACACACCCTCCAGGCAGACTTACCTTTTTTTAGTCTCGCTCGGCATTGTTGGTGGCTCCCTCCTGACAAAACCTCTGAGCAAATATGCCTTTAAAGTAATTCCAGAAAAGAACGCACCATAGTGAAGTCTTCTTTTTCATATTTTCCCTTGCGATCAATCAGTATCGCATCGATTCCCGAGTTGTTGGCACCCTGTACATCAGCCCGTGGTTCGTCCCCTATATGGCAGGCCTCGTGAGCGCTTACCCCGCTTCTTTTGAGCGCTTCAGCGAATATTGTTTCATCCGGTTTGGCCGATCCCACTTCTGCCGAAGCCAGAATGAAATCGAAATGACCGGCAAGGTTGGTGCTTTTCAAAATGGCATGAAGGCGGGAATCCCAGTTCGATATAACCCCTAAAACAATTCCGCTTTTTTTCAATTTATCAAAAACACCCGAATCCATCACATCATCAAAAACGTGCCAGTGGTCTTTTCTTGAAAACGCCCCATAAACCGTTTCAAAGTAATGCTCGAAATTATTGAGTCCGCCAGAAGGTTCAAATACCCGGAAAACAATATCTCTCCAAAATAACTTTTCCTCTTCTTCGCCAGTCTTTTTACCCAGGGCCGCAATTCCTCCCGTTGTTCTCCATTCCTTTTTAAAACGGTGATCCAATTCTTCGCCTGAACCATTAAACCCAAACGGACGGGCATGGATCGCGTATACCTCTCCCACCGAAGGCTCCACCTGAAGTAGCGTTCCGCCAACATCAAAAAAAACCGCCTTGTATCGGGATAACATGCGCATCTCCATCTGGAAAAGAAATATTTATCAGGCCATTCGTTTTATTAAACCATGATTGGAACGCCTGAAGAAAGGAAGGAATGAAAAAACCTGCAATAGAAATAAATCCCATTGCGGGTGAGGGAAGAAAGGCGATCAGTACTTGTCCCTGTTTGCATTGAAACTGGCCAAGGCCTCCAGATAGTCTTCCTGGGTATCGATCTCAAAACAGGCAGGACCCTGGGTGATGATCCAGGGGTCGAGATTTACATATTTGGCAAATTCGGTGAATGGGATTTCCCACAGGACTTCGATGCAATCGGATTCAAATTTTTCATAATGCTCGATAAATTTCTTGCAGTTTTCGGTGGAAAATTTAAAGAATCCAATAGCCTCACCGCCGAATTCGAAATCCAATTTTTCTTCC
>Ga0208896_1001584_pt1 | contig 11107 bp, 6 predicted proteins | sample ETNtaG_27_FD_185778 | JGI IMG/M metagenome (GOLD analysis project Ga0208896, IMG submission 185778) | Marine microbial and viral communities from oxygen minimum zone, Eastern Pacific Ocean - ETNP201406SV63 (SPAdes) (version 2) | ecosystem: Environmental > Aquatic > Marine > Oceanic ... | reverse complement strand
TATTTGCAATACAGAGCTATCTATTTCACATGCTCTTGATTGCTGCATATCTACATGCAGCAACATCTGTTCTGTTGTCGCTATTAAATCTCCGCTAGTTGAACGAAACATTTTATGAAAAATATGCAATCTCTTCTCATCAAGACCTATTATTTGAGTGGTGAAACTTAAAGACTCATTTTGTAAGACCTCTAAGTAATAGTTAATGTGAGTCTCAACCGTGTAGAAAGACTTCCCTAACGATCGATACTCTTCATTGATTCCTACATATCTAAAAAGTGCGTCAGATGCATCTCCAAACGCAAACAGATAGAAAGATTCGCTCATATGACCGTTATAGTCTACCCATTCCGAAGGAACTATCGTCTGATAAAGGGACAAGGGCTCATTCAGATTATCTTTTGGTGAAAAACTTTTATAATTTCTACTAAGGTATATGTCGTTATCCATAACTGTACTAATATAATTACTGATAAATAATATATCTAACCAATATATATACCTATGTTACTTATGATAATAGTTGTAGATATACTCATTACGACATGATTTGTACATAATACGAAATTATTTGTAGTAATTATTCATTAAGTTAATAACACTAAAAGTATTAACAAAGGAAGATTTATTGCACTAATTTGAGATAGATAATAGCTCTCATTTATATAAACCTAGGCAAACAAACTTGGGTCGGCAGCCTTTTTAGGTTTTTTAGAACAATTTTGCTATTGGGTTAGCTCCATCCCGTCACTACTTTGACTTCGATAAACTCTTTTAGCCCCAATTCGCCATTCTCACGTCCAATTCCAGAATGCTTGTATCCTCCAAACGGTGCGCCACTAGCTGAGCTTTTACCGTTTACCTCGACAACCCCTGAAAGCAACTTTCGAGAAATGCGTTTGGCTTTTTCCTGATCCTGTGTCTGAATATAGTTAGTTAATCCGTACGGAATGTCGTTGGCAATCTTGATAGCTTCCTCTTCATTGTCAAATGGAATCATCGACAATACTGGGCCAAAGATTTCGGTTTGAGCTATTGTCATTTGGTTATTAACGTCAGAAAATACAGTTGGCTTAACGAAATATCCAGTACCTAAACCATCAGGCTTTCCGGTACCCCCAACAACCAGTGTTGCATTCTCATCAATGCCCGACTGAATTAGTGCTTGAATCTTATCAAACTGTAGTTGTGAAACAACAGGGCCAATGTGCTTACCTTGCTTTGAGGCGATATCTACTTTTGTAGTGGCTGCAGTCTGTTTGGCTATTTCCACCGCCTTATCATAGTATGAACGCTCTACAAGCATTCTTGTTGGAGCATTACATGATTGACCAGTATTATTAAAGCAATGCTTAACACCTCTAATAACTGCATCTTTATCTGCGTCTGCAAAAACGATATTAGCTCCCTTACCGCCGAGCTCTAGCCCAACCCTCTTAAAGTCATCTGCGGCATTGTGAGATATTAAAGAGCCAGCTCTGGTAGATCCTGTGAAAGATATCATGTCTATATCTGGATGAGAAGTCAGTTGACTGCCTACCCCCAAACCGTCACCATTAACCAAATTAAATACCCCAGCTGGGCAACCAGCCTCATCAAGCATTTCAGCAAAAATCATTGAATCTAATGGGGCTATCTCTGATGGCTTTAAGACCATAGTGCAGCCTGCAGCTATTGCAGGTATAACTTTCAGTGCTACCTGACTAATCGGCCAGTTCCAAGGCGTAATAAGTGCGCAAACACCTTTTGGTTCATAAATTAGCCTGCTATCTGAATCTTCAAGTTGCTCTTCAAATTCGAACCTTTTAAGTTGCTTAATAAATTCTTTAATGGCTTTAGTTCCGGAGGTTGCTTGTGATGACTTAGCTAAATCAATTGGAGCCCCCATCTCCATTGAGATTGCTTCTGCCATATCGTCCATCCTTCTTTCATAGATATCATAAAGCCTCTCCAAAAGAGCAATTCTTTCTGATTTGGTTGAGGTAGACCAAGAGGGAAGGGATTCTTTTGCTGCTTTAACCGCAAAGTCAGTATCAGCTTGAGAGCCAAGAGATATTACTGCATAGACTGTCTCGTCTGAAGGGTTAATCACATCAAAATCATTTTTTGTTGAGGCATCAACCCATTTACCATTAATATAGAATTTTCTTTTGTCTAACATTTTCTCCTCCAATTACAAATACACCTTCCACGTATGGGAACACAAATACACAACACAATGAATTATTAAGAATAACACAATTATTAATGAATTATATATATAACTTTAAACCAAAATTTGAATATAATTTTCTCACATAAAATAATTCAACTACAAATATGTTTTGAGGTCTAGTGCTACTTATAAATACTTATAAATCGAAAAATCTATATTGTATATAATGTCATTAAGCCATTCTTTATAATAATATTTAGGGGTGAGCTTAAGGTATATTTTTTTTAACTACTGGAGAATAAAATGACTTTAACACATTTATTTAAAGCGCAAGCTATTTTCGCATGGATCTGGGTCCTAATGTTTTGGCTAGCGCCAGACATGGCGTCTCAAAGTTATGGATGGGAGATGACTGAAAATATGAAATCCTTTGCTCAGGTGGCATCGCTTCCAATACTAGCTATAGGTATTATTTCTTGGATGGCTCCTACTTGGGTTGGTAGCGACCATATAAAAAAATTAGGCATGCTTATGGGTGTCTACATTAACGCTTTGTTTGTTATAGTTCAGCTGTTTCACTTGTCAACAGGAAAGGCTGCTAACCCTGATGCTTTAGGACTGGCTTTGACTTCTGTTTTTATAGTTCTATTCTTCTGGAAATGTCGTCCTACTAGCTAAATATATAATTAAATGTCGGTTTAAGTGAGCCTTAAATCGGCATTTAAATTAAGTCTAGAGAGTTTTATTAGAATTATATTAATCAAATTAAAGTGCTAATAGGTTTGCATTACCTCCGGATGCTGTAGTATCTATAGTGATTACTTGCTCTTTAATTAACTGCCATGGTTCATAAATAGAGCTCATAATTGGAATAATCTCTTTACGTCTACCTTCAAGTATTTTTTCAACTGACATTAAGTCGCCAAAATACAAAATTACTTCGTATTGATTGCTGGCAATAAGATTTAAGCTTGGTCCAATTATTAATCTAGATATACTTTTCTCACTAAAGCCTAAACTGATTAGAGAGTCATAATCCTTCTGTGTAATTAAACTGATAGTGCTATTACCTAATGCCATCGCTAGAATAGTCTGTTTAAGAGCATCCGAGGTTGTTGGACCAAGACATAGTGCGCTACCTTTTGGTTTGTAGCTCAAGGTGTTTGACTCACCTGTAGGCCCTGGTAGGTTGTGGCTTGATGTATAGGTGTTGATTGTTTGATTCAAGAATTGAAAAAAATTCTTCTCAATGGACGTAAATTCTTCTTGTAGTCTAGTTAGCAAATCTTGACTGAAAAAAATTTCTGAGGCAATTAAACTATTAACCTCTGCGTGCTCATATAGTTTCAACACTTGGTCGCTTGTTTCCTCGTAATTCAAACTCCTACTATAGCCATGAAGCGCATTAATACCGCCTGCCTTTGGCCCAGTACCTGATAAGCCCTCGCCACCAAATGGTTGCGAACCGACAATAGCTCCAACTTGGTTTCTATTCACGTATATATTACCCGCATTAACCTTTGAGATAACCTCGTCAACTTGTTTTTTTATTCGAGAATGAATACCAAAAGTTAGCCCATAACCCTTTACATTTAAACTATCAATCAAATTTATCAAGTTATCGCTCTTATAACGAATCACATGAAGTATTGGACCAAAAAACTCCTCGTTGATTTTGTCAATGTCGTCTAATTGAATAATTGTTGGGTTTATATAGTAGCCATCACAAGATTCACTCTGCATTCCCCCAATTACTTGATTTTCTTTTCTTGATTGGTCGATATAGTTTTGCAACTTTAACTGCGCATCGGCACTAATTACTGGGCCGCAATCGGTAGACAGAGATTTGGGGTTGCCAACCTCTAATTCAGACATAGATCCTCTTATTATTGAAAAAATATCTTCAAAACATTCATCTTGAATCAAAAGTATTCTAAGTGCGGAACACCTCTGGCCTGCACTCTTAAAGGCGCTATCCATAACGTCTCTAGCGACCTGCTCGTTTAGAGCTGTAGAATCAACTACCATAGCATTTAAGCCCCCAGTCTCAGCAATGACCCTCGCCTCTGGATTACCGTTTTTTACTAAATTACGTTTGATTAGTTTGGCAACTTTCGTTGAACCAGTGAAAGCGACCCCAGAAATTAGTGGGCTACTTGCAAGATAAGAACCGACCTCTGAGCCCTTACCCAGACATAGCTGATAAGTCCCCAACGGTATACCAGCCTCAAGTAGTAACTGACTAGCCCTATAAGCAATAAGCGATGTGCTTTCTGCGGGCTTAGCAATAACTACATTACCAGCAGCAAGTGCTGCAGCTACCTGGCCTGTAAAAATTGCTAGCGGGAAATTCCATGGACTAATACAGACAAAGACTCCCAACGCCTCTCGACTGCCGGGCATAACTTTGGATGATATTGCTGCATAATACCTTAAAAAATCAACCGCCTCTCGAACCTCATCAACTGCATCCTGATAAGTTTTTCCTGCCTCCCTCATTGCTAAAACCATCAACTCATATTTATTCTTTTCATAAAGATTAGCGGCCCTATCTAAACTCTTAAGGATTTGACCTTGATTATTGGGTTTGCCATTAAATGCATTTTTAGCTCTACTTAAACATTCGTCTAACTGCACTTTGCTAGCATAAATAGTCGACCCTACTTTGTCAGAAGTATCTGCAGGATTAAGAGTGTCATTCTGTTGATTGAATTCTCCAAGATTATTTGAATCAATAATTGATTGAGCTTGCCATTCGTTCTTCAACCAGTGCTCTTGGTTTTTATACAACAAATCAACTTCATTCTGTTCAGACAACAATATGCCTTTTGAATTTTGACGAATGCTTTTATATATATCTTTAGGTAGCGGTATCTTTGTATGGGACTTTGTATCGTCTTTTTCTACCTGACTAAATACATCTTTTGCTAGAGTTTCAGGCTTAATACTTTCGTCAAACAGGTGATTAATAAATGAGCTATTTGCGCCATTCTCAAGTAGCCTTCTCATCAGATAAGCGAGCAACTCCTTGTGACTTCCAACTGGAGCATAAACCCTGGACAAGATTCCATATCTACTTGTAATAATTTTATGAAGAGACTCTCCCATTCCGTGAAGGCGTTGGACTTCATATCCGTCATTGTTACCAGCAATTTCGCAAACACTAACTAAACTATGTGCATTATGACTGGCAAACTGAGGATAAATTAAGTCCCTCATATCTAGCAACTTTTGTGCACAAACCAAATAAGAATAATCAGTATTTGATTTTTTTGTATATACCGGATAATCGCTATCACCCATAACCTGAGCTTTCTTGATTTCACTATCCCAATAGGCTCCCTTTACTAGCCTTACCATTATCTTTAAGTGGTATTTTTTGCAGTTATGTTTCAACCAATCTATTAAAGATGGAGCTCGCTTCTGATAAGCCTGAACAACAACTCCAAAGCCCTGCCAATTTGTACTGGCAATATCTCTCATAACAAACTCAATAACATCTAATGAAATATCTAATCTTTCAGCCTCTTCGGCATCAATATTGATGCCAATATTATATTTTTTAGCTAATTTAACTAACTCAAGAACTCTTGGTGCCAACTCCAAAATAACCCTATTTCTGTGCATAAAATCATACTTCGGATGTAGCGCAGATAGTTTTACTGAGATGCCATCTGCCTCAACAATGTTGTCTTTTTGGTTGTGTCTACCGATTTCAATTAATGCTTTCTTGTAAGACAAAAAATATTTATTTGCATCTTGCATTGTCCATGCCGCCTCACCGAGCATGTCAAATGAATATAGCCCCTTATTGCTAGAGTCTTTGAATACAGTTTCGATACTCTCAGCAAAAACGAACTGCTTAGCAAAAAAACGCATAACATTGTTGGCACTAAAACGGACACTCGGCCTAGATAAAATTTCCAAAGCCTGCTTGATTCTTTTTCTAATTGTATCGTTATGGCCATAATCAATCATCTTGTCTGCAATACTAAGTGCGATTGTTGCAAGGTTGACCATTGATGATTTGCTTCTACCTAGATGCTCTGACCAGTGCTTACTTGCTACCTTATCAAAAAATAATTTGTCCCTAGTCTCATTATCTGGAACACGAAGAAATGCCTCGACCAGAGTCATCAATGAGAGACCCTCTTCACTAGTTAGATTGTATTCAGAAATAAAAAGTGACAGTAAGTCTGGCCTGCATGATGACCTTAACTCTTCAATAAGAAGTGTTGTTATTTTTTGAAAATCAATTCTTTGCTCTGGGCTGGTTTTTTCAAATATTTTTAGATTAGCCAGCGCATCACCCTCACCCAATACTCTTGAATCTCGCATTAACTGTCTTGGGTCAGAATAGTCTACTTTAAAACTATTATTGGTTGGTTGTTGCTCCATAGATTAACCAGCAAACAAATATATTTAAAATATTTATTATAATTTAGATATAAAAAACTCTAACATCCTTTTAACTTAATTCTAATATGTGTACAATATTTGATAAACTTTCATTAATCTAAATATGGATATTACAACACCCGCACTTCTTTTTCCGGCAATTTCACTGTTATTCATAGCCTTTACAAATAGGCTGCACACTGCAAGTGCGCTGATTAGATCCATGACAACTGAAGAAAACACTGGGGTAAATGTTCAACATAAAAAAGAGCAGCTTAATTTCCTAAAAAAACGCGTAGCTTACATTAGGAGTATGCAGGTTTTTGGCATATTAAGTTTTATTTTCTGCTTACTTACTATTATCTGTTTTTACCTAAAACAAGATGTACTCGCCAATTACATTTTTGGTGTTGGGTTGTTAATGCTTGTTTCTTCATTATTATTTGCATTGGCAGAGATATTGTTGTCTACTAAAGCTCTAGATATACACCTAGAAAATTCAAATTATTAAGCTAAAAAATATCTTAATATGAAAAGTTGAAAGTCTATATCAACAATAGCCCCCATAGTTCATTATAATCACTCATTATTTCCTTTTAATTCAATACGCTAAATGACTAAACAAAAAATATTCACTGATTTAACCCCTTCGGAACTTATTGAACAAGCCTTGACTCGCAATGAGGGTTCATTGACCAATACTGGAGCTTTATTAATTACTACGGGGGATCGAACTGGACGCAGCCCCAATGACCGTTTTATTGTTGATGAGCCGAGCACCTCTCAGGATATAGAATGGGGAGATGTTAACAAGCCTTTCTTGGAAGCTAAATTTGAATCATTATGGAATAGAGTAAACGAGCACTTATCACAAAAAGACTGTTTCGTCTCTCACTTGCATGTAGGCGCTCATGAAGATCATTACTTGCCAGTTAAAGTGACCACTGAAACTGCATGGCAAGGATTATTTGGCCGCAATATGTTCATTAAGCCTGAAAAATATAACCCTACAAACCAGAAGGAATGGACTATCGTAAATGTAGCCTCTTTTCAATGTATTCCTGAGCGTGATGGCACAAACTCAGATGGTGTAGTAATAATTAACTTTAAACAGAGAAGAGTTTTATTGGCAGGTATGAGTTATGCTGGCGAAATGAAAAAAGCAATGTTTTCAGTTCAAAACTTCATACTTCCTGGAAAAGACGTGTTGCCTATGCATTGCTCTGCAAATGTTGGTGAGGGTGGTGATACTGCATTATTTTTTGGCCTTTCAGGTACTGGCAAAACAACCTTGTCGGCTGACCCTGAGCGCTATCTTATTGGAGACGATGAGCATGGCTGGACTAAGGGCTCTGTATTTAATATGGAGGGTGGTTGTTACGCAAAAACTATTGACCTTTCTCAAAAAAATGAGCCAATAATTTGGGATGCTATTTGTCACGGAGCAATAGTTGAAAATGTTGCAGTAGACTCTAATGGTATGGCTGATTATAACGATACTAGTATTACTGAAAATGGTCGCTGCTCTTATCCATTAGAGCATGTTGAAAAACGCGTACTAAAAAATGCCGCCGATGAACCGAAAGTAGTCATTTTCTTAACCTGTGATGTATCAGGTGTTCTACCGCCAGTTTCTATTCTTAGTAAGGAGGCAGCCGCTTATCATTTCCTTTCAGGTTATACAGCCCGTGTAGGCTCAACTGAACTTGGTGCAGAGGCGGGAATTAATCCTGCTTTTTCCACATGCTTTGGCGCACCTTTTATGCCTCGTCCTGCTAGTTTTTATGCAAACTTATTAATTAAACGTGTAGCAGAATTTAGTTCTCAAGTATATTTGGTTAATACTGGATGGACTGGTGGTTCTGGTGCTCCTGATGGTACCGGTTCTCGATTCCCTATTCCTGTAACTCGTGCTATCGTTTCGGCCTGTCAAAGTGGTGCCTTACTCAACTGCAAAACTAAACATTTTGAATATCTAAATCTAGATATTCCTACAGAAATTCCTGGAGTAGATAGTAAATATTTAAACCCAAGAGAAACCTGGGAAGACAAAGAAAGTTACGATGTTGAAGCAAAAAAACTGGCTGGTTTATTCGCTGAAAATATTAAGAAATTTGATGTTGGTAAGGCTATTGTTGATGCCGGCCCAAAAGTATCTTAAATTGTGTGATAGTTGCAATAAAATAAATTTAAACATAGTGTAAGTCTGACAAGAGGCAACTTTAATGAAAATAGGTTTTTTTAGTGCTAAGCAGTACGACATAGAATATTTTGACCGCATAAACCAAACCTTTGGAATGCAGATCGAGTATTTTGATTATCGTTTATGCTTACAGAACGTTCGTTTGGCCTATGGTTTCGAGGTTATCTGTGCATTTGTAAATGATTCACTTTCCAAAGAGGTATTGGCTGAATTATCAAAAAATGGCACCAAGATTATTGCTATGCGTTGCGCCGGTTTTAACAACGTCGACCTAGAGGCGGCAAAAAAGTTAAACATAAAGGTAGTCAATGTCCCTTCTTATTCACCTGAGTCAGTCGCGGAACACACAGTAGCCCTGATGCTAACATTAAACAGAAAAGTGCACAAAGCTTATCAGCGTACTCGAGACGCTAACTTTTTGTTAACTGGTCTTGTGGGATTCAATATGCATAATCGCAACATTGGGGTTATTGGAACAGGAAGAATTGGGTTAGCAACAATCAAGGTTTTGCTTGGTTTTGGATGTCATGTATTGGCACACGACCCCTACCCAAATCAAGAGGTCATTGACTTGGGAGTTGAATATGCATCTCTTGAACAGATTTATAATAAGTGCGACATAATTTCACTGCACTGCCCACTGACAAGTGAAAACCATCACCTACTGAATAAGGATAGCTTTAACCGTATGAAGCCGGGTGTGATGGTGATTAACACCAGCCGTGGAGGATTGTTAAATGCCCTAGATGCCATCGAAGCGCTGAAAACTGGCCAATTGGGCTCACTTGGCCTTGACGTGTATGAAAATGAAGTGGAGTTATTTTTTGAGGACAAGTCAAGCGAAATCATCCAGGATGATGTATTTAGGCGCTTATCTTCTTGCCATAATGTCATTTTTACTGGGCATCAGGCGTTCCTGACTGAGGAAGCGTTAAGCGCAATAGCGTTTACTACTTTGACTAACATCTCACAACTAAGAGATGCTGAAGACTGCCCAAATGTACTCCTTTAGCTAAGCACGATAGGGGCAGCAAAGTCTAAGTTTTATTTTATGTGTGAAGGAGAATACCTAAACACGTACCCACATAGCCCATTAATGTAAATTGTGCTACCATGGTATCTGGAGGCGAGTGCATAAGCATATAAATTTCTCGAGAATGGCCAAAAAACATAACAATTATCTATATAACTGCGATCAAGTGCGTGCATTGGATAGGTTAGCAATTGATAGGGACAATATCAGCGGCTTACAGTTGATGAAACGCGCCGGTATGGCGATTTTTAAACACATTCTACAACACTATAGTAAACATGCTGTTACGGTTTTTTGTGGTTCAGGAAACAATGGCGGCGATGGCTATATTGTTGCAACGCTTGCGAAAGAAAAAGGCATTGCAGTTCAATTAATATATCTCAAACATCCTCAACAATTAAAAGGTGACGCCAAGCTCGCCTATGAAATTGCCAATAAAGCAGGTGTTCCTATGACTGACTTTTCACCGGACATGTTGCTGGAAGATTGTGTCATAGTTGACGCACTTCTAGGTACTGGCTTAAAAGGCTCAGTGAGGCGTTCCTACTTTGATGCTATTAAGTTAATCAACAACAGCAATCTAGAGGTTATTGCTGTTGATCTACCTTCTGGACTAAATGCCGATACAGGTGATGTTAAAGATATATGTGTTAAGGCACAAACAACGATTAGTTTTATTGGGCTTAAGCAAGGCTTGTTTACCAATCATGGGCCAGATTACTGCGGCGAAATTGTCTACCAAGATTTGGCAGTAAAATCCACCATCTTTAATGAAATCCAGCCAGCCGCAATAAAGCTGCAGCTAAACCCACTACTAAGACATATTAAGCCTAGACAGGCCAATTCACACAAAAATGACTATGGTCACGTTCTAGTCGTTGGCGGAGATTATGGTTATGCTGGCGCAATCCTATTGGCAGCCGAGGCCGCGCTTAGAACTGGTGCAGGACTTGTGAGTGTTGCTACGCGTCAAGAGCACATAAGCGCAATTGTAGCCAGAAGACCTGAAATTATGGCGCATGCTGTTGACTCAAATGAAACTCTGCAAACTCTAGTGAATAAAGCCAGTGTACTTATTATTGGTCCTGGGCTAGGACAATCACTCTGGTCGAAAAAAATGCTTAATTGTGCTTTAAAAGCTGACATTCCAAGTATCTTAGATGCCGACGCACTCAATCTTGTCGCTCGTGAACAGATTCAGTTAAACACTATGGATCACCCTTACATACTCACCCCACACCCCAAAGAAGCTGCAAGGTTGCTAAATATGGATACTGTACAGATTCAAAAAGACCGATTTTCCGCTGTCAAAAAAATA
>Ga0208896_1001580_pt1 | contig 11119 bp, 7 predicted proteins | sample ETNtaG_27_FD_185778 | JGI IMG/M metagenome (GOLD analysis project Ga0208896, IMG submission 185778) | Marine microbial and viral communities from oxygen minimum zone, Eastern Pacific Ocean - ETNP201406SV63 (SPAdes) (version 2) | ecosystem: Environmental > Aquatic > Marine > Oceanic ... | reverse complement strand
TTATCCTGCATCAACTGTCGATAACAATGTTAGCGACTTTTTATACACTGAAAAATTATTAACTAAAGCCGTGCGTGACCCAGCATATACTAGTGCTACCTTATCAATGAGTCATTATTATTTTATGATTGGTGATATTTATAATAAAAACCTATTAACATTGTCAAATTTTGATTCACAAGAAATCAAAGGAATGATAAAAAGAAAATTAAATTATTATTTGAACCTTGATAATAATACCAAGATTACAACTGCAGATTCATCTAACAATCAAAGAAAACAAGATCTTAATAACTGGCCGGATGAATCCACACCTTCAGATACCACAATAAATGATGAAGATAATAAATATGGAAAAACTAATACTAAGTTTGATTCTAATGGTATCCCACTAGAGTGTGTTATTGCCTATAAATCTGACAATCAAACGAATTCATATGAAATTAGTGTTTTTTTGGAAAGTAGATTTTTTAAAGAAAAAATGAAGTGGGATGGTGGAAATGACAGCAGTCGATTTGAAGTTGGAAATGATTTAAGATTAAATACGGGTCTAGTTGTTACAGATCGTGGCATAAATGTATTATCTGAAAATGTATCCATTATTAAATAAATCCCCATTAAAGTTATATGGCAATTAAAAAACCTCAAATTATAACCATAGTATGCAATAAAGGCGGAGTAGGAAGGTCAACGACCTGCATTAACTTTGCATGGAGCTTAGCGCGCAAACGTAAAAAGGTTCTTGTTTGCGACCTTGATGCACAGGCAAACTCCTCATCTACGTTAGCAGAAAACTATAATGTAGATGTTGTTGAAAACGGGAGAAACGTTACAAATCTATTAAAATCTTCAGGTGATGGTGCCTCTGATTACATCGTTGATACCCGAAATCCAAAAATAAAACTATTGGCATCTACTCTTATGCTTGATAGTACTGAGGGCGAAATGAAGTCACTGCTGGATATTAATATTTTTAGACTGTTCAATCATTTTTTTAATAGAAAAATAAAGTCTAGCTTTGATTATATAATTATTGATACACCCCCACAAAAGTCATCAATACTAACATTAAATGCCTTATTAACAAGTGACTGGTACTGGTATATTTTGAGCGCCGAAGACCAGTGGTCCCTGGATGCTAGAATAGTTATAAAAAAAATAATTGATGATGTTAAAAAATTGAATGGCAAGATAAGCGCTTTGCCCGTTTTGTTAACAAAATATGTAAACAATTCGCCACAGTCTGAAGAAATGAAAAGGGTAGCAGCTAAAGCATTTGATTCTGGAATTTTTAGAACTACAATTCCTTATTCAAATATTATAGCAAAATCTCATAGCAACCGTAAAGCGATTGATGAATATTCACCTAATCATCCAGTATCAGAAAGCTATGATAAAGTTGCTCTAGCTGTTGGAAGATTTATTAGTAGTCATTAATACAAATGATAATATTTCAATAATGAACAAAGATAAAAAAGGCCACGTAGATCTTGATTCAGTTCATGATAAATTAGCTGATAATTATAAAATCGATAAGAATATAAATTCTAAAGTTAGCACCTCAATAAAAGATTTTAAAAGTGTGTCGGACACGATAAATAAATTTGAAAAAATCATAGATAAAGGACAAAATCTTGCTGAACGCGATGAAGATTACAATAATTATCTACTATCAATTAAAAACAATCTTGAAGAACAAAAGTTCCAGCTTTTTCAGCTAAGATTATCCAATGGAGAATCTAATATCATTAATTTGTTATTAAACATTCATGATGATTCTACTGCAAACGATTTTATAGTTTTAGAAAGAGAAATAAAAAAATATGAAAATTTAATTCAAGATCTAGAATCTGAATCTGAATTGTCAGAAGAATATCAATTATTTTGGGAGGAACATAACAATAATACGGGAAATTATTTTGATGAACTTCAAACAAAAAAAATTCATTGTTCAGTAATTGCTAGTAAAAAGCGCGTTGAAACAGCCAAGGCAGAATATGAAAGTAAAATAAATAAGGCAGCAAATTCATTACTAACAGCTGATGTTACTTCAACAAAAAAATTATTAAAAAAATTAGAATTAATTATTGATGAAGCTGACTTAACCGGGAAAAAAGATGAAAAATATGGCCAATATTTAGATTATCAAAAATCAAAAATAACTGAACATAAAAGAGGGATTGAAGATGTTCAGCTTAAAATTGATATTGAAAAACACCGCAAAATTGTCGAGGAGGCTCAGCCTTCTATAAAAAAAGGATTAGATAAGCTAAAGAAAGGATCGGAATTAGACAAAGAACGACAAGCAGCAAGTCAAACTTCTGAAGATGAAAGTTTACATGAATATATTAATCGACGTGCAGGTGATGGTAAAACAAATATTGAAGATGGTGAAAATGAATTGTGGGACAATATTGAAGATAAACAAAAAGATAGCTTTGATGAAATTCCATGGGATGATAAGAAAGAAACGGGAGGTAAAGATAGCGATGATAAAAAAGAAAAGATCAAAGTTGAAAAAATTATACCAGAACGTGAGCCTTCAGAATATATCTCTCCTATATTTAAGATTGGTATTGGCGTAATTCTACAAACAAGCGTTATAATTGCACTTATTTATTTTTCTTCAAATAATTATATATCATTAAGGGGGTTAAAATATCAATTACCAATAAAAGAACAAAAATTGGCCTTGATTACAAGCAATACTATTGGTGAACAGTTAATAAAAACAAAAGCATTTGATGATCATTTTTCAAAAAAGGGTATCTTTATAACTAAGTTACTATCTTCAGTAATCCCCGATGCTGCAAAGATTGATCGTTTAGTACTCAACCAATCTATAAAAAATGGTGCCTTTACTTTATCTTTATATGGGAAAATTGGCATTGCTGGAACAAGTGGAAGACGCATATTGACTACAATGCTAACAGATTTAAAAAAACAACGCTTAATTAAAGATGCATTACTAATCAATCAACAGCCTGGTAAACAAAACAGACTTTTGTTTACTATTGATATCACCATATGAAAACATCTATATATAATCTAAGCGCCACTGTAGTATTAATTGTTGGGATTTACTATTACAATATTATATCGGTCGATGAGCAAAAAGAAACCAATGAAAAAATTAATATTATCAATGGTAAGCTTGAGCTTTTTGGGAAAATCAACGACCCAATGTCCAGTTTATTAGATCAATATAGTAAGTATATTAAAAAAATACCAAAACTTGCATCATACTATGAGAATGAAAACGAATTCATTGCTTCATTAGATAACATAAAAAATATTTGCGCAAAAAATAATGTTAGACTTGATGAGTTAAGTCCAAAAATATCAAATACACTTGATATCCCTCAGGATGCTATTTCAGATCTAAGTATTGAAATAGAAAGACATTCTATCCAATTATCTATTAGGGGATCCTTTATAAATATAGGTAAGGCTTTAGGGGATCTATCTTTAAATAACTATCTTGTTAATGAAATGGAAATAAATTCAGCAAACAATAATCAAGTTGATGCATCTTTATCCTTTTTAGTTTATCGATCTAAACCACATATAAATAAGGGCGATTATTCGATTGACATTGTGAAGACAATCAGTGCAATACCTAACGTACCCAACGAAACATTATCAAATAATATAAAATGGAAAAATGATATTTTTTCTGAATCAAGGTTGTTAAACAAAAAAGGCTCTCGTAATAACCAACCATCTTTTAAAAAAGAATATTTACTTACACGGATAACATTGTCAAAACCAAAAACTGCTATAATAAATAACAAACTATATAATATAGGGTCAAAAATTGGAGCCTATACCGTAAGTAGAATTGAAGAAAAAAGTGTGGTTTTATCAGGAAAACGAAAAAGTATAATACTTGAATTGGAAATTGATGAAGATCAATCTGTTTATTCTCTACAGGGATTTAAGAAAGCTTTTTCTGATGCACGCAATAACAATCAGCCTACATTTATATATAAAGGAAAGTTATATAGTACTCGTATAGATAATTAATGCGTATTAATGCAGTAGTTAGATTACTTTTAGCATTCACTTACTTCTTTAACTAATTTTGACACTTATAATACTTGAAATCAATTAAATATTATTAGAAATAATAGAGGTTAAATATAATATGAAACTAAGATCAGATATTAATGCCAGAACCGCTCTAGTATATGGCGGGGCAGCTTTCTTATTGGTTATCGTTGGATTTAGATCAATCTTTGCTACACTTGACCCAGATCATGTAGGCTTAATGACTTATTTGTCGATTGGTGCTTTAATTTTAGAGTTTTGTTTATTGATTCTATATGCACAAAGCATTTATAATTTGGGTCCTGACGATGGTCATGGTAGTGCATCCGGCGGTGAGACTGCAAAAGCAGTATCAAATATGGATAAAGATGCGGTGGCTTCATTGGCCAGTGCTGTTAATGGATTAAAAACAGAATTGAAAGGACACAACGAAAGAATGGAGGCTCTTAGTTCTGGTGTTACTAGACTTGTTAAGGGTACTGTACAAAAAGAAATTCACAATGAAGTTAGTAGAATACTGACAAAAGCAATAAAAGAATAGATTATTAGTTATGAAAAAAGTTGAAGTCTATTTTTTAATTAATCTTGGTGCAATATTGAGTTTGTTTGCAATCGAAGGCGAACTTGGCGAATATATGCGAAGACAGGATGACATATTGCTTGAGGTAGCCAAGGATAAGCTTGAATCTATGGTAACAATTGATAACATAAATTCATTGCATTCAGATTCACTGTATAAATTTACCTTTGATCTACAGGGTGAATACGAAAAAAACTCTGTTAAAGTTAAAACAAAGTTTACTCTGAATGATACAAGTGCAAATGATGTGGAGTACGATGTAATGGCTGAAGCCTTGCTTATTGATGGTAGCTATGTTGCAGAATTGCCCTTATCCAAATTTGATGTTTACCAAGATAAACGATTTGATGTTGAACTAAATATCGGATTTACTCCTAATATTTCACAACAAACACTTGATAATTGGGAGGTTATTTTTGGTAGTGATAAGATTGCTAGTAAAATAGAAAAAAATATTTCTGATAAAGTTAGTCGCGAGGGATCTTTTACAGTGATGCGAGGTTTAGATGCCCCCATTATTCCTGTGCCAATGGAGGGGCAAAAAACTGACTTTTTTGTTCTTTTTGATAAAAAAAGATACACTGTATTAAAGGGTTTGGTTTGGGAGGTTCCATTAACTGTTGGTGGTGTTTTTTCAAACAAAGATTTTGAAGTTTCAGTTACTGGCGGTAATGATATGATATCTAGTTTATCTCAAGGAACACCAAGAACCACATTGGTTGGAGTTGCTGCAAACAATGGTGGTTCTATAGAAGTTACTGGTGTGCGTAAGCGAGATAGTAAAGTAGTAACTGCTAAAACTAAAATTGCTGTGGTAGAACCACAATGGGCATCTCCTCCAGACATGGCAGAAATTTATACTGGAGAAAAATATAAATTTGATCTTCGTGTAAAATCATTATCTAGAGATAGGGTGTCTGTTAGACTTTCCGGATCACTACAGAAAACTCCCAAGAATGTTGATAACTCAGAAATCAGTGTTGGCCCATATAAGAAAACGGGGAGCCTAAAACTGGAAACGTTAGTTGATGGAACTGTTCTAAAGAACCTAACACATTCAATAGATGTAAAAAAACTTCCACCGCCTTCAATCACATATAAGCGGAGACCGGGGACAAATGAGTTAACACTTGAAGTTATTACTTATGGAAAAAATAATGCTGTTGATAAAGTTTTCCCAATTGGTGGAATTAGTGGTAAACCCTTTGAAATTGATAGTAGAAAGTATGGGAATAGAAAGGTAACTAGATATCGCCTCGAGATTTCTAGACCAGCTTTTGGTGGCATACAATCTGTAAAAATAAAAATAAAAGATAGTAATGGTTTAATGAAGGATTCTGAAAATGAATTTGAATATTTTCAATAATAGTCATTTGTTCCTAATAAGATTAGTTTTATTAATTGGATTCTTGTTCGCTCAAGAAAATCTAATTAGCTGGGAAGTCGCCGACCCAACGCTAAATAGAAAATTTATTGAAACATACCTTAACAAGATAATTGCAAATGATAAATTTGATGATAATAGTATCCAAGCATCGGATGTTATAATGATCCAGATGGAAAATACCGAAAGAGGATTAGTATTAAAGAGATTAAGGGCAAAAAATTATGATTCGGGTGAATTCCGTCGATTTATGATGGATCAAGTCAAACTTATGGATCCTAAGCTTATGGATGAATTGATAAAACGTAAATACAAATGGGGTGAGATTTCAAAAAGAGAGCTATCAGAGTTAGAGTCCTATAGTACAGTAGATAATATTTTACAGGAAAGAAGCTTTAAACGCGCAAGAGACGCTTTTTGGTGGTCAACATCTCAGCTTGAAATAGCTACAACTGGTAACGCATTTATTCGGGGTAGATCTAGCAGTCAAGCCTTTAGAATGGAAATGGGGCTTCAAGATTTAGGTTTACATCGTCAAATGTTCAAAAATTTACTTCTAGGTATTTCAAACGATATTTCAAGCGCATATGTTCTTATACCCAGTGGCAGCAAGGATGTAAGCAGCATGGGTAAAACGGTTGATAATACTCATGCTCTATCTGGGACTTATGGAGTAGGTTTTAAATTTGATACGCACTCAATTGGCGGCCAGGTAAACTATATGGATGCAGGAAATAGTTTTAAAAATAAAGGGATGAAAGGATACCAGGCTTTACATATGGTACTACCGACAGCAAGCGGCCTTGTATATTGGAGTAATACCTTTGGATTAAATAGAAGTATACCAACTTCTCAGGGCAAGGAAATGGCTTCACGAAAATCTGAAATTCGTAAAGCCAAAAAAGAGAGGGACAAAACAAGAACTTGGAAAACCAAAAACAATGAGGCTTATAAAGGCAAGCTCATTTCGACAGAAAATAATAAAGTGGCAATTATCGTTGACAAAAATGAGAAAGCACATAAAGAAGCTGAAAAAGGAAGATTGTGGACCACTAAAGAAGATAAATCAATTCGTGCCTCTGTAGTGACTGTAAATAAAAAAGAAGTTGTATTATTGCGCCAGAGTGATGATAAACGAGTGACAACAAAAATTTCTAGCTTAAGTGATTATGATCAAGAATTTATTGAAAGCCTTACTTGGGATGGTGAAACTGAAAAAATAATTGATTTTGAAGACCTAAGTAGTGAAGATAAAAGACTAATCCGTTTATCTAAACAAGAAATTTCAGAAACAAAAAATTCTAAAGGCATGAAAGTTAGTAAGCCTTTTGCTTCATTAAGGTTAAAGGTAGGATTATCTCTTGTTGAGTTTATACATGGATCTATTGATAGCACACAGAGTGCCAGTGAAAAACAAAATTTAGATATTTCTGATCGTATCAACAATATAGATGCCCTAGGTGTATTTGTAAAAGCTGAAGTTGTTACCGATAATAAAAAAACAAAAGGCTATGCTCAAATCAATACCTCCGTAACTGGGTTAACTACATTAGGTTTAGGCATAGATCACAATGTTTGGGGTATGTTTAATATGGGAGCTAACTTTGTTTACATCCCCAACAATAGTGGTATAGAATTTCAATCAAGTCGATCTGCTAAATCAAAACCATGGACATGGTATCCTGGTGGCATAGATGGCGCCTTTATACCTGAAATATATTTTTCACTCCATTTTTAACAAAAGAAATAATAATGAAAAAATATCAAATATCGATTTTATCAATAGTGGTAATGTTATTTCCTTTTACAAACATTGCTGCCCAATCATTAAGTGCTGTAAATGATAATGTAAGAGTTAAAGAAGATACTCCTCAATTAATTGATGTTCTGAAAAACGATAAAGTTTCTAATCGACAAGATCTTGAAATAACTATCATTCAAAGTCCCACTAGAGGGACATCGGTTTTAAGGGGAAACAATATTTATTATACTCCCAATGAAAATCAAAATGGTATTGATGAATTGGTCTATATAGTTGACACAGGTTTTTCAATTGATACAGCTAAAGTTGTTATAAGAATAACAGAGCTGAACGATCCTCCAGATAAAGTGGAATTACTTGATAATAGTGTCCCCGAAAATATATTGACCAATACAAAGGTTGGAGAGCTATCAACAATTGATCCGGATGGCAATGATGAATTCCGATATAAATTTATAAATACCGGTCAAAATGATAACAAGTTCTTTAGCATAAAAAATGGTGTGGTATATACTGATAAAAGTTTTGATTTTGAGGAAAAAAAATCATATCAAATTAAAGTCGAAAGTAAAGATAGAAACAACGCCTCAGTGACTAGTGAGATTAAAGTTGAGATTACCGATGTTAATGAGCCTCCTTATTTTAAAGGAGTTAAAGATCAAAAGTTTTCTTTTTCAGAGCAGTCCGGTAAATTACTTGGAGTATTAGATATAGTAGACCCGGATGAAGATCAAGATGATGCCAGATTTAAAATTGTTGGTGGGGCTGATCAACGTAGCTTTAAAATAACACAGTTGGGTGAATTATCCTTTGTTAGAGAACCCGATTACGAAAAGCCATTAGATCAGAATGGTGATAATACATATATAGTAAATTATATGGTAATAGATTCAAAAAACAAAGATCTATCAACAATGGGTTCAGCTCAAATCACTATAAAAGATGCTGAAGAGAAGCCCATGTCAAGTCTTGATAAAAGAAAATTTATTGCATGGACCGTTGATCACATGCCTTATCATATACTCATGGAAGATGCAATAATTGATTATAACAATCTTCACTCAGATGAATATTCTAAATCAATAAAACAAAAAAAGAAAAACTCAGAAATAACATTATGGCTTCCGGAATTAAAACCGGATGATGAGTTAATTATTGTACAAAGGAAAGCAAATAACGAAGAAATTCATGAAATCTGGTATGGCAATGGATTGTCGTATAATATTATTGAAAGAGATCAAGTTGATTGGGTATTAAGCCAAGATATACAACAAGTATTAATTGAAAGAGATCAATATCTTAATAGTGCATCACAAACCGTTTTTTATGAAAGCGAAGATGAACGTTTATTGGCAAGTTTTAGCTCTAAGTTTGCAGTTTGGGATAAACAAAACTTTATTATCAGCAGTGATAGATTATTTCTCAAATCAAATGTCCTACAATATGGTGCAAATTTTTCTACAGGGAACTCAATAATTGGATTACCTGGTTCACTATATGGTGCCATATCTATTGGAGCCGTAACTAAGAATTCTGAAATTGGTGTTCGGTTGCCAGCAAAAATGAATCTATTATCTACGAATAGCCTTGATAAACCAAATTATCTTGGTGGTGATTATATGGGACTATATTCAAAGGCAAGTATTGATAATATGTTTTCAACGCGAGCTGCTTTTCATGCGCAATTAGGGTTTTCCTTTTATCCAAGATCTGATGAAGACGTGATTGATGATATTTCAGATTTTAAGAAATACGGTATTGTTGACTCCGTAAATAAATATGTAAATATTTTAGATATGTATGCATTAATGGCAACCACATTTGAACTTCCTATTGCTATACCTTATGTCGCTAAAGTCAATGCATCCCCAGGTATAAGTTATATGAAAATTGCGCATAGATCACTGAAAGTTGATGATGATAATAAATCATACTATGAAAGAAATTTTTACGCATATGATGATGAAACAAAAAAATATAAAAGATATGAAGATGGAAAATCATCCACTAGAAATTTTGGTGTTTATGCAAGGTTTGATTTTCTTGGTGAAATAGGTCAAAAACCAGATTTTATAGAACGTGTTAGCTTTTTCAATTTTGTACGCATTTCAAGAGTGCCATTTTTTGAATATTCTTTTCAATGGATATCAAGCTTAAACACTTTATCCACATTGACAATAAATGTTAATGACAATGTATCCTTTTCTGTTACAAATTATAGTACCGCTTCTAGTCTTAAAGGAGACTGGCTACCGAAGAAAAATATTTGGTTAGGTTTTAGATATACTGGTGAATTTTAGAGGAAAAAAATGAAAAAGATATTTATTTTTATTATTTTTATTATAGGTTCAGTTAATACTCAATCCCTATCAATTGCCGCTGATACTGCTATTGTTACATTTCATTCTACTTTAATTAGAAACAAAAAAGTTGAATATACCGCTACAACCGGCACTCAACCAGTTTGGAACGATAAGGGCATCTCAGTTGCCGCTGTCCATTATACTTATTATGAACGTCAATATGTGAAAGACCAATCTAATAGACCTATATTAATTTCTTTTAATGGCGGACCAGGGTCAGGGTCAGTGTGGATGCATTTAGCATATACTGGACCTATGATACTAAAGGTTGATGATGAGGGTTTTCCTGTCCAACCATACGGAGTTAAAAAGAATCCATATTCTATTTTAGATGTAGCGGATATAGTATTTGTGAACCCTGTTAATACAGGTTACTCAAGAATAATAGATGAAGACGTAAAAAAGGAGACCTTTTTTGGTGTTAATGCAGATATCAAATATTTAGCTAAATGGATTAATACATTTATTCAACGTATAAATCGTTGGGAGTCTCCAAAATATCTTATTGGAGAAAGCTATGGAACAACGCGTGTTTCTGGCCTTGCTCATGCATTACAAAATCAACAGTGGATGTATTTAAATGGGGTAATATTGGTTTCACCAACAGAATTAGGTATCGATTCTGGTAGTGGTAGGCGCGCTGGTCCACTGGGTGCTTCTCTAAGATTACCATATTTCACTGCAGCTGCTTGGTATCACAAAAAGCTTCCTAGGGATTTGCAGTCAAAAGACCTGTTGGAGGTTTTAAGTTTATCTGAAGCCTATGCGGTCGATGAATTAATGCCAGTCATAGCAAAGGGTGGATATGTATCAAGTGAAAGTAGAAATAAAGCTGCCGAACAAATGGCAAGATACTCTGGAATTTCAAAAGAGGCTATTTTATCCTATAATTTAGATGTACCCACATCCTTTTATTGGAAAGAATTATTAAGAGAAGAGGGGTTTACTATCGGAAGATTAGATTCGCGTTATAAAGGAAT
>Ga0208896_1001575_pt1 | contig 11139 bp, 11 predicted proteins | sample ETNtaG_27_FD_185778 | JGI IMG/M metagenome (GOLD analysis project Ga0208896, IMG submission 185778) | Marine microbial and viral communities from oxygen minimum zone, Eastern Pacific Ocean - ETNP201406SV63 (SPAdes) (version 2) | ecosystem: Environmental > Aquatic > Marine > Oceanic ... | reverse complement strand
TTTCCCAAGTCAAGTCTTCTGCTACCCCGTTAACCTTTTCTAGTGCCTGATAGATTGGCACAGTTCCGATAGGTACAGGTGAATTACGGATAATCCATTCGCGTGTTTCATGGATATTTTTTCCTGTAGATAGGTCCATGATAGTGTCTGCACCCCAGCGAATTCCCCAAACCATTTTGTCGACCTCTTCGTCGATGGATGAACCAAGTGCTGAATTGCCAATATTGCCGTTAATCTTAACCAGAAAATTTCTTCCTACAATCATCGGCTCAGTCTCTGGATGGTTGATGTTGCATGGAATAATTGCCCTACCACGTGCAACCTCATTTCTTACAAATTCTGGGGTAATAGTTTGCGGAATCGAGGCGCCAAAGCTTTCCCCTTTATGTTGACCAATCTGATCTTTGTATTCCTGCCAGCGACAGTTTTCACGAATCGCGATAAACTCCATCTCGGGAGTAATTATGCCTTGCTTGGCATAGTGCATTTGGGTAACATTTCTACCATTCTTGGCACTTCTTGGCTTGAGTATGTGTTCAAACCTAAGGTTATCCAGACTCTTGTCATTGAGGCGCTTATTGCAATAGCTAGAACTGAAACTATCTAGTATCTCTGTATCACCACGTTCTTCAATCCATTTCCTTCTATGTTGCTCAATCCCGTTTCTAAAGTTTATTGATTTTGTTGGGTCTGTATATGGACCAGAAGTGTCGTAGACATGGACTGGATCATTTTTCTCGGCCAAGTCGCCAATCGTATCGGTTAGTTTGATTTCTCTCATCGGCACCTTGATGTCGTTGCGAGAGCCTGCGACAAAAATTTTTCGTGAATTTGGCAAAGATTCAATAAACGCCTTGTTGACAGTGGATAAGCTAGCAAGAGTGTCGGAAGTTTGTTTCATTATTGTATAATTTAGTTAATATTACTTGACAAAAAGATATGACTATTTTAACGCATAGACCCAGAAGATTGAGAAAACACTCATCTATTCGATCGCTGGTTCGTGAAACTTCATTTAGCGTTGAGGATTTGATTTATCCTTTGTTTATAATTGAGGGGGAAATTCGAAAGGAAGAGGTTAAATCGATGCCTGGTATTGAGCGTCTTAGTATCGACCAACTGATGCTCGAGGCTAAAGAAATAGTCGACTTAAAAATTCCCGCAATTGCCCTGTTTCCAGTTATTTCAGTTGACAATAAATCTGAAGAAGCGCAAGAGTCATATAACTCTGATGGTTTGATTCAAAGGGCTGTCAGAGAATTGAAAAGGAACTTCCCGGACTTACTGGTAATTACCGATGTAGCGCTCGACCCATTTACCAGTCACGGTCAAGACGGCATTATAGATAAAGATGGCTACGTCGTAAACGACGAAACGGTCGAGGTACTCATCAAACAAGCCATCTCTCATGCTCGGGCAGGCGCAGACATTATAGCCCCGTCTGACATGATGGATGGAAGGATAGGCGCAATCAGACGGGCGCTAGAAGAAAACGGCTATATCCATACCAATATATTGGCATACTCTGCCAAGTATGCCTCTTCTTTTTATGGCCCCTTTAGGGATGCGGTTGGCTCGTCTGGCAGCCTTGGCAAAGCCGATAAAAAAACCTATCAAATGGATCCAGCCAATAGCAATGAAGCTCTCCACGAAGTAGAAATGGATATTGCGGAAGGAGCCGATATGGTAATGATCAAACCAGGACTTCCCTATCTCGATATTGTTTCTGCTGTCAAACAAACTTTTGCTGTACCAACCTTCGCCTATCATGTGAGCGGAGAATATGCCATGCTCAAGGCCGCCAGCGCCAATGGCTGGATTGAAGAAAAGCCTGTCGTACTTGAGACGCTTAGCTGCTTTAAGAGGGCTGGTGCTGATGCGGTTCTTACTTATTATGCAAAAGAAGTTGCACAATGGATTAAAGATAATTAAACTATCGCAGGCTATGAAAAGAAAAGTTACGGTAGTCATAATTACCCTGATAATTATTTTAATTGGAGGCTATTATTATGAACAAGAAAACACAAGGTCTCAACACAAGGGTTTGTATCAAAAAGGACCATTGTCCAACCCAAACATTGAAACAGCGAATTTCGTAGCAGCCAATGAAGGCCCAACTGTTAATGAGATCGAACTTAAGTCCCAACTTGAAGAGTTAAACGAGCAGCTTATTGACGCTCGGGCTGAGCTTAAACTTGCACAGGACAAGTTAATTTTATCAACCAGCAAGAATACAATTCTAGAGAATGATCTTCAGGACTCTCGAGATACACTGGAGACACTTCAAAAAGTACTTGAAAGAATTGCGGAGTCTATGCCTAAATAGATTCTTCTGCTAAATCATAATATCGATGTCAAACAAAATAGCGCACTATCTTGTCTAACTCTTCGCGCGGTGTACGGTAGCTATTGATAATTGCAGATTTATCTTCATAGCCAATTGCCATCCCACAAATAAGCACTTTGTCTTGGGAATAACCAAGCTCTTCTCTGACAATCTCTGGATACTCACCGAGTGCAGCCTGCGGGCAGGTAGCCAAACCATTCTCAATGGCCGCTAACATAATAGATTGTAAAAACATGCCATAGTCCAAGTAAGACCCCTTTCCCAATACTTTATCAATAAAAAAAAGTAGTATTGCTGGTGCGCCAAAAGCTTGATAGTTGAGTGCCCATTGGTCCAACTGCTTTTGTTTGTCATCTCGCTCAATCTCAAGTGTCGAGTACATCAATAGACCGCAAGCTTTCCTTCTCTCTTTGTATTCTCCGAACCATTCGGTTGGATAATAGTTGAAGTCCATTGAGCCTTTAATGCCACTACGAAACTCTTCCTCCAACTTGTTGCACAAGTCAATCTTTCTTGTACCCGTCACAACAGCCACCTGCCAGGGCTGAGTATTGACACCAGAAGGAGCGGTTTTAGCCTGCTCTAGAATTGCATTGATAATCTCAATCGGCACCTCCTTGTCTAAAAATGCCCTGGTTGATTTACGCTCTGCTAGTGCCCACTTTACATCCATTTCTATATCTCCTAATTTAATGTTGATTTGAAGCAATCTTTTGTTGCCAATATATAAGCCCTTGTGTGTTTAGTTCAACATCTTTTTGTAGTTTCTGCTTACAAAAATCTTGATCTTTGACGCCCATTCTTTGAAGCTGCATTAAAAAGTAACCCATCATTTCACTTTGAATAAGCGCTTCGGCATCGCTGTGGTCAGCATATTTCTTTCCAAGCTTAGTGAAAAACTTGATACTATTTATTAACTGGTCTGTTACTTTTGTGGTTGGCTTGATTGCGCCGAAATGAGTTAAACAGACTCGTTTAGGCTTATATTCTATCAACTTGGATATACTTTTTATTAAATCTTCAGGGTCGAATTGTACTGGCGTTGTCGTTGGAAAAACATACACTTTATCGCCAGTATCAAATTCTCGATAAGACAAGCCAAAGGTATCACCGGTAAACATCGATTCAGTCAACTTATCCCAAATACAAAAGTGATGTCTAGCATGGCCCGGAGTGTCGATAAACAGTAGCTCTCTGCCATTAAAATCCAACACGAAATTATCATCAGCTTCAATAATCCGACTAGAGTCTATTGGTAATATGTCACCATATAAGTGATGGAATTTTTCTGCCCCATAAACCGCCATAGCTCCAGCAATAAGTTTACTAGGATCCACCATATGTCTAACGCCCCTTGGATGAATAACAAGCTGGGCATTTGGACATAGCCTCATCAATTCACCAGCGCCACCAGCATGGTCAAGATGAACATGGGTTGGAATTATGTATCTCACATTGGAAAAGCTCAGTCCATCTTCCTCAAGAGCCTGTTGAATATTGGGGACACTGTCATTGGTTCCTGTTTCAACAATAGCAATATCGTTGTCTTGTCTGATTAGATATATTGCGGCAAAGTCTTGACCGATATAGCCCGAATCGATAACACTGATTCCAGCAGCAATATTTAATACTGAATCCATTAGAAATTACTTAGATGATTAATTAAGCTCAAAACGTTGTTAGAAATACAAATGATATTGCGAAAATGTAGAAATTCTATTAAGTATTAAGAAACTAGGCATTACCACCCTTATTGTATAATAAAAGTCTCATATCATTGATTTTTTTCTCTAGATTTACATCTTTTTATGGTTATTAGAATACAACAAATTTCTTTTACAGGTCATTCTTATATAACCCCTTATAGTCAAACTTTTAGCGGGATATGCTATGTTTGATTTTGGTTATTGGGAAATTGTTGTTATATTTGTAATTACGTTGATTGTTGTCGGACCCGAGAAGATGCCTAGACTGGCTCGTAAAGCAGGCCTTTATGCTGGCAAATTTAAAAAATTTGTTTCCAAAATTCAAAATGACATTAACAATGAAATAAAATCTGAAGAGCTTAAAGAGCAACTCACTATTAAGGATGAGGAGTCATCATTATCTCAAACCGTGGAAGAAGCCAAGAGTAGTATAGATGAAATAAAAAAAGAAGCCGCCAAGATAAGCGACCTATCCTCGGTCAATAAAAATAGTTAATAGATAATGAGTGAAAAACGTCAACAAGAAAAAATGCCCATAGTTCAGCACCTTGTCGAACTTCGACGTGCCTTATTGCGTTCGGTTATTGCAGTTTTAATCTTCTTTCTAGTGCTATTTCCTTTTGCAGATGGTATATACACCTTTATAGCGGCGCCAATCATGCAGGCGATACCAGGATCTAATCTTATTGCTATTGGCGTTATCTCTCCCTTTCTAACACCATTAAAGATGTCTTTAGTTCTTGCTATCTATATAGCTATGCCTTATTTGCTTTATCAGTTATGGATGTTTACTGCGCCTGCACTGTATCGACATGAAAAAAAATTAATACTTCCGCTCGTTGTGTCATCAACGATTCTCTTTTATACGGGACTGGTTTTTTCTTTCTATGTTGTTTTTCCGGTTATATTCAATTTCTTATCGAGTGTAGGACCAGAATCAGTCGACTTTGCCCCTGATATTCAGTACTACCTGGATTTCATTCTTAAAGTTTCCTTTGCTTTTGGGGTTGCTTTCGAGGTTCCGGTTGCAACAATACTGCTGATTATGTTTGGGGCAACCACAGCTGAGCGCCTTAAAAAAAATCGTGCTTACATCATTATTGGCTCTTTTGCTTTGGGAATGGTTTTGACACCTCCGGATGTTATCTCCCAGATACTTATCGCGATACCTATTTGGCTTCTTTTTGAGGCTGGCTTATTTTTCTCGCCACTCTTTAAAGTCCGAGAAAAAAATAAAGCTCCAACAAGTACCGACAATGAACCTCAATCCAGCGACTGGAATGACGAAGCTCATAACACGATGATGGATGAAATAGAAAACGATATGAATAATAAAGTGCTAGATGATGGTAAAGATGACTAGCTCTTTAGACAGCTAATCTCTAGCGACTGTTTTTGTTTTCGCAAAAAGAACCGATACATTGCCAATAATAATCAGCACAACTCCAAACAGCCCTACCCAGCTCCATTGATAATCCTCAAATAGAGTTGACAACAGCAAGGCAATAACTGGAGTAAAAATATTGACATAAGAGGCCTTGTCGGCACCAATATTTCCTACCAACTTAAGATATGAGCCGAAACCCAATACCGAAGCCACTAGAGCTAAATATATCAAGGAAACAACATAGCTATAGCTGATATCAAAACCGAATTTTATATCGCCAATTGCTGTATAGCCAATTATCAGAAGCGAGCCATAGAGCATGCTGTATGCATTGCTTTGAATTAAGGGTATTTTTTTTGCTTGCATCTCTCCCGATAGCAGCATACCTATTGAGGCAAAAAAAGTCGCCAGCAAGACCCAAAGGAAACCCTTAACTACCCCTGACTCTAGTGACCACAAGGTAGCTCTTATTTCATTGGAAAATATGATAGACAAACCGGCAATTCCAACTATCGCGCCAATCAGTATTGGCCACCTAATCGGATACCTGAAAAAGATAAAGCCATTAAAAACTGTAAATAGTGTCAGAGTTGAAAAAATAAGAGCCACCATGCCGGAGACCAGATAGAAGCTTCCAAAGTAGGCACAAATATAATTAACGCAAAATAGAAAAATACCTAATAAAACAAAGTTGAGATGCCTTCGCCACGGAAAAGATAGGCTAATACCGCGAATAAAACACCAACCAAACAACACCAAAGATGCAATCAAAAAACGCCATGCGATAGATACCTGAGGGGCGACTTCACCTAATTGGAAGGTGATTGCAAGCCATGAAGTCCCCCAACAAAATAACACTAAAGAATAGAGCGCAATATTCATAATCTATCACTAAACTTGTGGTTTGTATTTGCTATGATTGTTTATTCGACTCTATTGGCGATTAAATCCTCAACAACGCCTGGTTCTGCCAGAGTAGACGTATCGCCCAAATCAGCGTAATCATTTTCGGCTATTTTTCTCAATATACGCCTCATAATTTTTCCTGATCTTGTTTTTGGCAGTCCCGGAGAAAACTGAATTTTGTCAATTGTAGCAATCGGACCTATCTCTTTTCTTACCAATGCCACTAAATTCTGCTTTAGGTTTTCGTTACCTTCAGTGCCTGCCATGAGTGACACATAAGCATAGATCCCTTGCCCTTTTATTTCATGGGCTATACCTACAACGGCTGCCTCACTGACAGACTCATGAAGTACCAACGCCGACTCGATTTCAGCTGTTCCCATACGGTGACCTGAAATATTCAACACATCGTCCACTCTGCCTGTAATCCAGTAATAACCATCCTTGTCGCGCTTAACTCCGTCACCTGCGAAATATTTTCCTGGAAAGGTTGAAAAATATGCTTCAATAAAGCGCTCATGGTTGTTGTAGAGGGTTCTCATTTGTCCGGGCCATGAACGTGCAAGCACCAGAATGCCTTCCGCTTGACCTTCAAGAACCCCACCACTTTCATTGACAACTTGAGGTTCAACCCCAAAAAATGGCTTCGAAGCAGAGCCTGGCTTCAGAGCTGTAGCATAAGGCATCGGTGTAATCATATGACCGCCTGTCTCGGTTTGCCACCAGGTATCAACAACAGGACATCTATCCTCGCCAACGACATGATAATACCACTCCCATACCTCCGGATTAATAGGCTCGCCTACAGTCCCTAAGATTCTCAAGCTTGATCTTGACGTTTTTTGAACAAGTTCGTTTCCTGCGCCCATCAACGCCCTAATCGCAGTCGGAGCAGTATAGAATGTGTTGATCTGGTGCTTGTCAACAATCTGCCAAAAGCGTGAGGCATCTGGATAGTTTGGAACGCCTTCAAACATAACAGTGGTAGCTCCATTTGCTAGTGGTCCATAAACAATATAGGAATGACCTGTCACCCAACCAACATCAGCAGTGCACCAATAGATATCACCCTCTTGGTAGTCAAACGTGTATTTATGCGTCATTGCAGCGTAAAGAAGGTAACCTCCCGAGGTATGAAGAACTCCCTTTGGTTTGCCTGTTGAACCTGAGGTATAAAGAATGAACAGCGGGTTTTCAGCATCAAACATCTCACAAGGATACTCAGATGATACATTCTCAACAATATCATGGTACCAGACATCTCTCTCATTCCAAGCTACCTGTCCGCCGGTTCTTTCAACGACAATGATTTTTTCAACGCAGTCGCAATCAATAGTCGCTTTGTCAACATTAGCCTTAAGTGGAATCGGCTTACCACCACGTATCCCTTCGTCAGCAGTAATAACTACCTTGCATTCACTATCCAGAATTCTATCACGTAGTGCATCAGGTGAGAATCCACCAAATACTACCGAATGAATTGCTCCAACCCTTGCACATGCAAGCATCGCCACTGCCGCCTCAATAATCATAGGCATATATAAACATACACGATCGCCCTCACCTACACCTAAAACCTTCAAAGCATTTGCAAATCTGCATACCCTTTCATGTAGCTCTTTGTAGGTAATGGATTCACTCTTATTAGGGTCGTCACTTTCCCAAATAATTGCCACTTGTTCTGCACGCTCAGATAGGTGACGGTCAAGACAGTTGTAGGAAACATTTAGAGTTGCACCTTCAAACCAGGCAATCTTTCCGCTCGCAAAATCAACATCAGAAACCCTATCCCATTTTCTATCCCAATCAATAAAAGTTTCTGCCTGTTCTGCCCAAAAAGAATCTGGCTCGATCAATGAACGCTCATACATAGATTCATAAGTTTTTACATCAATTAATGGCGCCCTCTCACTCTGAATAATTGGATAAGTCATTTGATCCCTCTTAATTTGTAGATATGAAGAATTAATGTTACCAAATCAATTAACATTAATATAAGGAAACATCTTTAATTTGTGCAAAAAAAATGACGCTTTCGCGTCATTATATTGATTGAATAGAATGAAAATTATTTTTGTTCTTCATCTATTGCTAAGTTATCTGTTTCTGCATCGAGAGTTACCTCAGAAAGCTCTTCTTCAACTTCACTCATTTTTTTCGCTGAGACAAGCTGATCATGAGCAATTAGCTCTTCCTCCATGGCATGCTCTTCAGTTAATATTGACGCGTCAACCAAGCCAGCCTCAATCTCTCTCAAAGCCAAAACTGTCGGTTTATCCTTGCCAACTTCGAGTGTCGATCTATAACCGCCAGAATTCAACTGATGTGCACGCTTTGCCGCAACTAAAACCAACTCAAAACGATTTGAAACGAAATCCAAACAATCTTCAACTGTTACTCTTGCCATAATCTAAAAACCCCTTGTGGAGTCTGATGATAAAATGGGTAATTTTACGTTATTTTGCCTTCAATGGAAAGACTAATTGCGCTTGACACTGAGACCACAGGATTTGAAACTTCTGAAGGTCATCGTATTATAGAAGTTGGCGCCGTTGAGATTATTGATAGAGAAATCAAGGACAGGGAATTTCATAAATATGTGCAACCCAATCGAAACGTTGGTGAATCAGTAAAGGTGCACGGAATTACTGACAGATTCTTAATTAACAAACCGCAATTCAAGGAGATTGCAGAAGGCCTTCTAGAATTTATTAAAGATTCAACGTTATTAATACATAACGCGCCATTTGATTTAGGATTTCTAAATCATGAGCTCAAACTAATTGGTATTAATAAATCAATTGAAAGTATCTGTCCAATAATCGACACCCTAGAGCTATCAAAACAACAAAGACCAGGGACAATGCATAACCTTGACGCTCTTTGTAGACGTTTTGGGATTGATGCAAGCGCTCGTACTATTCACGGTGCTTTATTAGATGCTAAAATCCTTGCCCAGGTTTATCTTGCGATGACTGGTGGTCAGTCAAGCCTTTTTCATGAATCTGAAGGTAACAAAACACAAAAAAGTGACCAATCTTTACTCAAACGAGCAAACAAAGAAGGGGATAAATTAACAATTATTTATGCTAATGAAGATGAAATTGAAGAACATAATAACTACTTTCAAGGCTAATTTATGCACTATCAAGATTTAAGGGAATTCATCACTGAGCTAGAAAAACAGGCAGAGCTAAAACGAATAACACTCCCTGTAAAGAGCAAGCTTGAAATCACCGAAATTTGTCGCCGTACACTTGAGCGTAAGGGGCCAGCTTTGCTGTTTGAAAATGTTGTTAATAACAGTATTCCAGTACTAGCAAACCTATTTGGAACAACTAAAAGAGTTGCTATAGCTATGGGGAAAAATGACCTTTCGGGACTAAGAGAGCTTGGTCAACTACTGGCCCAACTGAAACAACCAGAGCCGCCATCTGGAATTAAAGATACGATTGAAAAATTACCAGTTCTAAAGAAAGCTCTAAGTATGCCAGTCAAGACTCTAAGCCAGGGTAAATGCCAGGAGAATGTTATTGAGGGTGACCAGGTTGATCTTAGTACTCTGCCTATCCAGACCTGTTGGCCTAAGGACGTAGCCCCTCTAATTACTTGGGGTCTGGTAATCACCAAAGGCCCGTACAAGAAAAGACAAAATCTTGGGATCTATCGACAACAGTTACTTGGCAGAAACAAGCTTATTATGAGGTGGCTCTCTCAAAGAGGCGGAGCACTTGATTTTAAAGATTGGTCTGAAAAATATCCCGACAAACCTTTTCCGATTGCTGTCGCTCTTGGTGCTGACCCTGCTACCACTTTGGCAGCTGTGACGCCGATACCAGATAGTCTAAGTGAATACGCTTTTGCCGGTCTTCTGAGAGGTGAAAAAACTAAAGTTTGCAAATGTATTGGAAATGAACTACAGGTGCCAGAGAATGCTGAGTTCATTCTTGAAGGAGTCATCCATCCTGGCGAGTATGCTAACGAGGGACCTTATGGTGATCACACTGGCTACTACAATGAAGTTGAAAAGTTTCCCGTATTTACCGTAGAGAGAATTACTCACAGAAACAACCCTATCTATCATTCTACCTATACCGGCAAACCTATTGATGAACCTGCAATCCTTGGTGTCGCACTAAATGAAGTCTTTGTTCCGCTTCTACAGCAACAATTTAGTGAAATTGTCGATTTCTACCTTCCGCCCGAAGGATGCTCCTATCGTATGGCTATTGTAAGCATGAAAAAGAAGTTTCCAGGTCATGCGAAGCGCGTAATGATGGGAGTATGGTCGTTTCTTAGACAGTTTATGTATACAAAGTTTGTTATCGTCGTAGATGATGATATTGATATTCGTAACTGGGAGGAAGTAATCTGGGCTCTGTCTACCAGAGTTGATCCTTCCAGAGACACTTCACTAATTGAAAACACCCCTATAGATTACCTTGATTTTGCCTCGCCTGTCTCTGGACTCGGCTCTAAGATGGGAATTGACGCCACAAATAAACTACCTGGAGAAACCCAGAGGGAATGGGGTGAACCGATTATTATGGATGAGGATGTGATTAATAAAATTGATGAAATATGGAATCAATTAGGGATTGACTAGAGAAACTATCAAAGTATAATTGTCTTTTTTTCGGAGTGTAGCGCAGCTTGGTAGCGTATCTGGTTTGGGACCAGGTGGTCGCAGGTTCAAATCCTGCCACTCCGACCAGTTTACTTATATTAGTTTTACAAAGCCTATACTTTATTAGAACGAATTATTTCGCGCCCATAGCTCAGCTGGATAGAGC
>Ga0208896_1001571_pt1 | contig 11155 bp, 5 predicted proteins | sample ETNtaG_27_FD_185778 | JGI IMG/M metagenome (GOLD analysis project Ga0208896, IMG submission 185778) | Marine microbial and viral communities from oxygen minimum zone, Eastern Pacific Ocean - ETNP201406SV63 (SPAdes) (version 2) | ecosystem: Environmental > Aquatic > Marine > Oceanic ... | reverse complement strand
TGATGGGTGTTCTCGGTACGACGCCGTTCGCCAACCTGCTGATGGGATGGCTGATATCGGTGTTCGGTGCACGTCCGGTTGTGGTGTCGGGGGCCGGTCTACTCCTCCTGGCGGGCCTGTTCCTGTCGGGAACAGGTCGGCTCCGCCACCTCGACGCCGGCTAGGGCCCGTAGCCGTCAGGGCACATCTAGTCGTGGTCACCGGCAAGGTGGGTCCGGCCGTCCCCACAGTCGTCGATCAGGGCGCACCAGCGGCAGGCGGGGCTCGGCATCGTGCCGGGTGGTCGCCCACCGTGGGTCAACTCCATGAGGATCCGGACCCCGTCAACGAGGCGGGCCACGGTCGCCCGCAGGAGGTCTTCGGTGACGGTCTCAGGCACGAGGCGGGCCTGGTCGAGGTAGTAGGAGGCGACGAGTCGGGGCGGCACACCCATGCGCAGCGTCTCGATGAGGGCGTAGAAGCGGAGGTCGTCGAGGTGGACGGGTGCGAAGCCACCGGTCTTGAAGTCGATGATGACCTTGCCTGCCCGGAGGCCGTCGGCGGCGCCGAGGGTCAGGTCGGACTTGCCGGCGAGGATGAGCCGTCCGTTGCACAACTCGGCCCGCAGGCGGCTCTCGGTCACGGGTCGCCAACCGGGCTTGAGCGGAGGGAAGCACTCGATGAACTTGGTGAAGGCGTCGAGCGAGTCTGAGCGGAGCTCGGCCCGTTCGACCTCGGAACAGCCCTGTAGCCACCTGCCGAAGTCGCCTGAGTCCTGTTCGTAGCGGGCGAGTGCCTCGTCGACCAGGACCGGGGGTTCTATCTCGCGGCGCCAGTTGATGGCCAACTCGACGGCCTTGTGTGTGATGGTGCCGCGGGCGATCGGGACGCTCCAGGCGAAGTCCTCGGCCTCTTCGGCGACGAACCGGGCCTCGCAACCGTGGACCCGGCCCAGGCGGTGCTTGTTGACGAAGAGGTCGTCGCCGGCTGGGAGGTCGTCGAGCAACGGCTCGACGGCGGTTTCGATGGCCGTCCGCAGGTGGTGGCGCAGGTCGTCGGGGAACTCGGGTCGCTCGGCGGCGGGCGCGCCCAACTCGTCCAGGACCGCCTGCTGGGCGGGGTTCAGGTCGGTGATCCGACTGTCGCCCACATCGGTTCCATCGTTCGGGGAGTTCGCCACAGGGCCATTGTCACACCCCCTGATCAGAATGGTGGGCGATGGAAGGAACCTGACCTTGGCTGCAATGAAGACATACCCCCCGACCCTCACGATGCGATTCGCCGAGGCAGCGCGCTCGCTGGGCCGGGCAGCGAGGCTCCGGGGCCTCGAGGTGCCCACGTTCCGCAGCCCGACGGGCCTGACGGGCGTCCAGCGCACCATTCGCCGGCGGGGCCGGGCCGCCACCATCTCCGTCGTCCTACGGGGCCGACCGTGGCAGGCCGTTCTGGCCGACATGATCGAGGGCATCATCGTGGCCAACCGGCTTCCAAGCGACCGGGCTGACACCGTACGACGCGCCCTCTGGCTGTCCGTCGACGATCCTGCAGTAGCGGCGTGAGCCTGCCTACTGCTGGCTACGGTTGTGCCACGCCCGGGTGGCGGAACTGGTAGACGCAGTGGGCTTAAAACCCGCGGCCGCTTCTGCGGCGTGTGAGTTCGATTCTCACCCCGGGCACTGCTGGTCGGCGGCCAGGCCGCCTGCTACAACGTTCGTGGTGGAAAGCCCCTACGAGCACCCCTATCCCTCGCCCGAGTTGGAATCGGAGCATCCGTTCATCGAGTACGCCTTCGAACGGCTGGCCGGCGACGAGATGCTCCGACGGGCACGGGACTTTCGCGATGGATCCGAGCGGCGTCGAAGTATCAGGCTGTTCAGCCCCGACCCGGTGCCCCGCCAGCTCATCGAGCTTGCGGTGGAGGCGGCCTCGACCGCACCGTCGGGTGCCCACAAGCAGCCCTGGACCTTCGTGGGAACCAGGGACCCGGAGGTCAAGGCCGCCATCCGGGCGGCCGCCGAGGAGGAGGAAAGGGTCAACTACCTCGAGAACCGCATGAACGCCGACTGGCTCGAGGCCCTCGAACCTCTCGGTACCGACCACCACAAGGAGTTTCTCGAGGTGGCGCCGTGGATCGTCGTGCTGTTCGAACAGCGCTTCGAGCAGCGGCCCGACGGCACGACCCGCAGGAACTACTACGTCAAGGAGAGCACCGGGATCGCCGCCGGCATGTTCATCACCGCCATCCACCGGATGGGTCTGGCCACGCTCACACACACCCCGTCGCCCATGGGGTTCCTCCGGAACCTGTTGGGTCGGCCCGACAACGAACGGCCCTTCGTGATGTTCCCGATCGGATTCCCGCTGGAGGGCACCCGGGTTCCCGACCTCCGCCGAAAGTCCCTCGACGAGGTGTTCGTCGAAGTCGACCGGTTGGGATGAGCAAAGGCGCTCTCGGAGCGCTTCCGGTATCGGGTTTTCATTTTTCCGAGGATCGTGACACAATATTTCCCACCTATGAACGTCCACCCGCCGATCGTGTTCGCTGACCTGGCGGAGGACCTCGCGCTTGAGGAGCGGCGCATCCTGCTCGGCGGCAAGGGAGCGTCCCTCGCCGAGATGAGTGGCCTGATGGGCCTGCCCGTCCCGCCCGCCTTCACGATCACGACCGAGGTGTGCCGGCGGTTCCTCGCAGGGGGTTGGCCCGACGACCTCGACGACCTGCTCCATGCGGCCGTGCGGGGCCTGGAGGAGCGGTCCGGTCGACGGTTCGGCGATCCGTCGGACCCGCTGCTCGTCAGCGTCCGCTCCGGTGCGCCGGTGTCGATGCCCGGGATGATGGACACCGTCCTGAACCTCGGGCTCAACGACGAGACGGCTGCGGGCCTCGCCGCCTCCACGGACGACCGATTCGCCCTGGACACGCACCGGCGGTTCATCCAGTCGTACGCCTCGGTGGTCCTCGGCGTCGGGACCGACCTGAGGGTGGTCGTGGGGAAGGCCCTCGACCGGGCCGGAGTCGACCGGGAGGCCGCTCTCGCACCCGACGACCTGCGTGCCCTCCTGGCGGACCTGCGAACGGCGATCACCGCCGAGGGCTCGTCGCCGGTGCCCGACGACCCGTACGAGCAGTTGCGTGGCGCCGTGAAAGCGGTCTTCGGGTCATGGCGCGGTGATCGGGCCGTGGTGTACCGGAAGCGGGAGGGCATCCCCGAGGAACTCGGGACGGCCTGCACCGTCCAGGCCATGGTGTTCGGCAACCGGGACGAGCAATCGGGGACCGGGGTGGCTTTCACCAGGGATCCGACCACCGGCGAGAACCACCGGACCGGGGACTTCCTCCTCAACGCCCAGGGGGAGGACGTCGTCGCCGGCACCCATGCGACCATGCCGCTCGACGAACTGGCGACGCACCTCCCCGAGGTCGCAGAGGAGCTCGAACGGGCACTCGACGTTCTCGAACGGCACGAGCGCGACCTCTGCGACGTGGAGTTCACCATCGAGGAGGGACGGCTCCACATCCTCCAGGCGAGGCGCGGGAAGCGCACCGGGGCAGCGGCGCTGCGCATCGCCGTCGACCTGGTGGCCGACCCGGAGATCGCCCTGACGAGGGCAGAGGCGCTGGCCCGCATCACTCCGGACCACCTCGAGCAGGTGCTGCACCCCCGTTTCACCGACTCAGAGGGTGCCATCGAGTTGACCAGCGGCCTCGCCGCCTCGCCCGGAGCGGCAGTCGGCGGGGTGTGCCTCACCGCCGAGGCGGCGCTCGACGCGACCGAACGGGGCGAGCCGGTCATCCTCGTCCGGCAGGAGACATCACCCGACGACGTGGCCGGCATGTCGGTGGCCGAGGGCGTCCTCACGGCACGGGGAGGCCTGGTCAGCCACGCGGCGTTGGTGGCACGCGGTTGGGGCATCCCGTGCGTGGTCGGCGCCGACGAACTCCAGATCGCCGACGACCACTTCACCGTCGGGGGCCGAGTGGTGCGCGAGGGGGAGACCATCGCCATCGACGGCTCGACGGGCCTCGTGACGCTCGGCGCACGTCAGGTGGCCGATGCCGAAGCGCCCCCCGAACTCGAGGTAGTCCTGGGGTGGGCCGACGAGGTTGCCGCCGGCACCCTGGATGTACGTGCGAATGCGGACACCCCTGAGGACGCACGGGTCGCCCGTGAGGGCGGTGCGGTCGGTATCGGGCTGTGTCGGACCGAGCACATGTTCCTGGCGCCGGACCGGTTGCCGGTCGTACGGGCGATGATCCTGGCCGAGACCGAGGCGGACGAGGTCGAGGCGCTCGAGCAGTTGGCGGTGGTCCAACGGGAAGACTTCGTCGGGATTCTCGAGGCCATGGACGGACTGCCGGTCACGGTGCGGCTCCTCGACCCCCCGCTGCACGAGTTCCTGCCCGAGGTGGAGGGCCTGGTCATCGCCGAGGCGCGCGGTGAACTCGACGACGAGGGCCATCGGCTGCTCAAGGCGGCCCGTCACTGGGCCGAGGCCAACCCGATGATCGGCACCCGGGGGGTGCGGCTCGCCCATGTCCGTCCGAGCCTGTACCGGGTGCAGGCCCGGGCCCTGTTCGAGGCGGTGGCGGATCGCCGGGCGGCCGGCGGCCACCCGCTGGTCGAGGTGATGATCCCACTCACGGTGTCTGGGCCCGAGCTAGCCGCGGCCAGGTGCTGGGTGGAGGAGGCGGCTGTCGAGGCGGCCCTGGGTGAGGCGCCGGTCGTCGGCACGATGATCGAGACGCCGCGTGCCGCCCTGGTGGCCGGAACGCTTGCGCCACACGCCGACTTCTTCTCGATCGGCAGCAACGACCTCACGCAGATGACCTTCGGCTTCTCGCGCGACGACGTGGAGGTGCGCTTCCTCGGCGACTACGTCGGGCGGGGCCTCCTTGACCACAACCCCTTCGACCGCCTGGACGACCTTGCGGTAGGCGAGTTGGTCGACCTGGCGGTGGAACGCGGGCGCACCGCGGTTCCCGGGCTCAAGGTGGGTGTCTGCGGCGAGCACGCCGGCGAGCCGGCCTCCATCCGGCGCCTCCTCGCTGCCGGCGTCGACTACCTGTCGTGCTCGCCGGCCCGCCTACCGGTGACCCGCCTGGCGGCCGCCCGAGCGGTCCTCGACGCCTGAGGCGCGCCTATGTTCGTGCCGGGAGGGACGCCGAGGAGCCCCCGGTACCCAGGAGGACGAGTTGAGCCAGATCCACGGTGATACGGCAGAGGGATTCGGCGCCATCGCCGATGCCTTCGCCAGGAACTTCGACGAGGACGGAGAGGTCGGTGCCGCGTGCTGCATGTACGTGGGTGGCGAGCCTGTGGCCGACCTCTGGGGTGGTGTGGCCGATCCGGCCACCGGCCGTCCCTATGAACGCGACACCCTGCAATTGCACTTCTCGACCACCAAGGGCGTGGCGGCCATCTGCGCGGCAATGCTGTACGAACGTGGGCAACTCGACTACGAGGCACCTGTGGCCGACTACTGGCCTGAGTTTGCCGGCGGCGGCAAGGAGGCGGTCACCGTCGCCCAGTGCATGAGCCACACGGCGGGCCTTGCTGCCGTCGACATGCCGCTCACGCTGGACGAGGTCTGTGCCGTCGAACCGGTTCTGCGGGCGCTCGAGGCCCAGGTGCCGCTCTGGGAGCCCGGCACGGCGAACGGCTACCACGCCATCACCTACGGCTGGATCGTGGGGGAGATCGTCCGTCGCATCGACGGCCGGACCCTGGGCACGTTCCTCGCCGAGGAGGTGGCCGGGCCGCTCGGTGCCGAGTCCTATGTCGGACTCCCCGAGTCGGAGGAGCACCGGGTGGCTCCGATCCTGAACAGCCCGCCACCGAGCGACCCGGAGACCCTCGAGTTGATGATGGCGGTCATGGGTCCCGGCACGATGGGGTTTCGGGCGCTGACCATGGACGGCGCCATCTCCCTGGTTGACGAGTCGAATCCGTTCAACACGCGCGAGGTGCATGCCACCGAGATGCCGGCGGCGAACGGTATCAGCGAGGCGCGTGGCCTGGCCCGGATCTATGCCGCGACCGTGGGTGAGGTCGACGGTGTCCGCCTGTTGAGCGACGACACGGTGCGCCACGTGCGCACAGAGCGGTCCCGTGGTCCGGACCTCTCGCTGGTCATGGAGGGCGCCTGGGGGCTCGGGTTCATGCTCGACATAGAGTTCAACCCACTGCTCTCCCCGCAGTCGTACAGCCATCCCGGTGCCGGTGGCTCGCTGGCCTATGGCGACCTCGAGCACGAGGTCGGCTTTGCCTATGTAATGAACCAGATGGGCAGCGGCCTGACAGGCGACCCCCGGGCGAACCGCCTGAGCGAGGCCCTGCGCTCCTGCCTGTAGGGCGGTTGCCCCGTCCGGGGCTCGGTGGTCAAATATGAGTTGCGGCACTTGGTGGTTGTGGATTGCCGCGCTAGTGTCCCCTCGCCGGAGACGGAGCATGTCTCGCGTCCCAACGGAAGGTGCGCGGTGCTTTTTCGGCCATAGGGAGGGAATTCATGTATTCGACCAAGATCCGACGCTGTCTTTTCGGTGCTCTGCTTTCGTTCGCGCTTCTGGCTGCGGCTTGTGGTAGTGACGATGCGGCGCCGTCTACGACTGCTCCGACGAAGAATGTGACGTTGCCGCCGGCGGCGGCAGATGTTGTCGAGGTTGGTCCGGGTGAGGCGATCCAGATTCGTTCGTTGAATGCCATTTCGGGCGATGTGGCGTTTTTGGGTATTCCCAATGAGAACGGTATCCGTATGGCTGTTGCTGACTATGGCCAGATCGGTGGGCATGATGTAGAGGTCGGTACGGGTCTTGATGATCTGTGTTCGGCTGATGGTGGCCAGGCTGCTGCTCAGACGATCGTGGCCGACGAGGACGTGATCGGTGTTATCGGTACGTCGTGTTCGGGTGCGGCTACTGCTGCTGCTCCGTTGATTTCTGAGGCTGGGATGGTGATGATCTCGGGTTCGAACACGTCTCCTGCTTTGACGTCGGATCTTGCTGGTACTGCTGGTGCGAACTATCACGAGGGGTATTACCGCACGGCCCACAACGACTTGTACCAGGGTCAGGCTGCGGCCAATTTCGCGCTTGAGGTGTTGGGTGTGTCGAGTGCTGCTGCGATCCATGATGGTGATCCCTACACCGAGGGTTTGGCGCGTGCGTTTGCTGATGCGTTCGAAGCTGGTGGTGGCACGTTGACCGGGTTCACGGCTGTGAACAAGGGCGACACGGACATGGTTCCTGTGTTGACCGAGGTTGCTGCCGGTTCGCCGGAGTTGTTGTTCTTCCCGATCTTCCAGCCGGAGGGTGATTTCATCATCCAGCAGTCGCCTGCGGTGCCGGGTTTGGAGGACACGGTGATGATGGCTGCTGATGGTTTGTTGAACACGAACTATCTGGCGATGGCTGAGACCGAGGGCATGTATTTCTCGGGTCCGGACGTGCGTTATGGCGACAACTTCAACGAGTCGACGGGTGAGTCGGCTGCTGATGTGTTGGCCGACTATGAGGCCGAGTTCGGTGAGGCTCCGGCTGCGCCGTTCTGGGCGCATTCGTATGACGCTGCGGTGCTGCTCATGGACGCCATTGCTGCTGCGTCGACCGACGACGGTGGCACTTTGGTCATCGATCGTGCCAGGGTGCGTGAGTACCTCAATGGTGTGTCGAACTATTCGGGTTTGATCGGTTCGATGTCGTGCGACAACTTCGGCGATTGCTCGTCGGCGAAGATCACCGTCATCCAAAACATCGATTCGACCGACTACGAGGCTTCCACTGCCAACGTCATCTATGAATATGCCCCGCTGGGTGGCCAGCAGGTCGGCGAAGTCGCTGTGGGGGCTCCTGTGACGATGTGTCGTGCGAACTGGGCGTCTGGTTATATCCAGGCCGAGATCGTGCGTCAGGTCCTTGTTGCGGGCGGGTATGAGGTTTCTGATCCGTCTTTGATCGAGCTTGGTCCGTCGAATGCGTATTCGACGATGGCCGAGGGCACGTGTGACCTGTGGGCGAACTCCTGGTATCCGGGGCATTTCTCCTGGTACGAAAACGAGATGCCTGATGGCAGCCTGGTTGCTGACCATGTGCAGGCAGTTGATGGTTTGTTCCAGGACTCCGGTGTTCAGGGTTATTTGATCACCAAGGCGTGGGCTGATGCCGAGGGCATCACGACGTTGGATCAGATCAACGACACGCCGGCGTTGTATGAGGCGCTGGACACCGATGGTGACGGTGTGGGTGAGATCCTGGGTTGCCCCGAGGATTGGACCTGTGACGACATCATCGAGAACCAGATTGCGTTTGCCGGTTGGGACAACCTGATCGAGACCAAGGCCGGTTATGACGCTTTGTTCGCCGAGTTCGTGAACCGTGTGAGTTCTGGCGAGCCTGCGGTGATCTATACGTGGACGCCTTCTTCGTATGTGGTGGAGATGGTTCCGGGTGTGGACGTGTACTGGCTGTCCGTCGAAGAGGACTCGGTTCTGGACGATTCGAACCCGTTGGAAAAGTCGGGTGGTGAAAGCCATTCGCAGGGTGACGGTTTCCGCGACGCTCCTGCCGATACGTGCACGCAGCCGTGTCAGCTGGGTTGGGAAGCTGCCGACATCCAGGTGTCTGCCCGTATAGACCTGTTGGAGGGCGACCCGTTCCTGCATTCGTTGCTGGAAAATATTCGTCCCTCGATTCTCGACATTTCGATCCTTCAGGTCGCACAGACCAACGGCGACGGCTCAGAAGCCCACGTCCAGCAACTCGCTGCAGAGTGGATGGCCGACAACGCCGACCTCGTAACCGAATGGATCGCCGCCGCCTCAGCACCCCCTGCGGCCCCGGCCACGACCGAACCGCCGGCCGAGCCGCCGGCTGAGACCAAGGCGGCGTTCATCTACGTGGGTCCGCCGGGTGATGCGGGCTGGACGTGGGCACATGATCAGGGTCGTCAGTATGCGGAGGCTGAGACGGGTGTGGTGACGGCGTCCGTGGAGTCGGTGCCCGAGGGCACGGCTGACTTCGGCAACTACGCCCGTCAGTTCATCGAGGACGGCTTCAACGTGATCGTGGGAACGTCGTTCGGGTACATGGACGACATGTTGGCCCTGGCCGATGAGTACCCGGACGTGGTGTTTGAACACGTGTCTGGGTACAAGGCCAACGAAACGAACTTCGGCAACACGTTCGGACGGATGTACGAGCCGCGGTACCTGTCGGGGATGGTGGCGGGGTCGGCGACCTCGTCGAACCTGATCGGCTATGTGGCGGCGTTCCCGATTCCGGAAGTGATCCGGGGTATCAACGCGTTCGCCCTGGGTGTCCAGGAGACCAACCCGGATGCGGTGGTCGAGGTGGCGTGGACGTCCACATGGTTCGATCCGGTGGTCGAGGGCGATTCCGCCCAGGCGCTGCTCGACAAGGGCGCTGATGTGATCGCCATGCATCAGGATTCGACTGCTGCTGGCGAAAAGGCCGAGGCTGCCGGTGCCCGTTGGGTGTCGTACAACTCGGACATGAGTGCGTTCGCGCCGAACGCCTTCCTGACGGCTCCTGTGTGGAACTGGGGTCCGCGTTATGTCGACATCATCGAGGCGGCAGCGGCCGGCACCTACACGCCCGGCTACTACTGGGGTTCGATGGCCGACGGGATCGTCGACCTGGCACCGATCGCCGCCGATGTGGATGCCGATGTGGTGGCTGCGGTCGAGGCCCGCAAGGCCGAGATCATCGCCGGCACGTTCCATCCGTTCAGCGGTCCGATCAACGACCAGGCCGGCAACGTGATGGTTGCCGCCGGTGAGACCATGGACGACGGCTCCATGCTCGGCATGGGCCTGTTCGTCGAGGGCGTGGTCGGCGCCACCGGTATGGAACCCGACGACTTCTGGCCGGAGCTCACAGCATCGTGGCGTGGCATCACCGAGGACGAGATCCACGTGGGTGTCACGATGATCGACTTCCCGTGGCTCATTGAGATGGGCCTGTCCACAGAGGGGTGGGGTGACCCCCAGCTCATCTGGGAGGCGCTGCTCGCCGACCTCAACGCCAGTGGGGGAGTGCGCGGTCGCCAGATCATCGTCGACGGCTACGAGTACTACAGCCCCGTTCCGGGGATGGGCATCTCGGCCGACGGAGTGTGCCTCGAGTTGGCTGCCGACATCGAGACGTTTGCCATCGTCGGTGGCTTCCTCGGTCCGGCAGAGATCTCGAACACCTGTATCACGGCCACGGCGGACACCATCCTCCTCGGAGGACGTCAGACCTCTGAGTTCTTGGCGGAGTCCACTGCACCGTGGCTCGAGTTCGGCACGATGAAGGAACGTCGGATGGACGTCTTCGTCTCGCTGCTAGAGCAGGCAGGTCTCCTCGAAGGGCGCACGTTCGCCCTCGTCGGGAGCACCGACGGGCCGTACGAGCGTGCCCAGTCGGTCCTCGCCGACCACGGCGTCGAGTTGGCCCTGGATGCCTTCAACGACGTCACGGTGGGAGACGTCGAGGCTGAGGACGCCCGCTGGGACGTTCTGGTCGAAAACGTCCGGTCTTCGGGCGCTGACACGATCTTCCTCGTGGGTGGCGAACGGGCTGGTGTCCGGAACCTCTCCTACGCTGGCATCGACATCGACAAGTTCGTCATGAACGCTGAGACGTACACGAGCCTCAGCGCCAATGTCACGCCAGACATGGCAGAGGGGGACATAACGCTCGACGGCATGACCGACCAGGAGATGTGGGAGACCGATGAAACCCAGGCCTGCGCAACGGCCTTCTCGGCAGCCAACCCGGATATCGAGGTGCTCGGCCCGGTCGACTGGGTAGAGGGTGAGAAGTGGTACCAGGGCATCACGAACTACTGCAACTGGGTTGCAATGCTCGTGCTGGTCATGGAGGCCGCTGGTCCGAATCCGACCCACGAGTCGTTCCTGGCCGGCATCGAGTCGATGACGCAGTTCTCGCTGCCGAGCTCGCCGTATGCCTCATTCGGGCCCGGCAAGTACGACGCCAGTGACACGTTCCGCCTCTCGGTCTTCGACCAGACAATTGGCGCGGACGGTGGCCTGGTGCCGATGGGTCCGGTGCTCGACGGCACGCCGTAGCCACGGTCTGATCAACCGGCAAGGGCCGGCCCCGCCGCAAGGTAGGGGCCGGCCCTCCGCCGTTTTGTGCTGGATGACTTCGCTGGGT
>Ga0208896_1001562_pt1 | contig 11203 bp, 8 predicted proteins | sample ETNtaG_27_FD_185778 | JGI IMG/M metagenome (GOLD analysis project Ga0208896, IMG submission 185778) | Marine microbial and viral communities from oxygen minimum zone, Eastern Pacific Ocean - ETNP201406SV63 (SPAdes) (version 2) | ecosystem: Environmental > Aquatic > Marine > Oceanic ... | reverse complement strand
TTAATTGAATTGCGTCCCAAGACAGGTCGGACTCATCAACTGCGTGTTCATATGCAGCATCTCGGTAATCCTATTTTTTCCGATGATATTTACGGTGGCGGTTTGTCGCACAGTCGAGGTTTATCTCCTCAAATACGGAAGAAAGTTGCCGTACTTCATAAGCTGATGCCCAGACAGGCTTTGCACGCACTTTCTATCGGATTTGTTCATCCCGGAACCGGGCAAGAGATGGAAATTACAGCGCCACTTCCTAGTGATTTTCGAAACGTTCTTGCTCAAATGGAGCCAGTCGGTGTCTGATATAAAAGTCAGCTCGGTAGATGCATTTCTAGAATATCTTGAAAAAGAACGTGGCTATTCTCACCACTCTATCAGGAATTATCGAACTGATCTCTATTCATTCTGTGAATACATGGAACATAATCACAGTGAAATGAACGATTTTCGACGTGTAAAAAAGACCCTTATCCGAAATTATCTTGGTCAATTGATGGAACAGGGGCTCGCTAGTTCAACTGTGGCTCGTCATCTAGCTTCTTTAAAGTCATTTTTTAAATATCTGATGAGAGCTGAAGAAATTTCAATAAATCCGGCCGCAAACATAAAAAGCCCAAAATTAAAAAAGCGTCTGCCTACCTTCCTGGAAGAAGCTGTTGTGGCAAAATTACTGGAAATGCCTGATAAGGAAAAGTCATGGCTCGGGAGAAGAGACAGCGCCATACTTGAACTTTTCTACAGTACCGGCATCCGTATCAGTGAACTGGTAAATCTTTCCATCGGGGATGTGGACTTTGATGCCATGCTTATCCGTGTAATGGGTAAGAGGAACAAGGAGCGGATAGTACCGTTTGGAAATCGTGCGCATCATGCATTGAGCAAATACATAAAAGAGCGGGAAAACCGTTTGGGTTCTCTTAAGAAAAGTGATCCTATGTTTATTTCCACTCAAAAGAAACAGATAGCCGCCAGAACGGTCCGTGATCGCCTAGCTTTTTATCTTAATAAATTTGAACGGTCAGAAGATGGTGAGAAATACAGGGGAATCAAGTGGAGCCCTCATACGTTGCGTCATGCGTTTGCTACCCACATGCTGGATAGAGGTGCTGATATCCGCGCAATCAAAGAACTGTTAGGACATGCCAGTCTGTCCTCAACTCAGGTTTATACTCATCTGCAAGTCGAACAGATGAAGAAGGTTTTTGTTCAATCTCACCCTCATGCGTAAGGAGTATTCACCCTTATGAATTTGCATAGTTTAGGTCTGAAAACTGTCGGAGATATTCTTCGAAATGTTTCGTCGGAAGAACTTGTCAAGGCAGCAGTGAAAAGGAACGAAGGTGTTCTTGGAATGAATGGTGCCCTGATGGTTGACACAGGAAAATACACGGGAAGATCACCAAAGGATAAATTTATTGTAGACGAGATATCTACAAAAGATAACGTCTGGTGGGGCTCGGTGAATCAGCCCGTTTCTGAAGCTGTTTTTGATGAGTTATATCAAAAAGTGATAGATTATTACAATACCAACGAAGACGGTTTAGGAGTATTTGTTTTTGACGGTTACACCGGTGCGGAAGCGGAAGTGGCTTTACCCATTCGGATGATAGCCAAGAAAGCGTGGCAGGCACTTTTCGTAAACAACATGTTCATCCGACCTGAGTCGGAACAGTTGATTGATTTTAAGCCGAAATTTACAATCATAAACGCCTCCCCGGTTTTAGATGACGAATGGGAAAAACATGGTCTTCATTCAGAGACATTTATCCTTTTCAACTTGGAAAAAGGTATCGCCATTATTGGAGGATCCGAATACGGCGGCGAGATGAAGAAAGGAATCTTTTCCGTCATGCATTACTACCTTCCACTTAAGGGAATTCTTACCATGCATTGCGCGGCTAATGTCGATTTAAATGGCGATAATCCCGCGCTCTTTTTTGGTCTCTCCGGAACTGGTAAAACGACACTTTCCACCGATCCAAAGCGATTGCTGATAGGTGACGATGAACACGGCTGGTCTGACAGCGGAATTTTCAATCTCGAAGGGGGCTGCTACGCTAAGGCGATTAATCTAAGCAAGGAACATGAACCTGGAATCTGGGGAGCCATCAGACCCGGAGCCCTCTTGGAAAATCTAGTCTATGATGAGAAAACTCTGGTTGTGGACTTCAATGATTCTTCCAAGACGGAAAATACCCGTATTTGTTATCCACTGAACCATATTGAGGAATCTCTTTATGCTCAAGGAAAGCCCAGCATTTCCGGTCATCCTAATACTATTCTGTTCCTTTCCTGCGACGCGTACGGAATTTTACCGCCTGTCTCAAAACTGACACCCGAACAGGCTATGTATCATTTCATAAGCGGGTACACGGCTAAAGTAGCGGGAACTGAGCGGGGTATCACTGAACCGCAAGCGACCTTTTCTCCATGCTTCGGTGGCCCGTTCCTGACTCTCAATCCTTTGGTTTATGGTGAACTTCTAAAGGAAAAGATGAACCATCATGGGGCTAAAGTCTATCTTGTTAATACCGGTTGGAGCGGTGGGTCTGCCATGTCAGGCGCTTCCCGTATGTCTCTCCCCGCTACAAGAGCCATGGTGACAGCTATTCTCGATGGTAGCATTGAGGAATCACAATGTATTGAGGAACCGGTTTTCGGACTTGAGATTCCCTCTCAATTACAAGGTGTCGATTCGGCTATACTCAACCCTAGAGAGACTTGGCGGAACAAAGAAGAATATGACCGGACAGCAGAAATATTGGTGGAGAAGTTTCGTAATAATTTCAAACAATATAGTGATGATACTGGTGAACTGCAAAAAGCAGGCCCTTAGTATAAAGCTGAAATAGAGGAGGTGGTATGAAAGTTGAAATAACAGCCCGACATTTTAATCTACCCGACAATGCTAAAGAACACATTGAATCGAGACTTGAACGAATAGATCGATACATTCATAATCCCATAGGCTGTAAAGTGATTTTAGAACACCAGAATAACATCCATGCTGCCGAAATATCGCTTGCACTGTCAGGCAAGAACATCTTTGTAAAGGACTCTTCCGAAAACCTTCTCAAGTCTTTCGACAGTGCATTTAATAAGCTCGTGGGACGAGTGAAGAAGTTCAAGGAAATCCGCACCAGTCACAATTAGCGGATAATAACAGCATAAATCAGTTGGTTTTCCGAGGGGAAGTGGATTAACTTTATTTTTACTTCTGTTTAACAAAATAATAGGTTGAGAAAGAAAATGAGCTCGAAAATATTTACGTCTGAATCGGTTACTGAAGGTCACCCTGATAAGGTTTGTGACCAGATATCTGATGCTATCCTTGATGATCTGCTTTGTAAAGATACAGAATCAAGAGTAGCCTGTGAAGTGTTGACATCTACAGGATTAGTACTTGTGGCTGGCGAAATTAGTACAGACTGTTACTCTGATATTCCTTCTGTTGTAAGAAAAACTCTTGGAGAAATCGGTTATACTAATCCGGAATATGGTCTTGACTATCAGGATTGCTCCGTACTTATTTCTGTCCACGAACAAAGTGCGAACATATCAGTAGGCGTAACAGAGACGGAAGATCGAGAGCAGGGTGCCGGTGATCAGGGTTTGATGTTTGGATATGCCAGTAATGAAACTGATGTGTTGATGCCGCTTCCAATAACACTTGCGCATAGATTGTCCGAGAAACTTGCAGCTGTACGGAAAGAAGGAATTTTACCGTGGACTCGTCCTGATGGTAAATCTCAAGTCTCAGTTCTTTATGAGGATAACAAACCCGTACGTGTTGAAAAGGTTGTTATTGCAATTCAACATGATCACGGTGTGCCTAACGAGAAAATCCATAAAGAAATACAGCAAGAGGTTATCCTGCCGATTTGTGAGGATTGGCTTCATGACGGCACTGAGTTTCTAATCAACTCCACTGGTATTTTTGAAAAAGGCGGTCCCGAAGCTGACACAGGTCTAACCGGTAGAAAAATTATCGTCGATACTTACGGTGGGACCGGTCGTCATGGTGGTGGAGCTTTTTCAGGAAAGGACCCCAGTAAAGTGGACAGATCGGCGACTTATATGGCCCGCCATATCGCTAAGAATCTTGTAGCAGCTGGATTAGCTGAACGATGCGAAATTCAGTTTGCTTACTCCATCGGAGAAGCAAATCCAGTATCGCTGAATGTGAACTCATTCGGTACTGGCTCAATACAGGATGAGGATCTGGAGAAGATAATTCGGGACAATTTCCCACTTAAACCGAGAGAAATCATAGACTATCTTGACCTGAAAAATCCAATCTATCAGCCGACGGCAGCATACGGTCATTTTGGACGTGAGCCGAAGAGTGGAATTGTTGAGTGGAAGGAGAATGGTGAAGTGCACTCTTCAGAACATAATTTCTTCACATGGGAAAAAACAGATAAAGCAGAATCATTGAAACGTTAGTAAATGAAAGGAGATATAATTGACTGATTATCATATAGCTGATGTAGAATTAGCCGCTGAAGGTAAACGGCGAATTTTGTGGGCAGATAGAAATATGCCTGTTCTTACTTCTATACGTGAACGATTTTCTGATGAAAAACCGTTAAAAGATATTCGTCTCTCAGCTTGCCTACATGTAACTGCAGAGACAGCCAATCTGATGCGGACTCTCAAAGCCGGCGGCGCTGATGTGCTACTTTGTGCATCTAATCCTCTTTCCACTCAGGATGATGTGGCAGCCTCTCTCGTAGAAGATTTTGGCATCAAGACTTTCGCACTTAATGGCGAAGAGAGAGAGACTTATTACGATCACATCCGAGCAGCACTGGATTTTAAACCACAGATTACTCTGGATGATGGTGCGGATCTGGTCAGTACACTCCACTCAGACTATCCTGATGATATTTCGGGAGTACGCTGCAGTATGGAGGAGACCACCACAGGCGTCATCCGGTTGGAAGCAATGGCACAGGATAAAGCCCTGAAAATTCCGGTTGTGGCGGTGAATGACGCTGATACCAAACACCTCTTCGACAATCAGTACGGGACGGGCCAATCCACCGTAGATGGGATTATCCGCGCCACAGATGTTCTGCTTGCCGGGAAAAACTTTGTAGTTGGCGGATACGGAATGTGCGGACGTGGGTTGGCAAATAGAGCTCGCGGAATGGGTGCTCATGTGGTCGTGACGGAAGTTGAACCAGTGAGAGCTCTTCAGGCTGTAATGGACGGATTTAAGGTCATGTCAATGGATGATGCAGCTGTCATTGGTGATATTTTCTGTACGGTTACGGGTAATACTACAGTATTGACTACCCAGCATTTCGAAAAGATGAAGAATGGCGCGCTTATCGCTAATTCTGGTCATTTTAATGTGGAAATCAATATTGAAGGGTTGGAGATGCTCGCCAACAAGGTCAACCGGAATGTTCGTAATTATGTGGATGAATATCTATTTTCAGATGGCCGTAGTATCTTTCTTTTGGGTGAAGGGCGCCTTATCAATCTGGTAGCTGCCGAGGGTCACCCAGCAGATGTTATGGATATGAGTTTCGCCCTACAGTCGCTCATGGCAGAATACAGTGTGCAAAATGATCTCACACCTGCAGTTCATTCAGTACCCCGGGAAGTTGACAAGCTTGTTGCCAGCCTCAAATTACAAACTATGGGTATCGAGATTGATGCTTTAACGGATGAACAAGAGACGTATTTAAATTCGTGGGAAGAAGGAACATAAAACAGCTCTGAAAACAGTATGAAGCGGAGAGTCACTCTTCTCACACTTCTTCTCCTCTGGCTAAACGCCGGATGCGATTTCCAAGACGTATCCGAATTCGAAATCCCTACCTGGAACGTCACTTTAACCATACCCCTTTTGCACGAATGGTATCCTCTATCGAATATAGTGGATGATTCTGTCATTCAGTCAAGCGGTGACAGCATTTTCATCGAATTCGGTGGTGAATTGCCGAAGGATTCCATCAATGCGGATTATCTGCAAATACCATTGGAAATGAGTGTGGGCTTTGCGGATACCACAGTTGGACCGTCTGCTGGAGATATTTTCAGCGGTTACACGCTTACTCTCACAGATACTATTCCTATCGGAGAAACCATGGAATCTATGAGTGTCATAAACTGGGCCAATCCACCAGCGACGGTTCAGTTTCCTTCTGCTTCAATACAGAAAATTGATGGACAGTCGTGGAATTTGGTGGCGGACGCCATCGAGCTGACGCTGGGGCAGACAGAGTTAGATACAACTCTCTTCGATTCTGAAGAGTTGTTTGCCGAGATTCCCTTTATTTCAGAGATCATAGGTATTTTTATCGGCGGCGATGCAGGTGATAACTACTATCAGTCTGTTTTTGAAAATATAGATCTCCCAGTTGATATCGACAGTACTTGGGCGCTCCTGCTTTCCGGTGTTGATACTTTGGCAGATCACGAAACGAATACTCTTGCAATTACTGAGTCAATTGATTCTACAACCTCTCTTGTTGATCAGGCACTAGGGGAAGCTATCGGCTTCAATTTCGGTTTTACACTGCAAAGAGTGGCAGATGATGATACACTCACTATTCCTGCTGGAGATGAACTGGATATGCTCATGGGCATCAGCATGGGAATACAAGATTTAGATTATGCCCGGGTGGTTGTAACAGAAGCATCCCTAATGGATCCTGATGATATGGAACCCATATCTTTTGATCAGGCAAGTATAGAAGCGGAGGATTGTGCTGTTAGTGGAGTTTATGGTGGAAGCTTCGCGGAAGGTACCAGCAATGTACCAAAAGTGAATATTATTGGTGTGTCGGATGTTTTCAGTACGTTTCCATTCGGTATAAATTTTGGTATCGAATTCGAGAATTTCGTTGATCCTGATGATAGTTCGTTATCCTTCGAACATACGCTGGATGCTGTACCTTGGGAAGATGAGGAGAAACTGGACGGCTGGGCGTTTATTAATCCGGACAATCCTGATCCCCAAAATCCGACCATACCGCTTGATTCACTCATGATTATTCCTACAGTGACCACGGCAGCCGGGACGGTGGATGTAGATCTGGACGGATCCGAATGGATTTTCTCCTTGGGTGTTGATGTCTATCCTCTGGAGTTTGGCAGTCTCATGGCAGATCTCGATTGTGCTTTTCCACCTCAGACGCAGGAAATTGACGACATTCCGCAAGGATTCACGGGAATGTCATTTGGCGAGGTTATTCTGGAGTTCACCATGTACAATCAGATTAGGTTGCCTCTGAGTTTAAATCTGGATTTAATTGGAATAGGGAATACCGGTGACTCTGTTCAGGTGGTAGTTGATGCTGATTTGGGTATCCCTGCTGTTGTAGGCGACACCGCTAAGACAATCCTAAGGCTCAGCAGCATCGGCACTGTTGTTCAGATTTACGACAGCATCAATGATTCTCTGCCGTCTTCTGCAGATACTATATCTGCTTTAGAAGGTGAGACTAACACGATTGTAGATCTCATGGCGCTGAATCCAAGTCAGATGATCGTGGATGCGACTGCCGGTATTGAAGGTTTAGGCTCGCTGGACCAGAATGCTGCTTTTTGGGGTGAGTATAACCTGATTGCGCCATTCAGTGTTATTATGGATACGATCACTTTTGTCCCGGTTACGTCAACTCCGGTGACCGAAATGGATCATGAGACCCGGAATCAGTTTCGTGCTTCTGTTAAAGGGGCATCTATGACAACACGGATTATCAACGGTCTGCCGATAAGCGGAGAAATGGCCATAATATTCTCCGATCGTGATCTCTTCCCACTGGATCGAAAGGCGGAAACGCTTCAGACCATAGCGGACAGCCTGCAGTGGTCAGACTCTCTTTATATAGTTGCCTCGTGCTCAACGCTTAAACCTTCTAACGATGATATGTATATTTTCAACGTGATGAATGATTCCAGTGACTGCATCGAGGGTGTGGCATATCTGATTCGCGGAGTTCCGGCTTCCCGGGATACCGTCTATTCATTTGTAGATACCCTCCTAAAGATAGTGTTGCCGACCCCGGATGAGTATTACGGTCAAGGTGATCCCGGTGGAAGTCCAGGCATGGTAAAAACTCCTGGTGATACAGTAGTTGTAAGCGAGATTGACTCTAATAAAATCACTATGCTCTCTTCACTGGGAGATCACTATATCAACAATATGACAAGATTCTACGGTACAGAGGGAGAAGCGGTATTTTTCTCCACCCGCGACACTCTTGAAATACTGTCTTATATTTCGTTTACACTACAAAGCACAGGAATGCTTGAGGAAGCTCAGGATGAACTCGTAATTACGTATCCCAACGGAAATGAATCTCTCGTTCAGGACAGTACAATTGTCATCAGGTGGCGCTCACTTGGAGATGAAGTAAGTGGTCAGAACGTGGAACTGTTCATTTCTGATCTAGAGGAGCCGGATATTGCTCAGGATGAAGACTGGGAATCTATCAGTGGAGGTGCTATTAGCAATGCTGACTCCATGATTTGGACACCGGGAGCTAGTGATGTGGACGACATTCTCTGGCTGAAAATATGTAATGAAGATGGCTCATTATGTGATCAAAGTGGTTGGCATTTCGAAATTACGTCAAGCGGCGGGCGAATGGTTTCCCCACCACCGAGAAAATTTGATGAGATAAGTCCAGCTGTAAATAAAAATCCCATAAGCGGTAATAGATGAAATACAGCAGAATCATAATCGTATGTTTAATTGGAATGCAGTTTCTTTTTGGACAGGCAAAGAGCGATCCTCGGCTGGTTTCCATGGCAGGAGCTTATACAACCTTGGCTGATGGCATTTATACTGTCGGAGTAAATCCTGCCAACCTTGCATTCCAGCACGGTAAGCCGTTTATGCTTCAGTTAGGTACACTCAATTTTGGATTTGTGAACAATTATTTATCATTAGAAAACTATACCGACTTGAGTGGTGCCAATCTGGAGGCTAACAATCAGGAGAAGAAAAAAGAGATTTACGATGAAATCGGGGATGCTTTAAGGTTTACCACGGATATTCATATGGGATTACCTGCACTAAACTATGCTTCCGGAAATATGGCATTTACCAGCGACTTGATTGTAGTGGGCGATGTTGGTTTACCAATTGATATGTTTTACTTAATGCTGGATGGAAACCCAGTTGAAAGACCACTTGACCTAACCATGCAGTATGAGGTTATGGGATTGGCAGAATACGGATTTTCTTTTGCTGTTCCTTATGAGAAATTTTCCTGGGGCATTACCCTAAAATATCTGCAGGGACTTTTTTATTTGGGAATCGATCCTGATTCAAGTTATACAAATGTTTACACAGACACTCTCAATGTAGCTTTCTATGGAGATGGAAGATATTTTATTCGCCAAGGAATCGGAGGTAACGGATACGGGGTGGATTTAGGATTTACCACTTATGAGTTTAACGGTTGGAAAGTGGGTATTTCACTTATTAACGCTTTAGGAACTATTTATTGGAATCGTCCATCAGGGATGAAAGATCTTCTCGGAATAGATGAGAATAATGGACTATTCACTTGGGGTGGGCAAGAAGTCCTTGAAGGCCAAGCAATGGTGTATGGATTTAATATTGATAGTGTTAATGGTATCGGATTGATGGAAAATTCATTCGAAGACAATTTCAATTCCACCAAGTCAGTGGTAGCAGATACGATTGACGGAGGAGACCCAAGACCGTTCACAATCAGGTATCCGTCACTTTTCCGGATAGGTATACAAAAGCAGGTTGATCCTGACTTTTTAATTGTCAGTGATATGGTTGCAGGTTTCCAGGATCGTCTTTTTGTCCAACGGAAATGGAAGTGGTCCATTGGTGTCAAGTTCACTCGCTTTCCCGGATTTCCCCTGCGCCTTGGGTACAGTTGGGGAGGCAAAGACTACAAACAACTCGGCTTAGGAATCGGCATCCATAAGGGCCCCATAATGTTCGACTTCGGGCTGGCTTTTCGCAACGGTATTTGGCTGCACAGCATGAAGGGGTTGGCACTCTCATTTGGCGTCAGTTTTACAGGTTTGAGTGGACGAAGCAGTGGAGAAGATGAACCGGGAGGAGAACTATTTCCTGACGAAGAAGAGTAAAATAATTCCGCCTATAGCAAATACGATATTACCCAGCCACGCAGATAACACTGGATCCATTACTCCATTATAACCCAACGTTTGTCCGAAGCGGATAAACGCATAATAACCAAAGATTACAAATATACTCATTCCTGCACCAAACGCGAGTCCACCTTGAGGACGAGATGCGACCATTGGAACTGCGAAAAGCACGATAATCAGATTGGTAAAGGCGAATGATATTTTACCGTGTAGGTTAACTTCCCAACGTCTATTATCCACTCCACTTGTTGCAAGTTCATTAACAAATAGCTGAAGTTCACTAAAGCTCATTTCTTCAGGTGAAATAGCTTCTCTGCTGATATCTGCAGGCTCGAACCTAATGTCGTCAAGTGTCGTGTCTCCGGTTGAATGAAAAACCGTTGTCTCTTCACCATCTGAATTAAATGACCGAATAGCATAATTCATTATTTGCCAAGAACCGGAATCTTTTTGCCAATACATCCTGTTTGCATCTATTCTTTTTTGGAGTTTCCCTTCATTAAGAAATTGCATAGTCACACCGTATGCTCTTTTACGGCTGGATTGAAATCGTTCAATTCCAATAACGAATTCAGATTTTTGAAGGATGATATTATTTCTTCGTTCACGATAGTGTTTGTTTCGAGTTTTCCCCAGATACTCTTTTTCAATTTCACGGCGACCCTGATTTCCGCTAGTTACTAAGTTGTCTTCCCAATAGAATGATCCGGCACTCACCAAAACAGCACAGAGCAGAAGAGGTACGGCAATTCTATACAGTGAAATCCCACTTGATTTCATTGCTGTCAACTCGTTTCGTTTGGAAAGAATTCCAATTGTGAAAATAGTCGCAACAAGTACTGCCATGGGGAGGCCGATGTTTAGAAACCACGGTAATGAGTAAAGATAGTATTTCAAGATAATTTCTTTGGGAACTTCGGAATCGATAAACTTGTCCATGTTTTCTACTAGATCTACAACAAGAAAGATTCCCATGAACGCGATTAAAGCGAACGCGAGCGTTTGAATGAATCTCCAGATTAAATATGTATCTATCCGTTTGATCATTTACAGTTTTCTACTTTATTGATGCTGTCGTGTTCCT
>Ga0208896_1001554_pt1 | contig 11231 bp, 10 predicted proteins | sample ETNtaG_27_FD_185778 | JGI IMG/M metagenome (GOLD analysis project Ga0208896, IMG submission 185778) | Marine microbial and viral communities from oxygen minimum zone, Eastern Pacific Ocean - ETNP201406SV63 (SPAdes) (version 2) | ecosystem: Environmental > Aquatic > Marine > Oceanic ... | reverse complement strand
CAATGAAAGACTCCAATTATACAGAATAGCATCTAACTATCTTTTAAATAATAAATATATCTCAATAGGCATTGATCATTATGCAAAATATAATAGTTCAATAATCAAAAAATTAAAAAAAAAAAACATAACAAGGAATTTTCAAGGTTATTCAGAAGATGATTCAAAAGTATTATTGGGTTTAGGATCTTCTTCAATCAGCTCTCTACCTGAAGGGTATGTTCAAAATATTACAAATACTCCAGAATATTTTGAATCTTTAAAAAGAAATAAAATCCCAATTTTTAGAGGATATGAATTCAAAAATAAAGATAAAATGTATGGTACTATTATTAGAAATTTAATGTGCTATTTAACTGTAGATTTACATGAAATGAATGAAAAATTTAACGAAAAAAATGAACAAAACTTTCTATTTAAAGAATTGCTGCGAATAAAACCTTTTATTGATAAAGGTTTGGTAGCTTTTAAAAATGATAAATTAACAATTGATCCGGATGCTAGGCCTTTAGCAAGAACAATAAGCTCATCGTTCGATCAATATTTTAAAGCAAATAAAACTAAATATAGTTTAGGTATATAATTTAGATAAGTATTGATGATTTACGATATTGCAATAATTGGATCGGGCCCAAATGGTGATGCGTTAGCTTGTGCACTAGCTGACACAAATCTTAAAATAGTAATTATAGACAAACAACCACTAAAAACACTGGAAAATCCTAAAATTGATGGAAGGGATATAGCTTTAACTCATCGTTCAATAAACGTATTAAAAGAAATTGGATTTTGGGATTTAATCCCAAATAATTTAATATCTAAGATCAACAAAGCAAAAATTTTTGATGGGGATTCTGCTTATTCATTAAATTTTGAAAATAAAAATATTAATAAAGATCATTTAGGATGCTTAATACCAAATTTTTTAATTAAAAAAACTTTAAAAAAATTATTGAAAAAAAGAAAAAATATATTTTCAATTGAGTCAGAAATTATAGATTTTTATAATGAGGGAGATTTTAATTCAATTTTATTATCAAATAAAAAAAAAATTAAGGTATCATTAATTATTGGAGCTGATACACGATTTTCATACAGCAGATCAAAAATGGGCATTTCTTCCTTTGTTAAAGATTTTAAAAAAAACATGATTGTTTGTAGAATGAAAATAGAAAATAATCATAATAATACTGCCTATGAATTTTTTAAATACAATAAAACTCTTGCTTTGCTTCCGTATGTTAATAACGAAGCTTCAATAATAATTACTGACACTAAGAAAAATACAGAAAAACTGCTTAAATTAAAAAAAAAAGATTTCAATTTTGAGATTGAAAATAATTTTAATTCAATCTTTGGTAAAATGCATCTAATTGGAAAACGTTATTCTTATCCAATGATTACTGTATATTCAAAAAAATTTACTTCTAATAGATTTGCTTTAATTGGTGATGCTGCTGTTGGTATGCACCCTGTAACTGCACATGGATTTAATTTAGGTTTGCAGGGCATAACAATTCTTAGTAAAGAAATTAAATCAGCTTTAAAAAATAATATTGATATTGGTTCAAATTTTGTTTTAAACAAATATCAATACAAAATGCATTTAGCCGCAATACCATTATACTTTGGTACAAATACTATAGTTCAACTTTATACAAATACTTCAAGACCTGCAAAAATAGCAAGAAAATTTGCTCTAAGAGCGGTTAATACTATCAAACCTTTCAAAAGAGCTTTTATGAATGTTTTGGAATAAATTTAAATCAAAAACTTTAGACATTTGTAACTAAATCAATTAAATATTTTATAAATTAACTAAAAAGAAAGTTTAAAATGAATATGATAAATAAATGCAGTATATATAAGCTAGTAGGTTCTTTAATAGTTTCTCCAATAATATTTTATGTAACAATAGCACTTACAAAAGTATCAGGAGTAACTTACGACATATCACATGGTGAAGCTTTTATTATATGGGTACTGTTAGCAATATTAGTTGTACAATGTTTTAAATGTGAACGTGGCAACAATAAAAAGAAAAGAAGGAAATAGAAAAATTTAAGAAACTTTTTTGTGAAAGCTGATTATATTATCGGTTTTTAAAACTTTGTTTTTGATCATCGCTTTTTTAAGTTTATTCACCATATCTAAGATCATTTCGTTTGTGTGAAGAGGACTGGGAGTAAATCTTAATCTTTCAGTGCCTTCTGGAACTGTTGGATAATTAATAGGCTGAACATATATACCGTCCTCATTGAGCAATTCATCACTGATGGTTTTGCATTTTACTGGATCGCCAATGATAACAGGCACTATGTGTGAAGGATTCTCTAACACATTAATACCCGCATTGATAAGTTCAGTTTTTGTTTTTAAAGATCTTTCTTTTATTTCATTTCTTAAATTGTTGTGTTCTTTAACAAATTTTACTGAAGCTAATGCGCCAGCGCAAATAACTGGACTAATACTGGTTGTAAAAATAAATCCTGGAGCCAAGCTTCTTATTGCATCTAAAAAATCTTTTTTACCCGCTACATAACCACCTTGTAAGCCAAATGCTTTTCCAAGAGTTCCATTAATAATATCAACTTCATTTTGTAAGTTTTCTCTTTCCGCAATTCCTCCACCATTTATTCCGTACAATCCAACCGCATGAACTTCATCTAAGTAAGAAATTGCATTATATTTTTTACACAATTGAAGAACTTCTTTGACTGGACTAATGTCACCGTCCATTGAATATACAGATTCAAATACAACACATTTAGGAGCGGGTGTTTCTATCAATATTTTTTCTAAATGTTTTAAATTGTTGTGTTTCCAAATTACTTTTTTTGCTCTACTATTTTTTATTCCTTGAATAATTGATGAATGATTGTCGCTATCACTGATAAATGTTATATCAGATAAAACTTTAGGAATAGTTTCTAAAGTTGTTAAATTTGCAACATAGGCAGAAGTAAATATTAAGGCCGACTCTTTTTTATGTAAATTTGACAACTCATTTTCTAATGCTTCATGATATTTTGTAGTACCTGAGATATTTCTTGTTCCACCTGATCCTGTTCCAACATTATCAAGTGCAGTTTTCATTCCATCAATAACAATTTTATTCTGACCCATGCCTAAATAATCATTTGAGCACCAATTGACAATTTTTTTAACTCCATATTTAGAATACCAAATAGCATTTGGGAAATCTCCTCGTTTTCTAAGTATAGTATTAAAAACCCTATATTTACCTTCAGTTTTTAATAGATCTAATATCTTTCTAAATTTATCTATATATTTCATTGTCCGCACCCATTAAAATATATTAATTATAAATAATTAACTATTCGGTTTAAAGAATTCTTTCTCTCCTACAATTTTATTTTTTTCAAGCATATCAAAATATGGTGATTTTAAATCTTCAAATGCATCTGCCCATGTTCCTTGAGTAGCGGCTTTAGAATACTCAGTTGATCTTCCTTCAAAAAAATTCATATGCTCAACAGCATTTAACATTGCATCAAGCCAACTCAAAGGGTTTTTTTCTACTTTATATACTTTATTTAGACCTAATTGTAGCAACCTTCTGTCTGCAATCCATCTAATATATTGCTTAACTTCCTCAGGTTTTAAATTTTCAAGAGGTCCCATCTCAAAAGACAAATCTATAAAAGCATCTTCTTGCATTACAGCTGTTCTACATGCCTGATAAATTTCCTGTTTTAATTTTTCAGTCCATATTTCAGGGTTTTCACTTATAAATTCCTTAAACAATCTTATCATCGAGTTACAATGTAAAGTTTCATCTCTAACAGACCACGTTATTATTTGACCCATGCCTTTCATCTTGTTGTGTCTTGGAAAATTAAGCAATATTGCAAAACTTGCAAAAAGCTGAACACCTTCGGTGAAAGCACTAAAAATAGCTAATGTTTTTGCAATGTTGTGCAGTGAGTTAACATCACACTTTTGCAAGTAATCATATTTATCTTTCATAGCTTTAATTTTTAAAAATTCTGAATATTCAGATTCTGGCAAACCTATCGTGTCTAATAAGTGTGAATATGCAGCAATATGAACTGTTTCCATAGCAGAAAAAACTGACAACATCATTTTTACTTCTGTGGGTTTAAATACATTCATGCAATGACCCATGTAATAATTATTTACTTCCACATCGGCTTGAGTAAAAAATCTAAAAATTTGCATAAGCAAATTTTTCTCAGATGGAGTAATTGTTTTTTGCCAATCTCTAACATCGTCGGCCATAGGCACCTCTTCAGGTAGCCAATGAATTCTTTGTTGAGTTAACCAAGCATCATAACACCATGGATATCTAAAAGGTTTATAAACAGGTACACCGACCATCAATCCTTTTTTGTTATTCATATCGTTAACTAAAGTGTTAGTTTTATTTTCAACTATCTGAGCCATACTTTCTAAAATTATTTATAGAGGTACTTATGATTCTATATTATTATAATTTTAAACTATTGATTTAAGTCAAATCAATTATTTATTTTGTAGTCTCTTTTAAATATTCTAACAGATCTAATATTTGATTTTCTTTTTTCAATCCGCGAAAGGACATTTTTGTACCAGGTACATATTTTTTAGGATTTGCGATATATGCACTTAAAGTTTCTTCATCCCAAATTATATTTGAGCTTTTAAGTGCATTTGAATATTTAAAACCTTCTATAACTGCCGCATTTCTTCCAAAAATTTTTACCAAATGAGGGCCAACTTTATTTTTTTCTTTATCAACAGAATGACAAGCTTTGCACTTATTAAATATTTTTTTTCCAGCGTTTACATCTGCCAATGAAGTATTTGAATTTAGTAAAAAAGAAAGAAAAATAAGGGAATAAATTAAATTATTAATTTTCATCTTTCTGCTAATATTTCTCTATTCGTGCTACTTTGATATGCTAATTTAGTTTTTTCAGCATTAAGTAGACCAAAATTCTCAATAAATAATTTTCTTTCTTTATCAAGTTGCAATTTAATTGAATAATACAAAATTGAAAAACTCAATATTGTAAAAATATATGCTGGCCAAACGTAAATTCCATAACCATCTAAATATAATGTATCTATAATCATACTTTGATATAAAATATTCTTTCCTTAAAATAATTGATTTATATCAAAATTGTTAATTTTATATGTTGATAATATTAATTTTATTTTAATAAAAAAAATCTAAAAATTACTTTTGTTTATATAAAAAACCGAGGTAATTAATGTAATATATGGAATCACCAATTTTACAAAATAGTTTTAGACCATTTTTTATTGTCGCAGGTATATGGGCCACACTAGCTGTTCCTTTTTGGATATTGAACTATTTTGGATTATTAATCGTAGCTGATAATTTTGATATTTTGTTATGGCACCAGCATGAAATGTTATATGGCTTTATTGCAGCTGCAATCACTGGTTTTATTCTTACTGCAATTCCAAATTGGACAGGAAGATTACCAATAAAAAATAAACCTTTGGGATTTTTAGTTTTTTTATGGATAGTTGGTAGAATTGGCTTTTTAACCATTACAATTTTTGATGTCAAAGTCACAGCTTTAATGGATTTACCTTTTTTAATAGTTTTAGTGCTAGTAATTTTGCGTGAAATAGTTTCAGGAAAAAATTGGCGTAATTTGCCAGTAATAATTCTAATTTCACTTTTCACATTAGGCAATATTTTGGTGCATTTACAATTATTAGATGTCATTGAAAGCGCAGAGTTAGGAATACGAATCTCAATATTTGTGTTATCTATTCTTCTGGCACTAATAGGAGGTCGTATAGTACCAAGTTTTACTCGTAACTGGTTAGCCCAAAATCAAGTAAATAGATTTCCTAGTAGAGCTGGAATCTTTGATAAAGTATGTTTAGTATCATTAGTTGTATTTGTGATCGCGCAAATAATAACGCCATATCATCAATTAACATCATTACTAGCATTGCTTGCAGGATTGTTGCACGGAATAAGATTAATCAGATGGAAAGTTTGGTTAACACTTTCTGAACCATTAATATGGATATTGCATGTTGGTTACATGTGGCTTTCTGTTGCTCTAGTATTAATAGGTCTTGCAGGGTTAACTGATTTTGTACCTTATACCTCTTCTTACCATGCTTTGACAATTGGCGCTTTTAGCACCATGATATTAGGGGTAATGACACGTGTCTCATTAGGTCATACAGGCCGAACATTAAAAGCAACGTTTGGCACTACTACTATTTATGTGTTTATTACAATTGCATCCGTCTTAAGAGTATCCGAGTCTTTTTTAAATGATTCTAGGAATTTAATTCTTTCTTTTTCTGGAATTTTTTGGACTTTATCTTTTGCTTTATTTGTTTTTATTTACTTTCCTATTTTAACCCAACCACGTAAATCGAACATGTAATATACATACTTATTTTACTTACTTTATTTAATATACTAGTTTGTTTGTATTGAACCTTTAGTTATGATATTCTTTTTGAGTATCGGGAGACAGTACAAAAGATATGTGGATTAATATCAAATTGTATGGCCGAAGGAGCAACCACCCCGGAAACTCTCAGGCAAAAGGACCGACCATATTAACTCTGGAAAGAGAATAATTCTCGCCGAAGGAGCAAATCTCTCAGGCAAATAGACAGAGGGGGTTAGAGAGTTAATATGAAAACAAGAAAAACACCCCTGCTTGATTTACACAAATTTCATGGAGCAAAGTTCGTAAAGTTTGCGGGATATGAAATGCCGATACAATATAAAACAGGAATTGTTGAAGAGCACAATCTAACAAGATCCAAATCAGGAATATTTGATGTTTCTCATATGGGACAGTTATTTATTAAAGGTGAAAAAGAATTAACAAAAAACTTAGAGAAAATTTTTCCAATAGATTTACAAAACCTTCAAGTTAACCAAAGCAAATATTCATTTTTGATGAAAGATAATGGCGGAATATATGATGACTTGATTATTACAAAGTTAGAAGATGGATTTATGATTATCTTAAATGCAGCATGCAAAGAAAATGATTTAAAAATTTTAAATTTAAAACTAGGAAATAAATATGATCTAAAACTAAGTAATGACTTATCTTTAATTGCAATTCAAGGACCCGATGCAAGAAATGTTTTAGAAAAATTAGTTCCTAATATTTCAAATTTAAAATTTATGCAGGGCAATAAATTTAAATATCAAGATAACAAATTATATATAACAAGATCAGGGTATACAGGTGAAGATGGTTTTGAAGTATCTATTCCTAATGATGTTGCAGAAATTTTTGTAAAGAATTTAATTGAGCAAGGTTCAAATTTAGTTGGCTTGGGAGCGAGAGATACTTTACGATTAGAAGCAGGTCTTTGTTTATATGGTCATGATATTAATGAAGAAACAAGTCCTATAGAAGCAAATTTAAAATGGGCTATTTCAAAAAATAGGTTGGATACTCAATTTTTAGGATCACAAACTATAAATAAACAAATAGCAGAAGGAGTAAAAAAGCTGAGAGTTGGAATTAAACCTGAAAGTAGAGTTATTGCTAGAGAAAGTACAAAAATTTTTGATGAACAGAATAATGAAATTGGGAAAATAACAAGTGGCACATTTGGTCCGAGCGTTCAATCATCTGTAGCAATGGGATATGTTGTTAATACCTTTTCGAAAATAAATACTAAAATATTTTTAGAAGTAAGAGGAAACAAATATCCGGCAAATATTTGTAATTTACCATTTTATAAAAAAAACTATGTGAAAGGAGCGACTAATGAGTAATTTAAAATTTTCCAAAGAACATGAGTGGATAAAAATAGATGGCGATATAGCCACAATTGGAATAACCAAACATGCAACAGAAATGTTAGGAGATATTGTTTTTATTGAACTGCCTAAAAAAGAAACTTTAGTTGAAAAAGATGGAAATATTGGAGTTGTTGAATCTACAAAAGCAGCAAGCGATGTTTACACACCTATTTCTGGAGAAATTACTGAAACCAATCAATCAATTGTTGATGATCCTTCAAAAATTAATTCTGATCCAGAAAATGAAGGATGGATTTTTAAATTAAAAATCAAAGACAAATCAGAGATAGATACTTTAATGAATAAAGAAGAATACGATAAATTTGCAAAAGAAAGTAACAACTAAATGCTTAAAAATGCACAAAAAGATTTTATCAGAAGACACATAGGTCCTACTGAAGCCGAACAAAAGACAATGCTTCAAGAGTTAGGTTTTAATAGTCTAGATGAACTTATATCTAAAACTGTTCCAGAAAAAATTTTGTTAAAAGAAAATTTAAGCATTGGAGATTCAAATTCAGAATATAAAGCATTAAGAAAACTAAAAGAAATAGCTAAAAAAAATAAAGTTTATTCTAGCTTTATTGGCATGGGTTATTATGGAACTTACACTCCGTATGTAATATTGAGAAATATACTTGAAAACCCGGGCTGGTACACTTCATATACTCCTTATCAGCCAGAAGTTGCCCAAGGAAGACTTGAAATGTTAATGAACTTTCAGCAAATGATAATCGATTTTACTGGAATGGATATAGCAAATGCATCTCTTTTAGATGAAGGAACCGCAGCAGCTGAAGCTATCGGTTTAAGTTATAGATTATGTAAAAAGGATACAAAAAAAGTTTTTGTGTCTAAAGACTGTCACCCACAAACAATAGATGTAATTAAAACTAGAACAAAACACTTAGGTTTAGATCTAATAGTGGGAGATGAAGAGAAAGATATTGATAGCGATATAATTTGCGGAATAATTCAATATCCAGGGACGTTAGGTGATATAAAAGATCCAAGCGAAACTATAAGCAAGATACATAATAATAATGGAAAAGCTGTTTTAATTTGTGACTTGTTGGCATTAGCAAAATTAAAAACACCAGCGGAATTGGGAGCAGATATTGCTGTCGGTAGTTCACAACGTTTTGGAATTCCGATGGGTTATGGAGGACCTCACGCTGCTTTTTTTGCAACAAAAAATGAATACAAAAGATCAATGCCAGGAAGAATTGTTGGAGTTTCAATTGATAGACATGGAAGCAAAGCTTACAGGCTATCTCTTCAAACTAGAGAACAACATATAAGAAGAGACAAAGCCACAAGTAATATCTGTACCGCTCAAGCTTTATTAGCAATAGTTTCTGCGGCTTTTGCTATTTATCATGGTCCGAGTGGAATTAAAAAGATAGCCGAAAGCGTTTCTCAACTTACAAAAAATTTTGCAGATAAATTAAAACAGTCAGGCTATGAACTTTATTCAGACCATTATTTTGATACCGTTACAATAAAAACTTTCGGTGAAACGGAAAAAATTTATCAAAACGCATTGGAGCAAAAAGTTAATATTAGAAAAGTAAATACAGAAATGCTTGCAGTTTCTTTTGATGAAAAAAAGAATGTTTATAGAGCCAATCAGCTATTAAAAATTTTTAATTGTGCTGAAACAATTAAAGAAACAATGAATTTAAATTTATCTAATTTACCAAAAAATTTATTAAGAACCTCAACATATTTAGATCATCCAGTTTTTAATAGTTACCATTCAGAAACTGAAATGCTTAGATATTTAAAAAGATTAGAAGATTCAGATATTTCTTTGAATAAATCTATGATTGCTCTTGGATCATGTACAATGAAGTTAAATTCAGCTTCTGAAATGACCCCGGTTACATGGAGAGAATTTTCGCAACCACATCCATTTACTCCAGTTGAGCAAATGGAAGGATACAGAAATTTATTTACAGACTTAAAAAATTGGCTGAGATCAATAACAGGATTTTCTGGCGTTTCCCTTCAGCCAAATGCTGGTGCCCAAGGTGAATTTGCAGGTCTTGCAGTAATTAGAAAATTTCATGAAAAAAATGAGCAAACTAATAGAAAAATTTGTTTAATTCCAAGTTCTGCTCATGGAACAAACCCAGCAAGTGCACAAATGGCAGGCATGAAAGTAGTAGTGATTGATTGTGACAAACATGGAAATATTGATTTTAAAGATTTAAAAAAGAAAGCTGAAGAAAACTCAGAAAATCTTGGAGCTTTAATGGTTACTTATCCATCAACACATGGTGTATTTGAGGAAAAAATTACAGAAATTTGCGATTTAATTCATGAACACGGCGGTCAAGTTTATATGGATGGAGCAAATTTAAATGCACTTGTTGGTATTGCTAAACCTGGAAAGTTTGGTCCTGATATTTGTCATATTAATTTACATAAAACATTTTGTGTTCCTCATGGAGGAGGTGGACCTGGAATGGGACCAATAGCTTGTAAAAAACATCTAGAATCATTTTTACCAAAACACCAAGTAATTAAAGATTGCGGACCAACCACAGGTATTGGAGCTGTGTCAGCAGCACCATGGGGAAGTGCTAGCATATTATCTATTTCTTGGATGTACATTAAGATGATGGGATCTGAAGGATTAAAAAAAGCTTCTCAGGTAGCAATTTTAAATGCAAATTATATTGCTCACAAATTAAAAAATTCTTTCCCAATATTATATAAAGGTAAAAGTGGGAATGTTGCCCATGAATGTATTATTGATATTAGAAATATAAAAAATGAAACAGGAATAACAGAAGAAGACATCGCAAAAAGATTAATTGATTTTGGTTTTCATGCACCAACAATGTCATGGCCAGTTGCAGGAACTATGATGATTGAACCTACCGAAAGTGAAAACTTATCAGAAATAAATAGATTTTGTTTATCTTTAGAAAAAATTAAAGAAGAAATTGATAAAATTCAGTCTGGAGTATTTGATAAAATTGATAATCCAATTAAAAATGCTCCACATACACATGTAGAATTAGCTTCAAATAAATGGAGCCATAAATATAGTAGAGAAGAAGCGGCTTATCCTTCAGAATTTTTAAAAACATTTAAATATTGGCCTCCAGTAGCTAGAGTGGATAATGTTTATGGAGATAAAAATTTAATATGCTCTTGTCCTACAATGGATGAATACAAAAATACTGCAGCATAAAATATAACAAAATTTAGTTGGCGAAATAGTGCTGATAAGCTATGATTCTGTCATTGAGAAAGGGATTTATTGATGGGAGAAAAAGTTTTTATATCATGTGCGGTAACAGGATCGGGTGATACAGCTGGAAAAAATCCAGATTTACCAAAAACTCCAGAACAAATAGCAACAGCAGCAATAGAGGCCGCAAAAGCAGGAGCGGCTATTGCACATATTCATGTAAGA
>Ga0208896_1001546_pt1 | contig 11272 bp, 8 predicted proteins | sample ETNtaG_27_FD_185778 | JGI IMG/M metagenome (GOLD analysis project Ga0208896, IMG submission 185778) | Marine microbial and viral communities from oxygen minimum zone, Eastern Pacific Ocean - ETNP201406SV63 (SPAdes) (version 2) | ecosystem: Environmental > Aquatic > Marine > Oceanic ... | reverse complement strand
TGGGTTGGTCAAAAAAATGTGTCTTTGGATTATCTATTACTGGGAATCGGACCGGTAAAACGTGAGAATCTAGATTTTGAAAAAGAAAATAGAGACTTGCGCAAACGAATTGAACGGCTCGAAGGTGCAATCGAGTTGGCAAAAGACCTTCTGCGCGATGTTTTCGGAAAGGATATCGATGAAAAAAAACTATAATGAATATTATGAAATACAATGCCCATCGAGTGAATCCTGGGAGCAGTCTTTGGAAAAGATACCGGAACATGTCAAGGTCGCTGGAAAAAATAATGTTGATGCACATTATGAAATTGTTGACCCGGATCAGTGGGTTTTCAGCGTAATTCTGAGATATGATTCAAGAAAAGATTTTGCAAATTACCTAGCTGGAATCATGAACCATCTCAATATACAGGGAATCGAACTTGGGGAAGCAATCAAAATGTCTGATTTAAATCAGACTAAAGAAAAAATGACCATAGCCCTGAAGGTACTTGAAAAGGCCAACGAACCATAAAGGAAATCTTCACAAAATTGAGGAAATTAAAAATAGAGGAATTTTAAAGACCAGCGAATCCGTTTGGATTTCAGTTTGGAAAATCTGAAGACAAAAGACTGGTTTCCGGAAAGGCACGCTCAAGGATGGAGTCGATGTCGACATTGGCAGGAAGGGTGCCGTAGGTTCCGGACCAACGGTCTCCGAGACGTGAGAAGCAGAATGCGTCGGCCACCGCTGGGGGAGCGTGTTGTACCAGCAGTGCTCCCTGGAGGGTGAGCGCCATGCGTTCGGTGATGCGCCGGGCACGCAGTTCAAAGTTTTCAGGATCTTCGATTTCCCTGCGGCATGCATCAATCGAAGCATCCAGGTGGCGGTTCGCACCTCGGGTGGTTTCGAGTTCATCGAAGAAGGCCGGAATGCTGGCCTCTTCACGGATCATCGCACGTTGGACATCGAGACAGATGACGTTTCCGGAGCCTTCCCAGATGCTGTTTACTGGAGCTTCACGGTAAAGCCGGGGCATGATCGATTCCTCGATGTAACCGGGTCCGCCGTGGCATTCGAGGGATTCACAGATGTGTTCCGGAGCACGTTTGCAGATCCAGTATTTGCCGATGGCCGTCCCGATTCTTGCCAGTGCCGATGCCGCGGGGTCCTGAGGGGCTTCGTCCATGGCGCGTGCGAGCCTCAGGGTCAAAACCAGGGCTGCTTCTGCTTCGATGGCAAGATCCGCCAGCACATTACGCATCAGGGGCTGGTCGATGAGTTTTTTCTTGAAAGCGTTTCGATGGCGGGTGTGGTGGACCGCCTGGACCAGTCCCTGGCGCATCATTGCCGCTGAACTGGCACAGCAGTAGAAGCGGTTGCCCTGGACCATATCGATGATCGTCCTCACCCCGCGTCCTTCCTCTCCGATCATCAGGCCCCAGGTATCCTGGAATTCCATTTCTGATGAGGCATTGGAACGGTTTCCAAGTTTGTCCTTCAACTGCTGGATGAAAAAATGGTTCCGTTCTCCGTCAGTTTTCCAGCGTGGGACCAGAAAACAGGAAAGTCCGTCTTCCGAGTTGGCCAGCATCAGGAAGGCATCACACATCGGGGCGGAGCAAAAGTATTTGTGCCCGGTGAGCAGGTATTCTGCCCCGGGCCCCTTCCTGCTGCCGCAGGCCACGGCACGGGTGGTGTTGCTGCGTACATCAGAACCGCCCTGCTTTTCGGTCATGAACATGCCGACGGTGACTCCGCTTTTCCGGGTGACGGGAATGTCTCGGGGATCATAGCTCGTGGAAAGCAGCCTCGGGATCCACTCATCACCGATGCTGGGGGTCCACTTTAGTGTCGGCACAGCAGCATAACTCATGGCCATCGGACACATCACTCCCCCTTCCGGTTGACTCAGCATGTATGTCAGTGCAGCGTGCACCACCTGTCCTCCGGGCTGGGGATGATTCCAGGCGAAATTGGGGACCTCATTGCTGATCGCAAGCTCCATCAACTCATGATAGGCAGGATGATACTCAACCTGGTTGATGCGGTTCCCATAGCGGTCGAAGGCTTTCATTTGCGGAGGATTGCGGTTGGCCTGTTCCGCCTTCTCGAAGACCTCGTTATTGCCGAAGGTCTTGCCCATCCGCTGTAGTTTATCCAGTGCCCAACCCCCGCCTTCTCGCAAGACTCCCTCCCTCAGGGCAGAGTCGTTCATCCAGAGATCCTGATCTCCCAGATGGGGAGGCATATTGAGTACTTCGTGGGTAGGAAGATCCGTGAGAGGCTTGAAAGGAATCATGAGGACCTCAATGCTGAACGTTGATCGATGCAGAGGAATAAGTTCTTTTTATTAGACACGCGAACTATGGCCCTTTGCAAAGAAAAAATAGTTGTCCTTTGGCTCGGACCCCTTCGTCTGTTTATTTTTTTATGGAACGCTAGGGCAGGCACAATTCAGACTAACTGCTTCATGTATTGAAGTGCAGCCCTTTTGGAGGCCCTTTGGGCTCAGCGATGGTCAAACCTTTTCTGGAAAAAGTTTAGGGATAATGGCACAGGATTTTTGGATTAAGAAAGAAGCTTTCCGCCGAGCATTTTCGAAACCGCAGCAGCAGAAGCAATGGCTCCTTCGTGAAGTCCATTATTAAGGTAGGCCCCGGTATAGTAGGTATGATTCTCCCCGTTCGTCTCCCGGATTTCCTGGCGATAGTGAATGGCTTCTGGAGTATATAGAGGGGTGTGGTGGTTTTGGACGTCGAGAACCTGCTGCGGATCAATGCATTCTTCCAGATTGTATGCGAGGAAATAGGAAGTGGGATGTCTTGGAGAAAGGCCACAAAGTCTATTCAGGTAAGCGTTATATCCCCCTTCCTGACCAGTGTCTTTTTCGAAGACATCAAACTCAGTGTAAGAATTGATACCGTATGGACGGTAAAGTCCGGTATCTGTATGGATCTGGGTGCTAATATGATTCGTGTTCCAAGCGGCAAAGCGTTTTTTTTCTTCGTCAGTGGGGTCTGCAAGCAAGCTTGGGATCTGATCTGGAGGAGTGGCAAAGATTATCTTATCAAAGGCAAGGGTCTCTCCACTCTTCAAACTCAACAACGCACCATTGCTCTTGCGGACAATGTTGTCAATCTGCACGTTACAATGCACTTTGCCCCGGAATCGACCTAAGATGGCCTCGAAGTAGGAATATACTCCACCAGGAATCCTGCTCCATTGGGTATTAAGATTAATTTGTTGGAGGAGTTCGAAGGCAATTTCCGCAGAAAATTGATCGATCTTGGAATAGGGGGTGGAGTATCCATACATCAGGAGCATTTTATACCAGCGGGACATCAATCGATCTGAAAAAAATTTGGAAATGGGTTGGTCGAAAAAAATCTTTTTTTCAAACAAGTGAATCTTTCCCCAGGTAATGAGGTAGTCAGGGAGCAGAGGCAGTAACTTGAAGTAATCTTTACATTTGCATAGGAAAGGTGCTGAGTCCTGGTTCACCGCTCCCGGAGACTGCCAGTAAGATCCATCTTCACTGAAAAAAGAAGTTGCACCACCTTGAGTGACTTCTAAATCAATTCCAAGATCCTCCATCAGAGCATTGAAATAAGGAGAGTGATCACGTAGAAATTCAATGACTCCGTTGTCTAGAGGGAATTTCGGACTAAAAGAAACGCTGCTTACATTTTTATTTAAAGTACGGACATTTCCACCCAGTATGGGTTGTTTTTCAAATAGAGAAATCTGATGGAAGGTATCGAGAAGGTAGGCGGTGGCTATACCCGCAGCACCTCCTCCGACGATGGCAATCTTCACGAGTAAAGTCCGAGTACTTGGTCCTGAGAAAGGGTTTCGTATAATTTGCATCCGGTCCAGATGGTTCCGGCAAATCCGGCATATCCGGAGGAAGCATTACAGAAATGGAATTGCCGAAGGGAGCTTCGATGGTCAAGTCGGCCGGGCCCAATGTTTTCGGGGATCATGTTAGATCCATATGAATTCCCCATGGGGCTCCAGCAATAGCGTTTGTTCGTTGTAGGGCTGCCTGTGATCTGAAAACTGAGGTATTGACGCAGATTCGGTAGGTAGTCACGCTCCATGATGTCAAGAATTGAGTCGAAGATTTCTTGTTTTTTTCGTTTATACGCTGCAGGGCTGCTCATTTTGAGATCCCAAAAACGTTGATAGTTGGCAACGGTGAGGAATTCCATGATCTGGTGTCCTTCGAGAGTGTCGCTCTTATCATCAGTCAGCAGGCCGGGGGTGGTAACGGCAAAGCTTGGTTTGCTGTAATCCCCAAGATCATACATCTGGTAGAAGGCTTTGTTGAGGTCGGGTTCTTCGGTGTGAAAGAGGTTCCACTTGCCAAATCCATGGGCAGTGAGATCAAGACCTTCGACAGTACAATAGGCCATGAAATTGGAGGGAGAGTAGGCGTAATTCAACTTCTTTCGGACATCCCGGGAGAACTTTTCCAGTCCGATTATCTCTGCAGCACAGCGAGGATCCATGTTGCAGATTGTGTTGCTTGCGCGAAATTCCAGAATCTCCGGTTGATTGTCGATTTGCTCAGCTACTACGCCTAGCACCTGGTCTCCTTCGAGCAGGAAATCGATTACCTTGTGTTCGTAGAGGATGGAGCCTCCATGGTCTTCGATGACACCCACGAGGGAGTTGACCACGTGTTCAAAGTGGTGATCTGGATAGTAAGCCCCCCGGCAGTAGCCGGAGAAAAGCATCAGCCATGCGAAAAAAGACAACTGATTAGGTGGTAGTAAAAAATCTGGCCATTGGAGGGCAATCAAGGTCTGGGCTTCAAGAGGTATTTGGAAACGGTCAAAGACATCTTGTAGAGTGGCCTTTCGGTACTTTAAAAGCCGCGTGTATTGCGGTAATCGAAAGAGTTCACGAATTGCTTTGCTGTAGGTGGCCCAGGTTCGAGGTTGGAGGCTTGGCATTCTGTCGATGAGTTCGGACAGTTCCTGGATTTCCATAACAAAGCTGTCTAGGTTTTTCGCGTTTGCTGGAAAAAGAGCCTGGAGCCGCATGCTAAGTTTTTGGTAGTCGCATGGGATGTCGAGGGCATGACCGGGCATGCGCATATGATCGAAGCCGTTGGAGTCGTATTTGCTGAAGGTGACAGTTTCGTGCAGCTCAAGTTTTTTAAGCATATTGTGGACAGTTCGACCTTCGCCGCAGTTCCAAACGTAGTGAAGCTGTGCGTTGAATCGGTGACCACCCAACTCGAAGGTGTGGCCATAGCCGCCTGGATATTCGTGGGCTTCCAGGAGCAGGACATGCCGACCGGATTTGGCCATCAGAGCCCCGAAGGTCAGGCCGGCCAGTCCGCTGCCCACCACAACATAATCGAATTCCATCAAACTCCTCGATTTTATAGAGTCATAATTAATCAGCTCAGAAAACCAAAAAATGGAACAACTCTAGTCTTAGAGACATTTCTCCAACCTTAGCCCTCCTTGATCTTGGAAATGCAACTTCAGAGGAGTTAATTGTAACACTGAAAGGTTGATCTTAAGCCCAGTCTCAATATATAGCTCACTTGAATTCCTCTTCAAGCGCCATTTTTCAGTTTCCATCTGATTATGGAACCTGGGGTGGCCAGTCTTGTTTTTTTTCGCAGTTCGGCCCCAGGAGATCTCTGAGAGGGATGCCCATTCCGTTGCTGGTGCGGATTCTGGAGGAACACAGAGAGGCAGAGTCTTGTTCTGAAGTTTTTTTGAGAGCTCCTGCCCAATCTAGAAAAAAATTTTCGAAAGGGAGGCTTGAATTCCAGGAAGGGCTCAATGGCCAATGGGAGGTAGCGGGAATTCATGCAATCAGTCCCAGTTACCCTGAGACCACTTCAACATCACCCAGGCTCTGGCTCCTGATGGTGATGAAAGCCTCTGGGAATCACATTAAAAATCTATGCAGCAGCCCTTTTGGGGCAAAGCCTGGGCTCCGGGCGACCTGATTCACCCCTGAAGGGAAGCCCAGATTTTTTGAGGGGTGAGCGGCATGTCGATTTGTGAAATTCCATGCTCCCTTAAGGCATCGAGCACCGCGTTGACAATTGCCGGGGTTGCTCCGACGGTTCCAAGTTCTCCCACCCCTTTGGCACCGAGAGGGTTGGTTTGGCAGGGAGCCCCGGTATAGAAATCCCATTTGAAATTTGGGACATCATCCGCTCTTGGCAAGGCGTAATCCATGTAGGAGGGATTGGCAAACTGCCCCTCACGGTCGAACACCGCTTCTTCCATGAAGGCCTGCCCTAAAGACTGGACGATTCCTCCGTGGACCTGGCCTTCGACCATCATCGGATTGATGGCATTGCCAACATCATCATAGGCTGTCAGCGCATCTAGGAAGACTTGTCCGGTTTCCGGATCGATTTCCACTTCGGCAATCTGGCAGCCGTTTGGCCAACTAGGGCATCCCGTGCTCGATTTACTCGTCAAGGTGGTTTTTGAATAGACCGAAACCTTCTGAGCTGGTTGTTTTTGAGCTATCTCACCAAGACCAATGCCGATGTTGGTCCCGCTTACAGTAAATTTTCCTGCCTTGTAAACCAGGTCTTCCCTGGCTGCTTCAAGGGCTTCTGCGGCTAGTTTCCGATTTTCTTCGAGGAACTTCTCGGCTCCTTCCCTGACCGCCGATCCTCCAATGAAGAGGGAACGGGATCCAACACTTCCTACGCCCTTGACCAGGTCCGTGTCTCCCTGGACCACTTCGATTTTTCCGATTGGAAGTTCGAGTTGTTCAGAAAGCAACTGAGTGAACGCGGTTTTCAGCCCCTGACCCATGTTCTGGGTTCCAGTATAGAGTACTATGCTTCCATCATCCCTGGCTTCCGTAGTGACTTCCTCATGCCATATAGCACCCGTCCATTCGATGTAACAGGATATGCCTCTACCACGGATTCTGCCTTTGTCCTGGGACGTTTGCACTCTTGATTCGAAATCATTCCATCCAGAAATTTCCAGAGCCTGGTCGAGGACTTTTTCAAAATCTCCACTATCGTAGATTTCTCCCATTGCGGAGGTGTAGGGCATGGCTTGGGGTGGGATGAAATTGCGCTTGCGGAATTCGAGCGGGTCAAGGCTCATTTCTTCCGCTGTTTTCTGGACCAGACGTTCGATCAGATAAATGGCCTCAGGACGTCCTGCTCCACGATAGGCACCCATGGGGACAGTATTGGTGAGGTAGGAACGGACCTCCAGATGAAAACAGGGAACATGGTAGAGGGAGGTCAGGATTTTAGGACCGACAACCGGCGGGATCGCCGCACCAGGTCCAGTCGGATAAGCGCCGATGTTGCTCCGGGTCAGGATGCGCAGGGCCTGGATTTTCCCATCCCGACTGCAGGCCAGTTCCGCAGTGCTGAGCTGGTCCCGGCCGTGGACGGTACCGTAAAATTCCTGGGTGCGGTCACCGTTCCATTTGACTGGGCGTGACTGTTTGTGTGCGGCGTAGACCGTTACGATTTCTTCGGGATAGGTTTCTGCACGGATGCCGAATCCTCCGCCGAGATGCCCCACGATTACTCTCAGTTTGTCTTTAGTCCATCCGAAGATGTCCTCGGCCAAGCTTCCCTGAAGACCCAAGGGAGCTTGATGTCCTGTGTATAGGATGAGGCGGTCCTGCTCCGGGTCTCTTTGACAGACTGATGCCCGAGGTTCCATAGCGTTGCCGACCAATCTGGAGTTGCTCAGTTCCAACTGGGTCACATGATCGGCTTCGGCGAAGATTGTTTCGGTTTTTTGAGAATCTCCGTGTTCCATCTGGATCAGAAGGTTCCCCGGAGCCCCTTCCCAGATGGCCGGGGCGGAGGAATCCTCAGCATCGGCAATGGTCCCAACCGAGGGGAGTTCCTCATAATCCACTTCGACTGCTTCTGCACCTGCCAGTGCCGTTTCGGGAGTATCTGCCAGGATCGCAACCACGGGTTGTCCTATATAACGTACCTCATCCTTGGCCAGAGCCAGCCAGCGGGGTGGATCCATCGGTTCCCCGTCTGCCCTGCGGTAGCCTTTATCGACGATTTCCTTCGTCACAAAATCACCAGGAGGCCCTGGGACGGGATAGGGGTTAACACCATCACGGATCAGATCCTCTGCTGTATATGCCTCCAATACCCCATCCTGTTTCAATGCAGTTGAAGTATTGATCCTCTTGATCCGTGCATGGGGATAAGGGGAACGGACAAAGTGAAGGTGTAGCATTTCAGGAAACTGGATGTCATCGGTGTAGCATCCTTTTCCCAGGATCATTTCTTCATCTTCAACCCGGCGCATCGAATCCCCGGCAAAGGAATGTTTGCTTTCGTCCATCATGGTGAGTGCCTTAATTTATTGAATGAATGTTTTAAAATGACTATTAATTCAAGAGCCCAATCATTTTTTCGTTCACTGATTTATTCTGGAAATGGAAACTATTGATATGATCCTCAAATGAAAAATTTTCATTTGATTCTAAAAATTTCCCTTTTTCCTTTTCCTTTTCTTCATTCTTCCCCAGAGCACTTAAGCTGGCTATTTTTGCAATCCAGGCATTATTGGTGAGCATATCTATTTTTTCAGCATATTCTAGAGACTTTTCATAATCTCCATGCACAAAAGAACCAAAAACGATGTCCCCAATACGTTTATCCGTATTTGATTCTCCCAATCCATTCGGATCCAATTCATAAGCCTTGATTAAAAGCTCCAATCCTTGGTCCGTTTTGCCTGACAAAATAAGATATTCCCCATAGCCTGAAACAATCCGGGGATCATTCGGATTCATTTCATAGGCTTTCCGGCCATGAAATTCTGCTTTCTCAAAATCTTCAAAAGATTTGTAGACCTCACAAAACATGCGATGACATTCGAAATCATTGGGATTGATGTCCAATGCTTTTTCCAGTGTCTTTTTCGCTTGTTCAAATAAAACATCGGTACTTTCTTCAAGGTACCCCCTAAACATACCTTGTCCAAGGGTACATACTTTCCAGGCATACGCTTGTGCATTGTCTGGATCGGCTTCTATCGATTTATCGAACATCTCCAATCCTTCAAGAACACCCTCTTTAGAAAATTTATGATGGTTTTCTTTACCCCGAAGGAGGTATTCATAGGAAGACAGATTCTCAGTGGGCTTTCTTTTTGCTCTTACGAGGCTGGCAATTTCAAGTTGTCCGACCAAAGCAACAATGACTTTTCTTACGATTTCATCCTGAACCTCAAAAACATCCTCCATCATCCTGTCGTAACGTTCGCTCCATAGGGCACTTCCATTGATGGGATCGGTCAGTTCCACAGAGATCCTTATTCGACTGCCAGAAGACCGGATGCTCCCCGTTGCAATAAAGTTGACACCCAATTCTGATGAAATCTGATTGGTGTCGATGTCTTTTCCTTTGAAATTGAATGCCGTATGGCGGGAGATGATCTCAATGGAATTGATCATTGAAAATTCGGTGATGATATCCTCAACAATTCCATCTACCAGGTATTCGTTTTCTTCGTCATTGTTTAAATTTCTGAAAGGGAGAACCAAAAGTCTGGGTTTCAAATTGGTTACAGATGGGCTGACCTGTTTTTCGTCTTCTTTTTGAGTCTCAACGGATGGGGATGGAGTTGAAGGAGTTTGGTCTTCTTTGCTGGGATCGATTTGAAAAATAGCAAATTCACCTTCGATATTTTTTAATTCAGACTTTCCCAGACTATTGATGGTCAGTTGAATTCTTTTTTCAATCTTTTCCTGGACAAACCGAGAGACCAGGATACATCCGGGTTCACAAATGGATTCCAAACGAGCAGCAACATTGACTCCATTTCCATAAATGTTCTCGCCTTCAATGATTACATCATCTAAATGGATTCCAACTCGGAATGTGATTCTGGAATCCTCTGAAACGTTCTTGTTTCTATCAGAAAGGATCTGTTGGAATTCAATGGCAGCTTCAACGGATGAAACAGGACTGGCAAATTCTGCAATGACGGAGTCTCCAGCAGTATGAAAAATACGTCCTCCAAATTCGCTGATGATCGGATCGACGATTTCACGACAGGTTTTTAAATTCTCTAGGGTCAATACCTCGTTCGAATCCATTAATTTACTAAAACCCACGACATCTGCTGCAAGGATGGTGGCAAGTTTTCTGGTAGGGCGGCTCATATTCAAAATTCAGTGAAAATAATTATTTGACTCAATGAAACAATATCTAGGCAGTTGATTACTCTAATTTCAGAATATTTACAAATTCAATAGTGATGTTGTAGATTTTTTTTAGGATCTGATTTATTTTGAAGTTGTCTGTGATGAAGAAGAAAGTAAGTCAATGAGTGAAAATCTCCGTGTTCGTGTGCTCCGTGTCGCCGGACCAGGCTATGCTGGAACATATCAGACTTATCAGGTGCAATGCGAATCCAGGATGAGCGTCTTGGATGTCCTGACCCGGATTCAGATCAGTCAGGATTCCACGTTGGCCTTCCGTTACTCCTGCCGTGCCGGCATGTGCGGCAGCTGCTCGATGCGGGTTAATGGGAAAAACAGCTGGACGTGCCGAATTCCGGCCGAGCGATTCCTAAAAACCGGATTGACCCTTGAACCGCTTCCCAACTTTCCTGTGATTCGGGACCTGGCCGTGGATATGAAACCCTTCTTTGACCATTACCGGAGAGTAATCCCCCAGTTTGTTCCAAAAAATCCCCGGAGAGAAGAATTCGCGAACATCCGGCCGCATTCCCTGGAACGGAGTGAAATCGACCAGCACATCGAATGCATCACCTGCGGCAATTGCTTTGGGTCCTGCAGCTTTACCGGCACAAGCTCAAAATATCTGGGACCTGCAGCCCTCAATCGGGCATTTGTTGCCGGCAGGGATTCACGGGATTCGGCGGAGGAACAGAGAATGGAAATCCTCGATTCCCATGAAGGTCTTTGGGGCTGTCACACACAGTACAACTGTACCGAAGCCTGTCCCATGGGAATCTCCCCGACACGGGCCATCCAGAAACTGAAAAGACGTCGGCTGACACATGCATTCCGAAGCCTCTTCTGATTCCATGAACCCGAATCCGATTCCTGATAGTTTCGGAGCCAAGGTATCCATCGAACTTGTCGAGAAAACCGCAAGAGAATTGATGCACCGTGCGGCCATCAGCATCCCGGAAGATTTTCGGGTGGGAGTAGCGGAGATGGCGGCCCAGGAAACCAATCCGCTTTCGAAATATGTCCTCGAAGAAATCGGATTGAATTACGAGGTGGCAGTCGAGGATCAGCGGCCGATGTGCGGTGACACCGGAC
>Ga0208896_1001511_pt1 | contig 11391 bp, 12 predicted proteins | sample ETNtaG_27_FD_185778 | JGI IMG/M metagenome (GOLD analysis project Ga0208896, IMG submission 185778) | Marine microbial and viral communities from oxygen minimum zone, Eastern Pacific Ocean - ETNP201406SV63 (SPAdes) (version 2) | ecosystem: Environmental > Aquatic > Marine > Oceanic ... | reverse complement strand
ACAATAGAATTATGGTAACTCACCTACTAATGGATGAAAGCAAAGAGAATAGAGTGGGTGGTGCTGTAGGGTTTAACTGTCGAACTGGAGATTTCCATGTATTTCGCGCAAAGGCCGTTATTGTAGGTGCTGGTGGCGCTTCACATATCTTTAAACCTCGTTCTGTGGGTGAGGGTATGGGAAGAACCTGGTATGCGCCGTGGAGTAGTGGTTCTGCTTATGCGTTGCCTATTGCGGTTGGCGCAAAAATGACCCAAATGGAGAATCGTATTGTTCTAACAAGATTCAAAGATGGTTACGGTCCGGTTGGCGCTTACTTCCTTCATCTTAAAACTTACACGCAAAACACCTATGGAGAGGAGTACGAATCGAAATGGTATGAGCATACCAAGGCAATGGTTGGAGAATATATAGATCACACACCAACACCGACCTGTTTGCGCAATCATGCCTTCATAGAAGAAGTTAAGGCTGGTAGGGGGCCTATTCATATGGTTACCATGGAGGCATTCCAGGACCCTCACCTTGAAGAAGTTGGATGGGAAAACTTTCTTGGTATGACGGTTGGACAGGCAGTTGTCTGGGCGTCACAAGACATTGACCCTAAATACATGAACCCCGAACTTACTACTTCCGAGCCTTACGTTATGGGCTCTCATGCAACTTGTTCGGGAGCTTGGGTGAGCGGCCCGGAAGATATTTCACCGCCAGAATATTATTGGGGATATAACCGAATGCTTACAGTTGATGGTCTTTTTGGTGCAGGTGACACGGTTGGTGGAACCGCCCATAAATTCTCTTCTGGCTCATTTACAGAAGGTCGAATTGCTGCAAAAGCTGCGGTCAAATACATACTTGATCTTGGTGATGAAAAGATTGTAGTCAATAATAAACAGTGCGAAGACCTTAAAGAGGTTATATACAAACCTTTGGAAAACTACACTGTAGGTCGTAATGAAATTACTGCAGGAACGGTTTCGCCAAGCTACCTCTTGCCTATTCAAGGCCTTCAAAGACTTGAAAAGATTATGGATGAGTATGTTGGCGGCATCAGCGTTAACTATATGACTAACGAAAATTTGCTTAAACGTGGAATAGAGTTGCTAGGCACCCTACAAGAGGACCTCGAACATATCGGAGCTGAAGATTTACACCAGCTGATGCGAGCATGGGAGTTAAAACATAGAACATTAACTTCAGAATGTGTCGCTCAACATACGCTTTTTCGTGAGGAAACGCGATGGCCTGGTTACTACTATAGGGGCGACCATATGAAATTAGATGATGATAATTGGCACTGCCTAACATTGTCCCATCGTAACCCTAAAACTGGCGAATGGACTATGGAAAAGGCGCCACTTTATCACATCGTTGATGATAAAGAAGATAACCAATAAAGATATAAGAATATTGCCTATTAAAGGATAATAAGGTAATAAAATTATCACTTTATTTACTTCAATAAAATTATTTTGTGAGTAGTATTTAATGAACCTTCCCGAGAAGACTGACGAAGAAATATTAGAGATTGCTAATCCCTTATGGGATGATCTTGTTGAGTCCTCTAACAATAAAGACTACCTAGGCTTTGTTAAACATTTCTCAAAGGCTATGCTTTTAGCGGCAAGCGAGGTGGAAATAGGTAAACAGTGGGCAAACAATGAAATGTTGACGAGCTTATCTAGGGAAAGAGTTTTTTTTGGCTGTTTGAGAAGAAACAACCATATAAGTGTTCTTTTTAAGCAAAAGAGTGACAAGGTCCCAGGAGAGTTTTTAGGTCGACTAGTTCTAGGAATTGAGGATGGTGAAGTTAAAATCTTTGGCGCAACAATTTTCTAGCAATCTATCAAGTTAATACTAATCCGGCCAAGATTAATTTTTCCCTACAGGGTATTGAGAGAGATTTAATCAAAAGAATGTGACTCTATACCCCATTCTTTTTCACTATCAATAGTAATCATCAAGCATTTCGCTCCATCATAATTTCGAGTCTCGCCTGCAGCACCTGGATTAATGACCCAGGGTGTTTTTGTCTGGTCTATTACCTGTCTATGGGTATGACCATAAATGATGGCCTTGGCGTCAGGGTATGATTTCCTTAGAGAGTCGTGACATGGCTCATAGTGGCCATGTCTGTGGCCATGCTCAATAACAATCTTGCCACCAGGCAGGCTCAATACTTCTACATCTTCAAGGTGTGTTATGTGGTAATCATTATTACCTCTCACCGCAAAAACTTCTTGTTTTGGATTGAGCTTTTGTAGAACTTCTATATCAACTATATCGCCAGCATGTAGAGCGAAATCGCAGTCATTAATGAGCTCAACGATTTGCGGATGCACCGTACCATGAGTATCTGAAAGAATACCTATCTTTAACACGCTTACTGCAAGGACTTGAGTCTTAAACGTAGCGCATTAAGTTTAATAAACCCTTCTGCATCCTTTTGGTTGTATGCGCCTTGGTCATCCTCGAAAGTGGCTATTTTTTCACTGAACAAGCTGTTCTCTGATCGACGACCGACAACTGACACTGTGCCCTTATAGAGTTTGACTTTAACTACACCATTCACATTCTCTTGAGATGCATCAATCGCTGCCTGCATCATCTCACGCTCTGGTGCAAACCAGAAACCGTTATAAATAAGCTTTGCATATTTAGGCATGAGTTCGTCTTTTAGGTGCGCAGCTTCACGGTCCAACGTGAGAGACTCGATAGCGCGATGAGCCTTCAACATAACAGTTCCTGCTGGCGTTTCATAGCAGCCGCGAGATTTCATTCCGACAAAGCGATTTTCAACGAGGTCTTGACGACCAATACCGTTAGCGCCTGCTTTTTTATTTAAATCTTCCATCACCTCTGCTGGAGTTTTAGATGCTCCGTTAATGGCAACTATGTCACCTTTTTCATAACTGATTTCGACATACTCAGCATGATCAGGAGCCTTCTCAGGAGAAACAGTCCAACGCCACATATCATCTTCAGGCTCTTTCCAGGGATCCTCTAAAATATCACCCTCGTATGAAATATGCAATAGATTTGCATCCATCGAGTATGGTGACTTTTTAGATTGCTTTTGATAATCAATTTCGATGTCATGGTCTTTTGCATATTGCATCAAACTTTCTCGAGAGGACAAAGCCCACTCACGCCATGGGGCTATCACCTTGATATTAGCGTTAATTGCATAAGCATTGAGTTCAAATCTTACTTGATCGTTTCCTTTTCCCGTGGCACCATGAGAAATGGCATCGGCACCAACTTTTGCAGCTATCTCAACTAGACGTTTTGAAATAAGTGGGCGCGCAATGGAGGTTCCTAAGAGATATTCGCCCTCATATACTGCATTAGCACGAAACATTGGAAAAACAAAGTCACGTGCGAATTCTTCACGTAAATCTTCGATATATATTTCTTTGATGCCCATGGCCTTTGCCTTAGCTCGAGCCGGCTCAACTTCTTCGCCTTGGCCAATATCTGCGGTAAATGTTACAACTTCGCAACTGTAAGTTTCTTGTAACCATTTTGCAATAATGCTGGTATCCAAACCACCAGAATAGGCTAATACAACTTTCTTCATTCTTTATCTGTGTAATTAAATATTTTCTCGTATAGCAAGCTTCCATCCATTCTAAGCACCTGTACTTTCCACTTGCCTATCCATGTATACCACAAGTTCTTGGATGACCATACTCGCCATCTTGGGCCATTTATATCAAAACTGACATCGGCCATGACTTTGTCTTTATAAATCCAGCGATGAGTTATGCGCTCACCGTCCAAGTTGCGAATATTTGTAAAGAAGTAGATTTTACCCAAAGAGTTGTCCGCCTCCTCAACAATATTGATTGGCACTCTATCTTTAATATCTAGAGCGAATACCGCATTAGATATGTTCTCATGTGGCCATTCATCAGATAGAGTATTTAGAGAAAGCAACAAACTCAAAAGTATTACTATTTTTTTCATTTAATTCACCTAGGTAATTAGATGCTCAATTAATTGTTCCTCCACAACTTCATTATCCCTAAAAGTACACCCTCGAACTTATATTCCTGCCTTGAATTCAGACATTATTGTAATGACTACTCTAGGCGCGGCCTGAATACTCGTTTGTGCGTGTATCGATCTTAACTTTTTCTCCAATACTGATAAATAAAGGGACCTGAATAACAACACCTGTATTCATAGTTGCAGGTTTGCCTCCGGTACCAGCAGTATCACCCTTGAGACCCGGGTCTGTATCAACCACCTCTAAAATAACATGATTTGGAGGTGTAACCGAGATTGGGTTATTGTTCCACAGTATCACAATACAGTTGTCCTGCTCGACCAAATAATTGGTCGCAGTGCCAATTGCCGCCTGCCCCAATTCATACTGGTCAAAAGAAGAGAGGTCCATAAAGCACCAGCTCGAACCATCACTGTATAAATACTGCATCTCTAATTCCATCACATCGGCGCCTTCTAGAGATTCACCTGATTTAAATGTTTTTTCGAGTGTTTTACCTGTAATCAAGTCTTTAAACTTTACTCGATTGAATGCCTGCCCTTTGCCTGGATTAACAAATTCATTGTTTATTATTGAGCAGGGATTGCCGCCTAGCATTAACTTTAGGCCATTCTTAAAATGACTTGTGCTATATTTCGCCATGAAAATTTCCTAGCTATTTAACCTAAGTAAACTAAATTTTATAATGCGATTGATTCCATCATTAAAACTAAGGTGTCAATCAAAAAATGATAAAATTCTTTCCCACATATTTTAACCTTTATTCTTTCCGATTTATATGCACATACACGAATACCAGGCAAAAGAATTGTTCAAAAAAAATGGCATTCAAGTGCCAGAGAACATTGTTATCACTAAAAGCTCTGAAGTTAAATCTTGCTGTGAAAAACTTGGCGGCAATTTATGGGTTGTTAAAGCTCAAGTACATGCCGGTGGTCGCGGTAAAGGTGGTGGCGTAATTGTGTGCAATAGTATCGAAAAAGCATTCCAAGCAAGTGAAAAGTTGTTGCATAGTAGACTGATAACACCGCAAACAGACGAAAATGGCCTAACTATCAACCAAGTAATCATTGAATCAGGTCAAGATATTCATAAGGAGCTCTATTTAGGGCTGTTAGTTGACCGTTCAACCTCATGTATAACAGTATTAGCATCGACAGAAGGCGGAATGGATATTGAGCAAGTTGCTTCTGCAACGCCGGAAAAAATAATTAAACATGCGATTGACCCTTTAGGCAAACTCTCTGACAATGAATGCATTGATATTGCAAAAAAACTTAAATTGGATGCAGCACTTTATGATCAATTCACTGAAACTTTGTTGGGCTTGTATTCTATCTTTACCGACAAGGACGTAAACTTAATTGAGATTAATCCATTGATAATAACAAACCAAAATACAGTTGTTGCACTCGATGGAAAAATAGACTTTGACGATAACGCACTATACCGTAACGAAGATATTCTTGAACTAAGAGATATTACTCAGGAAGACGAAAAAGAAATGATGGCTAGTGAATACCAACTAAATTACATTTCTCTAGATGGGTCAGTAGGATGTATGGTAAATGGCGCAGGATTAGCCATGGCGACAATGGATTTAATTGAATATCACGGTGGTTCACCTGCCAACTTTTTGGATGTTGGTGGTGGCACAACGGCGGACAGAGTGGCAAAGGCCTTCGAAATCATTCAGAGTGGTCAAAATGTGAAAGCGATTTTGGTCAATATATTTGGCGGTATTGTCCGCTGTGACCTGATTGCTGCTGGTATTCTACAGGCGATTGATAAAGTAGGCTTGACGTTGCCAATTGTAGTTAGACTTGAGGGCACTAATGCCATTGAAGGCCTGGAAATTTTGAACAAGAGTGACTGTAATATTATGACTGAATCTGACTTAACTGAGGCAGCTAAAAAGGTAGTGGAGATGGCGAAATGAGTGTACTAATTAACGAGCAGACTAAAGTTATTTGTCAAGGATTTACTGGCAAACAAGGCACATTTCATTCTGAACAGTCGATTGCCTATGGAACGCAATTCGTTGGTGGTGTAACTCCTGGAAAAGGTGGTCAGATTCACCTAGATAGACCTGTCTTTAATTCAGTCAGAGAGGCCATGACACAGGTTAGCGCTAATGCTTCAATGATTTACGTACCACCTAGATTTGCATTTGAGTCAATTGTCGAAGCTATTGAGGCGGAGATGCCTGTTATTGCATGTATTACTGAAGGCATTCCGGTTCAAGATATGATCAAAGTTAAGGCCATGCTTAAAGATAGTAAATCAAGATTAATCGGGCCCAACTGTCCAGGAATTATTACTCCAGACGAGTGTAAACTTGGAATTATGCCTGGGAATATCCATAAAAGCGGCACCGTTGGTATTGTTTCTCGTTCAGGAACATTGACGTATGAGGCAGTTCATCAAACCACTTTAGCTGGGTTAGGTCAAAGTACCTGTATAGGTATTGGTGGAGACCCTGTACAAGGAATGAATTTCATCGACTGCCTTGAGCTGTTTGAGCATGACAAAGACACTCAATCTATTGTAATGGTGGGTGAAATCGGTGGAAGCGCAGAAGAAGAGGCTGCCGAGTATATCTCTTCTAACATTTCTAAGCCAGTCGTTTCATACATTGCGGGACTTACAGCACCTAAAGGTAAAAGAATGGGACATGCTGGCGCAGTCATAAGTGGAGGAAGCGGTGGCGCTCAAAACAAAATTAAATCTTTGAAAAAGGCTGGGGTAAGTATTTCTCCAACTCCAGCCATGATTGGTGAAACCCTCCTTAAATCTTTAACAAATTAGAGCCTACCCCAGAAACTTAATATAATTATTAACTTCATTAACTTTCTTCAAATTTATGACTAATATTAAAAACGCTAGATTTGCAGTTATAGTCATTTTTGCAGTTAATGGAGTTTTATTTGGTAGCTGGGCTTCGCGTATTCCTGCAATTTCAAATTTTCATAATCTATCTCCAGCATCATTAGGACTGTTAATCTTTTTATTAGGTTTGTCAGCTGTTGTTGCGTTCTCTGCTTTTGGAAGAGCTGCCGATAAGTTTGGCGCGTCATTTGTGACTAAGCTTGCTAGCTGTACATTGCTTCCATTGACCCTCATCTTTATTGCTTATGCAAATTCAATTTGGACGCTAGTAGCTGCCATCATTTTTTTTGGCGCAATTCATGGAGGCATTGATGTCGCAATGAATGCCTGGGCTGCTGAAGTTGAACGTAAAAGTAAACGACCTTTGATGTCGTCTTTCCACGCTATGTGGAGTCTTGGGTCAGGAATCGGGGCAGGCTTTGGTGTTCTATTAACTACCCATAAATTTGGTGTAGAGGCTCATTTTACAATCATTTCAGTTGTAGTTTTTTTGATTACACTTAGCATTTTAGCAATTCCATTTCAATCTGAGACAAAGCAGAAAAATAAGGATGCTCCATTTATTTCGATACCTAAAGGGCCTTTACTTGCAGTCGCCTTTATAACGTTTTTTGCTTCATTGGGTGAAGGTGCTGTCGCAGACTGGAGTGCAATTTTTCTTATTGACGTTGCAAGTGTGGAGGAAGGCACTGCGGCACTAGGGTTCGCAGCATTCTCTATTTGCATGTTTTCAATGAGATTGATGGGTGACAAAATTATATCGATCATTGGACCTTCGAAAACAGCCCGCTACTCAGGGTTAGTGGCACTGATAGGAGCTACAATTTTAGTTACATTTGAATCCTTTATTCCTTTAGTGATTGCCTTTAGTTTGATAGGGCTAGGTATCGCTGTTATCATACCTCTGGCTTTTTCTCGTGCGGCAAATGACAAAAACATTTCTCAGGGCACCGCAATTGCAAGTATTGCTACTTTGGGATATGGTGGTATGCTTATTGGTCCTTTATTTGTTGGCTTTATTGCAGATGCCACATCAATCAAAACAAGCTTCTTAATCTTTCCCATTTTGGCATTTCTGGTGTTTGCCCTTTCAAAACATCTATCAATAAAGTCTCTATAGTTTTTTTTCAAGAAGCATTGCATCGCCATAGCTAAAAAAACGATATTCTTTATTTATCGCATGGCGATATATCTGAGTCATTTTTTCATGTCCAATAAAGGCGCTTACTAGCATCAATAAAGATGATTTTGGCAGGTGAAAATTTGTGATCATAGCGTCAACCATGCGAAATTTATAGCCTGGATAAATAAAGATATCGGTTTCCCCTTTCCGGGCTGCAATATCTTTATGCATCGCAATTGACTCTAATGTTCGAACCGCAGTAGTGCCAACTGCAACTACACGTCCTCCCCTCGCTTTAGTATTTTTTATTTTTTCGACAGTGCCTTGATTGACCTCAAAATATTCACTGTGCATCTGATGGTTCTCAATCTTTTGAGTTTTAACTGGCTGAAAGGTGCCGGCACCTACATGGAGTGTTACGAAGTCGTGTTTAATTCCATAATTAGTAAGCTCAGATAATAAAGTGTTGTCAAAATGAAGACCAGCAGTGGGTGCGGCAACAGCTCCATCCTTTTTAGCATAAACGGTTTGATAGCGATCAATATCTCCTTTTTCATCGTCCCTTTCTATGTAGGGTGGTAAAGGTATATGGCCAATTTTAGCTAACAAACCAAGAATTGAATTAGTCTCAAATATTAAACTGTATAACTCTGAGGATTTATTCGCCACCTGCACTCGCTGACCATTTTCGAGCACAATGTAGCTTCCAATTTTGGGAGCCCTGCTTGCCTTAATCATTGCAAGCGCTTCACGCCTATCAATTAGTCGTTCAACCAAAACTTCAACCTTGCCGCCAGACTCCTTTTGAGCGTAGAGTCTTGCTGGAATGACCTTTGTGTCGTTGAGAATTAATAAATCGTTGGGCTGAAGAAACTTTCCTAGCTGCGAAAATGTTGTATCGACAAAACTTTCACCGGCTACTAGTAATTTCGAGCCTGTTCGCTTTTTATGAGGATATTGGGCAATTAAGGATTTAGGTAAATCAAAATCGAAATCACTTAACTTCATACTTGTTAAAATATTCCAATATCTGATAGGCAGCAGTCACAATTGCGCGCGGCGTGATTGTTGCACCAGTAAACTGATCAAAGTCACCTCCATCTCTCTTGACTCTCCATTTAGACTTTTCTGGGTTGCCTAAAGAGAGACCTTTGAATCCTTTAATCCAGTCAGACTTTCGTACTTCAACCTTGTCACCCAAACCTGGCGTTTCTCTATGATTAATTACACGAACGCCCAGTAATTTACCTTCTCTATCAATGCCTGTCAGTAGTCTAATGTTGCCATTGTAGCCATTGGGGTAGGTATGCTCAACAAGGTGAGCAACAACTTCACCTTTTTGCTTTGCCGGAAAGATCGTAATTGTTTGTTCGATACCGTGCAACTCCACATCCTTATAGTATCTATCGATAAGAATTGAATTGTCGTAATTGCTCGTTATCTGATTCAGTCTCTTGATAAGGAGTTGCTGTTCATTGACTTCAATTTTGTCCTTGGTTGTTTTTTCTACAAAGCTGACAAGAAATACACAAATCAAAGTGAAGACAAACATCAATAAACCTGATTTTATAATTGTCGAGTTGGTCATTTCCCAAACGTTTTAGGTTGTGTATAAAAATCAATCAAAGGAACAGTAATGTTCATCAAAAGTACCGCAAAGGCAACTGCATCTGGATACCCGCCAAAAACCCTAATGATGACGATCAGTATGCCGATAAAAAAGCCATAAATGACTCTGCCCCTTGGCGTAGTGCTTGCAGAAACAGGATCAGTAGCAATAAAAAAAGCGGCCAACATTGTAGCTCCATTGACCAGATGAAAATATGGCGAGGTAAATTGGCTGGGGTCAAAAAAGAATAGTGCTGCTGACATTAGTGTTAGCCCCAAAAGTAAAGAGAAAGGTATTTGCCAAAAAATTATGCGCCGAAGGAGGAGGTAAATGCCGCCCAATAAAAAGCCAAAATTAATCCACAACTGGCTCACAGATTCCAAATTAATGTCGTTAATCTGCGTACCAAGCATTAACTGCGTTTTAACGTCATCAAGTCGTGTCGCGCCGGTTAGACTGTCAACATAATTGAATCCGAATATCGCGTCAATTGCTTGACTAAAAGAGACAAATTCACCTGGCCACTGTGTCATTTGCACTGGATAAGAAATCAACAGGAATGCGTAACCTAGCATCGCAGGGTTAAATGGGTTGTTGCCTAAACCGCCAAATATTTGCTTGCCGAAAATAATAGCAAAAAGAACACCTAAAACGATTACCCACCATGGCGTAATACTTGGAATCGAAATTGCCAGCAATATAGCTGTCAGGATAGCCGAACCATCCGTAATCGCTGGCCTGATCTTTACTCCACGTATTTGCAGAAATACAGCCTCTGCAATAATAGCCGTAATGCATGCAAGAATGATTTGTACAATTACCGAAGACCCAAAAAAATAGATTTGAACGCCCACACCCAAAACAAGGGCGTAGATAACTTGACGCATTATTTGATTAGTGTCGAGACGATTAGTTTCCATCTTGTTCCTTGGTATCATTCTTAGAAGAGCTGACTCGATCAGCAGCTGCCTCTATTATGTCTTTTTGGGCCTTATCGCTTGCCATCTTTTCTTTTAGCGCTTTTTTCTTCGCTTCCATCATCTCCGCTCTCTCTCGTTTGTTTCTTTCAAGACGCATTTCACGGAATTCAAAACGATCTCTTGCTTTATCGGTTTGTTCTTTCTCGTTAACTTGTTGTCGATAGAGTGCTTTTGAAAATTGATAATAATTAACTAAAGGAATTCGGCTTGGACAAACATATGAACAACAGCCGCACTCTATACAGTCAAGGAGATTATACTCAAGCGCTTTGTCAATGTTTTCGCCCTTAGAATACCAATACAGTTGTTGTGGTAAAAGATTAACCGGACAAACCGTATTACACAAGCCACATCGAATGCATTCTTTTGCTTTTGCAGTAGTATTTCTTTCATCCATATCAACAAAAATGCAATTAGTATTTTTAGTGACAGAATAGTTTTTTCCCTTAAGTTTAATACCCATCATCATTCCGGCCACACTGACCTTATGCTTACCTTTTTCAAAATCAGTAAAGCTTAATAGATAGTCGTAACTTGCCCCCAACCTAACTTGGAAGTTTTTTGGAACTTTGACAGCGCTACCTGCAACGGTCACTGCCCTTGAAATTAAAGGCCTATTCTCTACAACAGCATCAAATATCGCCACAACGGTGCCTACGTTTAGACAAAGGACACCTATATCTGAGGCGAACTTGCCGGTAGGAATTTCAATGCCTAACAAAGACTTAACCAGAATCTTTTCAGCGCCAGAGGTGTATTTCGTAGGTATTTCTTCAAT
>Ga0208896_1001504_pt1 | contig 11412 bp, 9 predicted proteins | sample ETNtaG_27_FD_185778 | JGI IMG/M metagenome (GOLD analysis project Ga0208896, IMG submission 185778) | Marine microbial and viral communities from oxygen minimum zone, Eastern Pacific Ocean - ETNP201406SV63 (SPAdes) (version 2) | ecosystem: Environmental > Aquatic > Marine > Oceanic ... | reverse complement strand
GTCCAGACCAAGAAGATGGTGCTGTTGAAATAACCCCAGCCAAAGGATTAAAGCAAGAGCCCCGCATTTTTTGTAAATAATTCTTACATTCTACTATGAGGATTAGATATATAGATGATGTTTTACTGTTAATTATAACCAACTTCGTAGTCTGGAGCTGGGCGTTAGATGAACATCCGAAACCAGAAATTCAATCTGCTATAATCGAGGAATTGTAATCATGAATAATAAAAACAACATTCTTTTCGCAATAATATTTTTCACAATAATCAGTATGATTGATGGGGCATTGCCAGAAAATAATAGGCATGTGGATGATGAGTTAGACCCTGTAACGTTAACCAGAAGCAGCTCAAGAGTGCACTCTGATGATACATACTTTAACGGAAATGAATGGCACTCAGCAGTTGTAAATGACGGGCAATGGGCATCATACCAAGGAACCTATGATGGATCAGGTGGAGTCTGGCCTAGAGGAAGCAACAAGTCAGTTATATATAATGCGGGGTTATGGATCGGGTTTATCGATGACGATGGATCGTACCGTATGGCTGGAGCTGAATACGGATCAGATTTTAGACCCGGACCTTATGGAAATCTTGATTGGGAAAGCAATAATGATTATCGAGTGTACAAGGTTAACCGCTGGGATGATGCGACTGATACAGACTGGGCAGAGTGGCCGACCGACTTGGGTGCCCCCTGGGAAGATAACAACAGTGACGGCAACTATAACCCAGCAGTGGACCATCCTTATTTACCGCTAGATCAAACTCTGTTTACGGTTTACAGCGACTCCGGAGATCATGATCAATTTGGAGGCAGCCCAATCGGTGCGGAGATACGCCAAACGATATTCGGCGGTGCTTCTTCCGCCCACGATGACCTAGCCCGCACATTTTATGTGAAATACGAAATTATTAACCGAGACACCTTTAATTGGAATAATCCCTTATTCGGAGTGTGGTCAGACCCTGACTTGGGAGATGCCTCCGATGATCTGGTTGGTATAGATGTAGACAGCAATCTGGTATTTACCTACAATAGTAATGACCAGGATGATGTTTTCCCCATACCTCCTGCCGTCGGTTTCAGGTATATCAGTGGATTGAATTCGTTAAATGGTGATCTTTATGCCGCCGGTGCTATAGGCAATCTATCGGATATAGGTGATTACAATTCCCCAAATGACCAGGAGCAAGCGTATAATCGGATGCTGGGTCTCCAGAATAACGGCAACAGCATTACCGATCCCAATACCGGCCAGGATACTACTTTCATGATGAATGGTGATCCTGTTTCCGGTACGGGGTGGACTGATGAAAACGCAGGTGATAGAGGTATGTTCATGAGCGTATCCGCTAATCTTTCTTCAGGAGAAACAACTGCAGTGGTTGCGCCCGGCGATACCGTAGGGTTTGTTATGGCCGTTATTATTGCCCAGGGCACAGACCGCTTGAATAGTATTACCGAACTTCGCGATGCCTCTTACGAAGCAAAGTCACTTTGGGACAACAACTTTGCGGATGTAACGTTTGTAGATCGGCCTATCATTGAATCTGATGAAGATAATGATCTTTTCAGCAACATTTTGCTGGATAATGTGAGCTCGGGAGGCACAACAGAAATTATTAGAACCTATCATAATACCGGGAATGAAGCTCTAAATGTATCTATGAGTATAAATAACAATAATTATTCAATCACCCCTTCATCCGCTACTATATCAGCAGGAGGATCTCAATCGTTCACATTTTCTTACACAGCGGATAACTTTACATATTCAGCTCACAATGTACCTTCGGAATATGGTACCATCCAGGGTGCAGTGGATGCGACCATGGTTACAACTTTTTCTGACATTATAGATATAACTATTGATGATCCATATGTTACAATAGAAGAGATTACCATATACTATAGTTATGACAGCGCCGATACAGTTTATGTTTCCCCGGGAACGTATACAGAAAATGTTGTACTCGAAAGATCCACAATTATGATTGCCACAGACGACGATCCTGTTTCAACCATAATAGATGGTAGTAATAATGGGAGTGTCATAACAGTTGATATTATAGGGCCCGGAATGTTCATCCTAGATGGTTTTACTATACAAAATGGCCAAAGTAATTATGTTGGTGGAGGTATTTTATTTGAATATGATTTTGTAGGGGTTGTGAACATAAAAAACAACATAATCAAAGATAACTATGCTGACCAGTTAGGAGGGGGATTGTATTCTTGGCAAGCTACGGGTAGTGTATCCAGAAATATTTTTATTAACAATTCTACTAATGGTGGCGGAAATGCTGTACGGCTTAATGTTGGCGGGATCAATTTTTATAACAATACTTTATGGGAGAATGAAAATGGTAGTTCACGCCGTTCCCTTTATGTTCGATCCAGTGACCATCGAATAATTAATAATATTATCTGGGATAACGATTCCAATGATTTCGATTACATCGAGGTCAACGAAAGCCCGACCATTGAGTACAATATTGTTAAAAACGGATATGATGGCACTGGCAACATTAGTGATGATCCCGGATTGATAGATCCGGATAATGGAGATTTTAGGCCCAGTCCATCTTCCGTTGCTATCGATGCCGGAGATCCTGATCTAGATCAGGATGGATTAACGTGGGAAAGTGACCCGGACGATCAGGACCCGGATGGAAGCCGTTTGGATATTGGTGCCTTTTACATAGATCCATTCAATATATGGATTGATGAATTAGATATTATCCATGGAGATACGGCCCTTGTCGCTATAAACGTGGCATCTGCAAACAATGAAACTTTAAGCGCAATTGAAATCAGTTTTGATGGATACGCTGGCTTACTGGAATTTATTGAGCTGGTAGCCGATTCAGGGCTTGTGAATCAGCTTGGTTGGACAACAGCATTAAATGAGACCGATTCATTATTAATAACTGCATCCGCAGGCGCAACGGATATTACTGGTTCCGGTGTTTTGTTCTGGCTGAAGTTTTATGTACCTGATACTTTAGAATCACAGTTTGTCCCTATTAATGTGAATCACCTCATATTTAATACGGATATTGTCACCAGCGACAATTATTACAATGGTGGTATCCAAGTAGTGTGGCGCCCTGATGTTGGCTTTACTGTGGATCAATCTTCGGGTTCTTATCCGCTTAATGTCACTTTTACAGATACTTCTGTTGTCGGTACATACACCCTGGCAGAGTGGCTTTGGGATTTTGGGAACGATTCAACTGCAACAGGCCCAGATGTGTCGACAACGTACGAATATCCAGGTATTTATGATGTAGGCCTGATTGTTAAGGATGATCACGACTTCAGTGACACACTTATTGTTTCCGGCCTGATACAGGTCGATACCACTTATGGTGATGTGGACTGGAACACAATGGTGCAGGCGTTTGATGCCTCGCTGATTCTTAAGGATCTTGTAGAAATGATTGAGCTAGACACCTTGCAAAGGATCGTGGGTGATGTAAGCGGAAATGATAGTTTATCTACTTTGGATGCTTCCTTGATCCTGCAGTATGTGGTTGGTCTGATTACAGAGCTGCCCTATGACCCAGGTACGCAATTCCTAGCTATGGGTGACCTGTCTATGGAAGACCAGGGAGCAGCCCCTGGTTCTGTGGCCGCTATTCCAGTTAGTATATCCAACGGCAGCAATATTTATGGGTTTGAAGCCGTGCTGGAGTTTGATCCTGCAGTTCTAGAGTATGATACACTGCTTTTATCTGAAACAATGGCAAATTACCTGATAATTATTAATCCATTAGAAGAAGGGGTAGTAAAAGTAGCTGCATCAGGCAGTAATGTTGATGGCAATGAAGGCGTTTTTGCTACATTGTATTTTAATGTAAGCAATGAATTCACGGATGAGACGGTTATTCAAGTAAATAACTTGAGGTGGAATGAAGGTGAAATAATGGAAGATGCTGCAGAAATGACGTTAAGTTTTGCTTTAGGTATCGGGGAAGAGCTGTTGCCGGATGTTTACGCTCTGCACCAAAACTATCCCAATCCGTTCAATCCGATCACAACACTACGCTATGATTTGCCTAAAAACAGTCTTGTGAATATTACCATCTACGACATGCTGGGCAGACAGGTAAAATCGCTCATAAACCAAACCCAAGATGCTGGTTTTAAATCAGTGATCTGGGATGCCACCAATGATTATGGTAAACCAGTAAGTGCTGGTGTGTATCTATATCAGATTCAGGCTGGAGAGTTTGTACAGACCAAGAAGATGGTGCTGTTGAAATAGCTAGATTGTCTTTGCTAACGGAGGGTTTTGTGTCTGGGTAAAATCCGGTTTTGGGCCCAAATCTCGGTTGTAATATTCAAAGGTAAATCCCGTACCCTGCCAATTATCCACCCGGTTAATGATCTTTATATCTCCGGTAAATTTGGAAGACTTACCCAGCTTTACGTGACCTGTAATAAAGCGAATGCTGTCACGCTTCTTGGCCCAGCTTAAATAAACCCGTTTCAAAATTTTTGCGTACCCGTTACCCTTGTATTTGTCCATAATGACAAATGCGTAGGTATAGAGGGTGTTGCCTTCACCAAAGTTTTCGTCCAAGCGAGCCCAAGGTTCAGATGATAAATCTTCAATAGCTACACCGATAATAAAGCCAATGATTTCTCCACGGTAACGGGCGATGAATGGCAGAGAAGATGGTTTATTAAAATATTTGTGGATGGTGGCCTTGGAAAGAACGGCCTTTTCACCGTATTCATCAGACAAATGCTCGGAAATCTTGATAAGCTGTGGATAGTCATCCTCGCCTACGTGCTGCAGAAGTTCGACCTGAAAAACACCGGACGAGGCAATGATTCGGGATTTAGATCGGTGTTCAATATCAAGGGAAAGCTGTTTCATTATCAGTTAGGTATTTCCAAGTATAAACGACAGCATATACTGGTATGGCAGATCTTTTTGATGATCAGTTAATAAATAACCGGCTTTTCCCAGTTCCATTATAACATCTTCCGGTGAAAGTTTATGTTCATCGGGCGGACCCACAGGTAGATCACCTTTTATGAAATCCACGATAACTAATTTACCGTCCTGTTTAAACTTTCTCTTTATATTTTTAAAGTATTCCACTCGATCTTCAATATGGTGGTAGGTATTACAGATGAACACAATGTCAACAGGTAAGGGAATATTCGGGTCATGAAATTCTCCTAAAATACTTTTGAGGTTATGTATGCCTTCTTCTTGGGCACGATGATTCAAGTAATCTACCATATCTTTTTCAACGTCAACGCCAATCACATTTCCTTGGTGAACAACCTTTGCGAATCTAACTGGGAAATATCCCGTTGCAGAACCAATATCCACAATGATATCGTTAGGTTCGATATTCATGGATTGAATGACTAAATCCGGCTGCTGCCATTCATCTCTCTCGGGATTCTCAAATATCTTCGCCCATCGTTCTGCATCGCTAAAACTGTGTTTATTGGATTGACGTTTGAAATCATGTTCCTGGGCTGGGAGGAGTGTGGTTAATAAGAGAAATAAAAGAATTTTTTTCATTATTGAAATCCGATAATTTTTTCATTAATTGAACCTCGTAATTTAAGGATGGATTTATGTTAAAAAACTACATTGTCAGTTTGATAATTCCGTATTACCGGAGTAAGAAAAATGACAAGTATAATTAAATCTAAAGCAGTTGAAATGCTTATATCATTCTATTCCTTCAGTTTAAAAGAAAATTCATGTTCGTTCTTCGAAGTTTGGTGGTAGGTACGGTAAATTCGCCGCCGATGGAATCCTTCAATTCCCGACTTTCAAATCACATTGTGGCAAAACAGTCTTGGCTTTGCGTGGGGCTGGACATAAATCCGGAAAATCTGGCATCTGAAAATCCATCTTTTGATGACTTAAAAACTCACACGAAAAAGGTCATAGATGCCACCCGGGAATTCGCAGTTGCTTTTAAACCAAACTTGGCTTTTTTCGAACGCTGGGGCAGCATCGGCTTTGCCTGGCTGGAAGAAACAATGGAATATATTGGTAGTGAAACGATTACAATCGGCGATGCGAAGCGTGGGGACATCGGACACACTGCGGCTCAATATGCTCACAGTCTTTTCGATCATTTTGGTTTTGACGCTGTCACGCTGAATCCGTATATGGGCCGGGATGCCATTGACCCCTTTATCCAAAATCCTGAAAAGGGTGTTTTTGTTTTATGTCGAACATCTAATATATCCGGCGGCGACCTTCAGAATTTGAAAGGAAACGGCAAACGTTTATTTGAAACGGTCGCCGAATTTTGCACTGGTTTGAATAAATTTAACAATGTTGGTTTAGTTGTCGGCGCTACTGTTTCTGAAGAAATTGAAATTGTACGCAGCCATGCACCTGGATTACCTATGCTTATTCCGGGAGTAGGAGCACAAGGCGGGGATTTGGAAGCAAGTCTCACAGCCGGTAATACGAATGGTGCTGCACTTATAAATGTTTCCCGGGGAATTAGTTTTGCCGGAGATCAAAGCAGAGAAGCGATTCACGATGCAGCAAAAGATTATGTTGAAAAAATGAGACAAATATCATAAATATAAATTATGACTGACAATTATTTAGAAATTTTCAAAGAAACAGGCGCTCTTTTGGAAGGACATTTTGTGCTGACATCCGGTCGTCACAGCGCTACATATTTTCAATGTGCCAAAGTACTTCAGCATCCTGAACATTTATCTCATTTTGCAGAAACAATAGTGGATTATTTTAGTGAAACAGAAATCGACACTGTTATTTCACCGGCTGTAGGCGGAATCGTTATCGGTACGGAAGTGGGGCGGCAGTTTGGTGTAAAAACCATCTTTGCTGAAAGACAAAATGGCAAAATGACACTCCGCCGCGGATTTGAGATTACTAATAGTGAAAAGATATTAGTCGTGGAGGATGTCATTACCACCGGCGGTTCGGTAAAAGAAGTGATGGATGTGGTAGAAGAAAACGGAGGAATCGTGGTTGGAGTTGGAGTCGTTGTTGACCGCGGCGGAGGAAACGTGGTCTTACATGAAAATCAATTTGCTGTCACAACCCAGACAGCAATGAGTTATCGTTCTGACGAAATTCCGGAAGATCTAAAACAGGTTCCAATCGAAAAACCAGGAAGCAGGAGTTTAAAGTGAAACAATTAACGCTCGTATTAATAGGACTATTATTGATGAATGCATGCACAAAAGAAGAAGACGTAGCAGTGATATCAACCCGTTTTGGAGATATGGTATTAGAATTTTATCCGGATGTTGCACCAAAACACGTGGAAAGTTTCAAAATTCATGCTCAAAACGGATATTTTAACGGAACCACATTTCACCGAATTATTCCCGGATTTGTTATCCAGGGCGGTGATCCAAATTCAAGAGATGACGACAAAATGAATGATGGCCAAGGAGGCCATGCTGCCAAGTATTATGGTTTTGGCGATGAAGCAAGAGATACTTCATGGACGATCCCGGCAGAATTTAACGATCGTCCTCACATAACCGGTGCCTTATCCATGGCTCGAACTCCGGATGAAAACAGCGCCGGCAGTCAATTTTTCATTTGCGCAGCTGCTGTTAACAGGCTTGATAACCAATATACTGTATTTGGTCAAGTCATATCCGGGTTGGAAGTGATTCAACAGATCGTAAACACTCCCCGGGATAATCGTGACAATCCCAAAGAAAAAATTGCAATGGAAGTATCCATTATACCCAGGAGTAAAGCGCTAGAAGAATGAGTTTGTCGATTGGTTTAGCCTTGGGCGGCGGAGGAGCTCGCGGCGCAGCACATATTGGAGTACTTCAAATTCTCCATGAAAATGGAATTCGATTTGATAGCATTGCAGGAACAAGTGCCGGGTCTATTATCGGTGCCATGTATGCCAGTAAACAGGATCCAAAATGGATCGAACAGCGATTCCATGAATTCCTCAATTCGGATGATTTTCAAGCCATGGGGACCCATCGTATTCGGGAAGATCATTACCCGGATTCAGCCATGGGTCAAATGGCCAAATATGTTCGAGATAGAATTGTACTTGTCATGTCTCAACAAAAATCGTTTATCATCAAACGAGAAAAACTTGAAAGAGCCATCGATTTTTTAATCCCGGCCAAACGCTTTGATGATTTAACTATTCCATTATACGTAACAACAACGGATCTTCACAGTGGAGAGCAAGTATTATACGATCATGGAAATCTGATTGATGCCGTTGTGCAAAGTTGTACAATTCCAGGTTATGTTCAACCCACGGAACGTGGAGAGCAGGTCCTTGTGGATGGTGCAGTTATCGATCCAATTCCTGTTGAAATAATGAAATCTCAAATGGATTATGTTCTGGCAATCAGTATTACTAAAAACAGTTTACCTGATATGAAGAAAAAAAATATTTATGAAATTTTAACTCGAGCAGAACAGATTACATCCAGATTTCTCTCCAAGTCTAAAATGGAAAAAGCAGATTTTGTAATTCATCCCAGCGTTGGCGGTCTCCATTGGTCGCGTTTTGATGAATTTGACACTCTTCTGACAAATGGCCGTGATGCGGCAATTGTATCATTAAATGAGTTAAAAATGGATTTAAAACGTAAAAACAGTATATTTTTTCGATTGAAACAAAAATTGGGGATAACGAGTTAAAAACACTATTTTCCTCGCCGAATATGAAACATAAAAGAATCATTTTAATCATTTTAACCTTTGCGACGGTCATCTGGGGACAAATAAACCCGGTGACAGTTTCGGCATCGGCCAGATCAGCTGCCCGAGCCGGTGAAGTCGTCCATGTAGAAATGACTGCAGAAATGGAGCACGAATGGCATATTTATGCACTGCACGATGCAGGTGAAGGTCCCATTGCCACTGTCATTACGATAAACGGTGATTATGTTTCCAGGCAAGGTAAGATTGATGAACCCGAGCCTATCGAAAAGTATGACGAAGGGTTTGATACAATTACGCGCTATCATGAGGGAACGACACGTTATACGATTCCTGTTCAATTAGACGGCAATATCGATCCCGGTAAAATTCGTCTATCGGCAACCATCCTATTCCAGGTCTGCAATGCGTCATTGTGTTATCCGCCAAAAGAAGTAACAGTGGATGTTCCTATAGTTATTGAAGCGGGAGAGCCTAGGAAAGATCATATCGAATTTGTTGCGGCAACCATCACTGACGCCAGCGGAAATATTGACCTGGATGCAGCCATCAGCCAGGGCTTTTGGCCGTTTGTTATTTTAGCACTGACCATGGGTTTTCTGGCGCTGCTAACACCTTGTGTTTTTCCCATGATTCCCATTACAGTTTCTTATTTTACACACCAGGGTGAATTGGAAAACCAGGATCCCGTCAAGCAAGCTTCTGTTTATGGAGTTGGCATTATTGCCACTTTTACCTTATTGGGTTTGATTTTGGCAATAACACTGGGCGCATCTGGAGCTAACCAGCTGGCAGCAAACCCCTGGGTTAATTTATTTATCGGTGCACTATTTACATATTTTGCCCTGTCTTTATTTGGCATGTATGAGATACAGCTGCCCACCAGCCTGCGGCAATTGTTCCAAAATCAGGAAGGCAGGGGCGGTTATATCGGTACCTTGTTTATGGCTGTTACGTTTACCCTGACGTCTTTCACCTGTACAGTTCAATTTGTGGGCTTATTATTGGTGGCCGCCGCCCAGGGCCAATGGTTCTGGCCTATGCTGGGCATGATGATCTTTAGTGCTGCTTTTGCCTTGCCGTTTTTCTTTTTGGCCCTCTTTCCCCAATACTTGGCCCGCATGCCCAAATCCGGCGGCTGGCTGAATTCGGTGAAAGTAGTTATGGGTTTTTTGGAAATGGCCGCAGCCTTTAAATTTTTCAGTAACACTGACCTGGTCTGGAACTGGCAAATTTTTACACATATTTCCGTATTGGCCATTTGGGCGATACTCATGTTCTTTACCGGTTTTTATTTGTTGGGTAAGATCCAATTACCCCATGATTCTAAAGTTGAGATAGTCAGTGTCCCGCGGATGATGTTGAGTATCTTCTTTTTAGCCTTCGCCCTCTACTTAAGTACAGGCCTGTTTGGACGTCCCATCCACGGCTTGATCTATTCCTACCTACCTCCAAAATTGTCTGAAGAAGTCGGTATGATCTCTGAAATGAATGGCGGAGAAGAATTGCAATGGTATACGGAGTTGGATGATGCGTTTGTTGAAGCGAATACGATTGGTAAAAATATTTTTGTGGATTTTACAGGTTATACCTGTACCAACTGCCGCTGGATGGAATCGAATATATTTACGAAGGATGAAGTGAAAGACCGTTTTAAAGATTTTGTGCTGGTGCGCTTGTACACAGACGGCGGCAATAATTACAGGGAAAAACAACAGTATGAGATCGACCGTTTCGGTACGGCGGCGCTGCCTTATTATGTTATTTTGAGCCCGGAAGATGATGTGCTGGGGAAGTTTCCCGGGATGACTCGGAATCAGGATGAATTTTTAAAATTTTTGGATAAAGGATTAACTAGATAAATGAAACATTTTATAACCATTTTAACCTTGCCTCTAATTTTTTGCTGTGGATCAGTTGAAAGCCAAGATGAAAAGAATTCAAACTCTGTTAATAGGATTTTCCCCCAGCCACAATTACCTTCCAACGCCGTTAAAGTCCCAGGTTTTAAATTGGCAACGACTACAGGTGATATTGTCACACTAGACGACCTGAAAGGAAAAGTGGTTTTGTTGAATTTTTGGGGGTCATGGTGTGGCCCTTGCAGATCAGAGATCCCTCACCACAATGAACTACATGAAAAATATAATAAAGATGGATTGGAGATCGTTGGGATCACCATACGGCGAGGTGAATCGATTGATTATATACATAAATTTGCTGTACAGTGGAAAATGGAGTACAAAGTGTTGGTTGATTTAAAGAAATTTGAAACATTTAAACTCCAGCGAGATATCAGCCAAGTTACGAAAGAGCAAATTGTGGGATATCCGACAACATTTCTTATTGACCGTAACGGTTATATAGTAAAACGATATCTCGGACCCCGACCAGGAAGTTTCTTGTATAACGAGATCAAACCTTATCTTTAAACAATAAAAGCACACATGAAAAAACAACATTATTTAGGGGCATTCTTTCTGCTGCTCGCAATAACTAATATATCATTTGCTGAAGAAGATTATTTTCAGCAATTCGTTCATTATACAATGGATGTAAAGCTGGACATTAATGAGCATACTGTTGGCGGTAGTTCTAGCATTGAATACACAAATCATGCACCCGATGAATTATCTAATATGTATCTGCACTTGCTGCCCAATGCGTTTCAAGAGGGGTCGGTTAAGCATCGGGAATACCTGCAAAAGTACGGCCGGATG
>Ga0208896_1001501_pt1 | contig 11451 bp, 12 predicted proteins | sample ETNtaG_27_FD_185778 | JGI IMG/M metagenome (GOLD analysis project Ga0208896, IMG submission 185778) | Marine microbial and viral communities from oxygen minimum zone, Eastern Pacific Ocean - ETNP201406SV63 (SPAdes) (version 2) | ecosystem: Environmental > Aquatic > Marine > Oceanic ... | reverse complement strand
TCTTCATGTTTGAAAATCGTGGGACAGAAGATTTAATAATTGAAAACATAAAGGCTTCGTGTGGTTGTATTGTATCTGAAGCAACTACATCTAAAGTGCTTCCGGGAATGTCTGAGGGTATTGTTGCAATCCTTAAAGGTATTCCTGATACAGGTGCCATATCCAAAAACATAAAAATATATTCAAATGATCCGGACACCCCTGTTTACACTCTTAAGCTGCTAGGTGAGATAATCGAAGATATTACAATAAATACGCGGCAGATAAGTTTTGGGTGTGTTCCTAAGGGTAAAAAAGTGGAGGTGGAAATAGATGTCAAACCACGTCCTGGATTCAAATTAGAAATAAAAAATGTGATATCAACGAATTCTGATATTAGTATTAAGTACAAGAAAGATGAAAAGGAGAACGAACATGTTGTTGTGGCGATATTAAAAGATACTGCTACGGTTGGGGTTCTGACGGGTAATATTCAAATACTTACAAATAGCGAGAGGCAAAGCAGGGTGATAATTCCATTTTCTGGAGAGGTGCTCGGAGATGTTCGCCTATACCCATCGCATTTATATTTTGGTGTAATCAAGAAAGATAATAAATATGTAAAATCGGTATTTATTACCTTGTTAAAAGAAAATATCAGGATTGATAGAATTGAAGTCCAACCTGATTTTCTAACTTCAGAAATCATAACAGATCCTCGAAAGAATATCGGTGAAGAAGAATACGTAACCTTGCATTCAAACTTTTGGGAAGCTTCCACAGATTTTTCTCAAAAGAATATTCTTGAAAAAAAAGGCAGACCCCTTAGAATTCTAACCAGGATAAATGGAAATGCACCGGTTGGGGAAATAGAAGGCGTATTAAAGGTGTATACTAATAGTAAAATACAACCGATTATTAATATTCCGGTATCTGCCGAGATAATCGATTAATTGTTATAAGGAATAATTGAGAAGGGAGATTGTTTTGTAATGATGTTATCACCGCGTGAGATTGATAAGATGCTTATTTATTCTGTAGCAGATTTAGCCAGAAAGCGAATGTCACGTGGCTTGAAGCTGAACTATTCGGAAGCGATTGCGGTGATTACAGAGACTATTCTTGAGGGAGCAAGGGATGGTAACAGTGTTGCTGATTTAATGCAATTAGGGAAAAAGGTACTAAAGAGAGAAGATGTAATGCCCCGTGTGCCGGAGATGGTTCATCTGGTACAGGTAGAATGTACATTTCCTGATGGAACAAAACTAGTCTCCTGCCACGATCCTATTATATAAATTAAACTTCATCACTTTGTATTTAAAAATAGCCTTAGAAATACCGGAAATTGACAGGTCAAGATAAAGTTTTTGACGTGGAGGAAATATGAGTGAAACTGTTGAATATATTGTCGGACATGATCCAATAGAAATTAATGCTGGACGGGTTACTCTTGGAATGTCGGTAAGAAATACAGGAGATCGTCCAATTCAGGTAGGCTCTCACTTTCATTTTTTTGAGACTAACAAGGCGCTTGATTTTGACAGAAGAAAGTCATTTGGAATGAGGTTAAATATACCCGCAGGAACCTCTATTCGCTTTGAGCCTGGCGACGAGAAGATGGTCGAGTTGGTTCAACTGGGGGGCAAAAGAGTGGTCATGGGATTAAACGGTTTGGTAAATGGAAGTACTTCTGAAAAGGGTGCATTGGAAGCTGCATTGAAAAAAGCAAAAGAATTGGGTTTCAAGGGTGCTTGAATCCATGGTTATCTAAAGGAAATATTAAGAGGTTTTTCTTATGGCAGATTTAACAAGAAAGCAATATGCGGATTTATACGGACCCTCGGTAGGTGATAAATTCAAGTTGGCAGATACTGAATTAGTATGTGAAATAGAAAAAGATTATCGTGTGCCGGGCGAAGAAGTTGTTTTTGGCGGAGGAAAAACTATACGGGAAGGAATGGGACAAAGTACCCAAACCAATAAAAATGGAGCATTAGACCTTGTTATAACTAACGTAATTATTATTGATCCGGTCCAGGGAGTAGTAATAGGAGATGTTGGAGTCAAAGATGGTAAGATTACAGGTATAGGAAAGGCGGGTAATCCGGATATTATGAGCGGTGTTCACCCAGACCTTATTATAGGGCCTGGAACGGAAGTAATTGCAGGTGAGCATCTCATCGCAACTGCAGGTGGAATAGACAGTCATATCCACATGATATGTCCACAGCAGGTTTACGATGCTTTGTCAAATGGAATAACGACATTCATAGGCGGCGGAACAGGACCAGCCGATGGAACAAGGGCCACCACGTGTACTCCGGGCCCATGGAATATCCAGAAGATGATTCTGGCTTGTGAAGGGTTACCCATTAACTGGGGTTTTAAAGGAAAGGGAAACAGTGCTGTACCAGAACCGTTAATTGAACAATTAGAGGCAGGTGCCTGTGGACTAAAAGATCACGAAGACTGGGGTACAACACCTGCGGTATTAGACCAGAGTTTATCAGTGGCCGATAAATATGATGTTCAAGTGTCAATTCATACTGACACATTGAATGAAGCAGGATTTGTGGAGGATTCATCTAAAGCCATCGATGGTAGAACAGTTCATACTTATCATACTGAGGGTGCGGGCGGAGGACATGCTCCAGATATTATGCGCCTGGCTGGCGAAAAGAATGTACTGCCATCATCAACAAATCCAACAAGACCTTACACAGTAAACACACTGGATGAACATCTCGATATGTTAATGGTCTGCCATCATCTTAACCCTTCAATTCCGGAGGATGTGTCCTTTGCAGAAAGTCGTATTCGTGCAGAGACAATAGCCGCAGAGGATGTGCTTCATGATCTTGGGATATTGAGCATGTATAGTTCAGATTCTCAGGCAATGGGAAGAGTTGGAGAAAATTTCATTAAGGCTATGCAAACTGCCGATAAGATGAAAAAGCAAAGGGGAAAGTTAGAAGAGGATGAACCGGGAAATGACAACTTCAGGGTTCTTCGTTACATTGCCAAATGTAACTTGAATCATGCAATTACGGAAGGTTTTGAGCATATATTAGGTTCGATAGAAACCGGAAAAATGGCTGATATTGTTCTTTGGCCTATTGCCTTTTTTGGGGCAAAGCCAAAGATGGTGATTAAGGGTGGGTTCGTGAATTGGGCCTTAATGGGAGATTCAAATGCCTCCATTCCAACACCGGAGCCAGTCATTTATCGTCCGATGTTTGGGGCTTTCGGAGGCGCGATGCATGAGACAAAGCTGACTTTACTTTCAAAAACAGCTGTGGAACTAGGTGTTCCTGAGAAAATTGGTATGCAGGGTGGATACGTTGCAGTTGAGAATTGTAGAGGGTTAACAAAAGCCCATATGGTAAGAAATGATGTAGCTCCAAAAATAGAGATTGATCCTGAAACATATCAGGTAAAGATTGATGGAAATATTGCTACTTGTGAGCCGGCAAAAGAATTAGCGCTGACACAGCTTTATTTTATGGTGTAAAGGAAAAGGAGATTTCTTGAACATTAGACATGTAGTGGAGGCGTCAAACGTAGATGATAAAGGTTATGTGTTAGATTCCTCCGAGGTAAAGCACGGTGTTGTCAGAGCGGGTAAGATATGGTCCTTGTCTGGTTTTATTGATCCCAGAACTCATCTAAACCTTGATTTTGTGGATCATCGGGTAACCGGATGTATTATTGCAAGTAGATTTATTAAACATGCTCCTGTAGAAATAAAGCAGGATGGATTTGTTTTTGCACACGTTAAGGAAGAAAGTTGCAAACACCTTGGATTCGTAGATATTGATGCACGAAGGATTGAATGGATGAAAAGGTGCCAGGTAAAATGAGGCTGATAACAAAACATATTGAAAATATTTAGAATATTTATTAAGAGTTTAACTCACACCCATTCTTTTCTATATGCTAGCCTTCATATCACAGTTCTGTGATTCGTATTTTTTCATAAACGTTCTAAAATAACCTTTCTGGTAATGGAACGCCTCCAAAACTCAGCTCAAGAATAGACATCGTAGCAAAATGACCCTCTTTATAGTTGATATATAGGGCTCAAAGAACAAAGCAATTTGCCTTTTGCTCATGGAAAAGGTAAAATGATAACGAGTTTTTTTCTGATAGAGGAATATCTACTAAAGATATTTATTTTTTGATTACTAGAAACTACAGGGCAGAGAACTAACATGCTGATTATTAACGAAATATTGGGAAATATTAATACAGATGTGAAGTGGGAAAAACTTTATAGTGAGCCTGGTGGTAAAGGTTATGTACAAACTATAATGTTTAAACGTAAAGAATCAGAAAGGTCCCGGTTGTATAAGAAATTGCCGGGATTTGACCAGGAGATAGGGATAAATCTCAAAAGGGGTGCCATATTGTGCGATGGAGATGTTCTATATTATGAAAAGGGTGAGAAGATGTTAGTGGTAAAGATTGAAGCAGAGGAGATGATGGTACTTCATTTTGCAGAAAAATTCCATGATGACAAGATGCTTGAGTTAGCCGTTAAGTTGGGACATGCGATTGGTAATCAACACTGGCAAATAAAGGTTGCTGGAGGAAAGATATATGTTCCGATAGTGATCGACAAAAAAGTAATGGAATCAGTCATGAAAACGCATAATATTCAAGGCGTAAAATATTGTTTTGAGGAAGTGGTGGAGGAACAGATATCTGATAGGAAGTCTGGGTTCTCTCACGACTCGTTACATGGCCACCATCAGCACAAACATTAAGGAAAGGATACTTGGTAGTGAGTAATAATGGCAATGAAATACCATTAAGATGTGATGTGCCTGAATCCCGTTTAAGATCTTTTGCAAATGCACTTCAGATATCTGATACATTCTTTCCAGTGGGCATGTTTAACTTCTCTCATGGTTTGGAATCGTATGTTCAGGAGGAGATGGTGAAGAATGCAGATGATATTTTCGTTTTACTTGATGACATTCTTTCCCATCAAATTGCTCCTGCTGATTGTGTTGCATTGGCCAACGGTTACAGGGCGGCTGAACAGTCTGATTTAAATACCATTTTATTGCTAGATGAAATGCTTTATGCTATGAAGCTATCATTTGAAAACAGGGAATGTTCTGTGAAGACAGGGAAGTGCCTACTGACTAATATCCTTTTAATGGCTCCAGATAACTTAATCATACGTGATTTTAACGAAAAAGTCTGTGCGGGGGCCAGTCCTGGAAACTATGCAGTTGTATTAGGTTTAAGCGGGTATTTACTGGAGATAGCGTGCACTGAGGTGATGATGATAGAGCTGTATTCATTTTGTGTTAGTTTTGTTAGTGCGGCAATGAAGCTTGTTAAAATTGATCACTATACGGCAGTAAAGATAATCAATGATCTGCAACCTTTATTAGTTGATCTTATAAAAAAGCATATACATAAAGTACCGGACGAAATGTATTCCTGCGCACCATTAGTAGATATTATGTCCATAAGGCATGAACAGGCAACTGTCCGAATGTTTTTGAGCTGATCTACAATGTTTTTATAGATACTAAGTGAACATCTATGTTTGCAATGTTGTCTTAAGATTATGTCTTCAACTAGAAGATTTTAGACTGATAAATTAAAGCTGGATTTCTAAAGAAAGGAGCATTAATGGAAAACAAGATTCCACGAGTTGGGGTGGGAGGACCTGTCGGTTCAGGCAAAACAGCACTTATTGAAGCGGTAGTACCTGTATTGGTGAAGAATGGATACGATCCAATTATCCTGACCAATGATATTGTTACAAAGGAAGATGCTGAACATGTAAAGAGAACGCTACAGGATGTTATTTCGACTGATCGTGTTCTGGGTGTTGAGACAGGAGGGTGCCCTCATACAGCTGTGAGAGAGGATCCGAGTATGAATCTGATTGCCGTAGAGGAAATGGAAAAGAAGTTCCCGGATTCTCATATACTTTTTGTTGAAACTGGAGGGGACAATCTGACACTCACATTCAATTCCGCGTTAGTAGATTATTACATTTATGTGATTGATGTGGCTGCTGGCGAAAAGATTCCCCGCAAAAATGGCCCTGCTATTACCCAATCTGATCTACTGATTATTAATAAGATTGATCTGGCTTCATTTGTAAATGCTGATTTAAGAATAATGGAGCGTGATACTAAGTTAATGAGAAAAGATAAACCTTTTATCTTTACTAATTGTCATACCAAAGAGGGAATAGACGCTGTATACCAGTTAATAAAAAAAGAGGTACTATTTGAAGATTAATATTCACATAAAATGCTAAAACATAGCGTTGTTGATTCGCACGATTACTATACTCCTGTAAATATTCCATCAGAATTTAGCCAGTATGATCTGGAAGTTCCAGTACTCAATATTGGCAATGCAGGTAAAGTCGGATTGCTGGCCTTGGCCCTGGAAAATAGAGAGGGAAAGACGACACTTGTAGAGAATTATCATAAGGTTCCATTACAAGTTCAAAAAGCTCTTTATATTGATGAGAATATGCCTCATATGCCTTATATATATATTATGAGCCCGAGTGGTGGAATACTGCAGGGTGATAGGCTGAGGATAGACATACATGGCTATGAGGACACAACTTTTCACATTACGACCCAGGCTGCAACTAAGATTTACCGTATGGAGAAGAATTATGCAACTCAGGTTTTGAATATTACCCTGGATAAGGGATCATATGCAGAATTTTTACCTGATATGATTATACCTTATAGAGATTCTCGCTTTTATCAAGAAGTTAATCTAAAAATTCACGAGGATGCAACCTGTCTTTATAGTGAAATATTGCTGCCGGGACGTGTAACTTATGGAGAGTCATTTCTCTATGGAATATTTTATTCGCGTTTTCAGGCAACTGATCTATCGGGAAATTATAGATGTTTAGATAATATGGTTTTTTCGCCAAAGGCAAGTAATCCCAGGTCGTGTGGTATTCTGGGTAATTGGGAGATTGTCGCGAACATTTATTTGCTAACCAGGAAAGTAGAAAGTAAAATGTTGAATACCGAAATAGAAAGAGCTGTACAAAAGGCTGATAATATATATTTGGCGTCCACGGTACTTCCTCATTCGGATGGCATTATTATCCGAATATTGGGTAGAAAATCAAATGATGTTGAACTTGTTTGCAAGCAAATATGGAATATTATCCGAATGAAATTACATGGAAAGCCTGCCCCAGACTTAAGGAAATAATAAACTATGTTAAAATTTAAGTATTATATTGAGAAAAATCAATGACAGAACAGAACCCAGGTAATATACAGGCACAAGGAGCAGAAAATGCTGCCCTCGAAAATAATTGCGCTGCAGTTTTGTCTGTAGCTGATACTGTACGGACTACACTAGGGCCAAAAGGATTGGACAAATTACTCGTGGATGAATTAGGTAACCGTTTTATTACAAACGATGGTGCAACAATAATGCTATCGATCAAAACGGTTCATCCTGTGGCAAAATTGGTTGTTGAAATTGCAGACAGGCAAGAAACGAAGGTGGGAGATGGCACGACCACTGCCGTTGTATTGGCTGCAGAAATGATAAAGGAGGGCAAAAGACTGATTGCTGATGTGGGCATTCATCCTACATTGGTTGTGAGTGGTATAGAGCTGGGGATTCAACGTTCTATTGAGCTTTTCAAACAGAAGGCTGTAAAGATTAACATGAAAGATGCTAGTCTTGCTCAAGTGATTTCAACGGCAGCCGGAAGTAGAATGGATGGAAACCAGGTTGTCTCTTTGGTTAGTGAAGCCCTTAACATTCTTAAAAATCCAAAGGAAAAAAAGGAAATGGTGGATTTGAAAAAAAGTATATTTCTAATTAATAACCCTGTGCTGGAAGACATGGTTTTTGATGGAATAGTTATTCAAAGGCAGTTCTTTGATCAACAGATACCTGATAAGATGGAAAATGTTAAGGCGATTCTTCTTAAAATAGACTTGAAGGAGATTAAAGAATCATTGGTCAAAGAGGTGAGAAACTATGACGAAATCGTGCGGATGAAAGAAAGTCAAACAAAAGTGACAAAAGAGATTTCTGATAGCATCTGTAAGACTGGTGCAGGTATTGTATTTGTATCTTCTGTCCATGCGGATGAACAACTCTTATCCAACCTTCTTGAAAAGAATATTATACTGATACATGTTTCTAACGAAGAACTTCTTAATATTGCAAATGCTTTAGACGTACAAGTGGTCAGGAGAAAAGAGGATATGGGGAAAATCTCAGCTGGTACTTTTAAGAGTGTATACTACGATGAAGAGAAAGGGTTATTCTTCTTAGAGAATCATGGACAGCGAAAAATGGTGACGATTATTATCAGTGGTGTTACAAAAGTGACATCTCAGGAGCGATGGCGTGCTGTGAAGGATGGTATTTCAGCAGCGCAGTCTGCTTTGACTGAGGGTATTGTTGCAGGAGGGGGAGCAGTAGAGCTTTACATCAGTGAGAGATTGAAAGAGGAAAACTTGAATAGTGGAGTAGATTCTATGGGTATTGAAGTGGTTGCACATGCCCTTTCCAGTATTATGCGTCAAATACTTACAAATGCAGGCTTCAATGGTTCCGAAAAAATGGCTGAGATCAAAAATAAATCCGGAGAATATGGCATTGATATTAATACGGGGAAGGAAGAAAACATGTTTGAGGCCGGCGTTGTTGATTCAGCAGGGATTAAGATTAATGCCCTAAAATCGGCGGCTGAAATTGTCAAGGCTGTTTTACGTATTGACCGTATATTAATTGCCCATTCCCCACATAATGCAGTTGTCGGAAAGTCTTCAAACGAAACAATCCTCAAAGATAAATAATAGAGATTTCATTATTTGGTATGTTATTTAACTTATGCTATTAGTTATAGAAGCTAAATACGCACTTCCTTCCCAATCTGCATATTATTCCAGGAAAAAGAAACTATTGAGAAAATAAGTAAGAGTGAAATAAAGATAGGAATTGAGGCTCCAGGGGACGTAACCATTAACAGAGAAGAAGTTCCGAAGGAAGATTTCATGACACAAGCAGGCAATAAAGATTGACCCTGATCATGCACTTACACATTACTATCTCGGTACTAGCTACCTTTTGTTAAACGACAGAGGCTCTGCCATGGAGCAGTACAAGATATTAAAGAAGCTTGATACTGAAATGGCGAATCATCTGTTTAGCGCTATTTATGAATAAGTCAGAAAAAAACACCCCACCCCAAACCACATCTATCACCTGTAATATCCCTGTGTATTCTGAGGTTTAGATTCCTCAAAAAACACTTGCCTTCATATCTCGTAGGTTTATAATCAAGCCACACAGCAGTTTTCATATTATTCTAATCATTTAGCCTGGATATATAATATGAGAAAATACTTACTACACATATGTTTTCCTGTTCTATTTGCCTTAATCATATCGTTTGTGTTTGCATTTCAAGTTTCTGCTTTTGACAAAACTGATTTTGAAAAAGCAAAGGATAGTAATGCCGACCTGAGTAATGCCGACCTGAGTGGTGCCGAACTGTATGAAGCCAACCTGAGTGGTGCCGACCTGAGTGGTGCCGACCTGATTGGTGCCGACCTGATTGGTGCCAACCTGAGTGATGCCTACCTGTTTGGTGCCGACCTGTATGGTGCCGACCTGCGTGAAGCCAACCTGAGTGGTGCCAAACTGATATATGCCAACCTGAGTGGTGCCAAACTGACATATGCCAACCTGAGTGGTGCCGACCTGGTTGGTGCTAACCTGAGTGGTGCCGACCTGCGTGAAGCCAACCTGAGTGGTGCCGAACTGTATGAAGCCGACCTGGTTGGTGCCGACCTGATTGGTGCCGTCCTGATATATGCCAACCTGAGTGGTGCCGACCTGAGTAATGCCTACCTGTATGAAGCCGACCTGCGTGATGTCGACCTGAGTGGTACCGACCTGCGTGGTGCCAACCTTACTCAAGTGAAATATTTATCCATAAACGAACTTTCCGAGGCAAAGACTCTGTATGAAGCAAAATTAGACTCTGAACTTAAGAAACAAGTAAAAGATAAATATCCTCATCTTCTGAAAAAGCCAGAATATTAAAAATAAGTCATAGGGTGATAGAGTAGCTCTCCATATTATTCTAATCGTCTAACATGGGGAATATATGAAATGAGAGAAATTACCTGCTAGATTAACTACTGATAGAATCTTTATTTATAGGTGAGAAGAGAGAGAGGCTTTGATGCCGAAGTGGAAGCCTCAAAAATATTCAGAAAGAGAAGAAGGAGCATCTTGGTTTGACTAAGAAGTACTTTGTAATTTTAGGAAAGATTAAAAAATGAAACATTACTACGTAGACTTTTATCATTATAATGAAGAAACAGGTGAGCAGGACTTTGATGGGAAAGTACATTATACAGCAAAAAAAGGAATTGTTATTGACAAAGATATAGAACTCTACTTTCCTAACAAAGATGAGAAAGGAGTTACGAGAATACTAGTACCTGATGGTAAAGGTAATGCTAACTGGTGCACTACAAAAGAAGGCTTAACGTTTTTAAAGAATGTTTCATTATTATTTTCAAGATTAGGCAGAGTATCTGTTTCAGAAGTAAGAGTGATACGGTAAGCTTCATAATGTCACAGGATTCTGCTATCAAAAATGAATTCTAATTTGTATCACCTCTCTTTTCACATGCCTCTGACATCGATTCTACTAAAAGAGAAATAACTGAGAAGTGCCATTTCTCAGGATGTTCATTGATATATTTTTTGAATATTGCTTCAACTTGGGTGAATTCCATCTTCTCGTAGCACTTAATAAACCAATGATTTTCTTTATCAGCGCTCAATGCAAAAGTACTAAAACCCATGCCTTCAACCGCTCCTACTAAAAAGCATTTCTGTTCATTTTCAGACAATTTTTTATATTCGTTGACCGTGGTTGCCTCTGCAGTTTCACAGATTAGAAGTAATAAAAGCAATAATAAAGAAACTATTTTCTGTTTCATTCAATTTCTCCCCAAACCACATCTCACCTGTAATATCCCTGTGTATTCTGATGTTTAAGTTTCCCTTAAACACCATTGTCATATCAAACGTAATTAGGTTTCTGTCACTTATAAAACCTCAGTGGAAGCCCTACCTCTTCTAAAAGATCAATCCGCGTCTGACTAAGCTTGCCACATCTATATAATGCACGTTGTTCATCAATCCATGGCCTAAGAAGCTCGCTCTTGGGCCAATTATAAGGAACGTTATAATCATTATAATCCAAAATATAATCTTCTAATGCATTAAACATCACATACCAAGCTAGCACAAAGAGGAGTGGACATATACAAGATCGCGAAACTGGCTGGCCATAAAGACATTCGGATGACTCAAAGATACTCACATCATTGTCCTGAAAGCTTGAGAGATGGAGTCGAAGCGTTAGAATTTGACCGCATTGAAGGAAAAAGGACAGTTTTAAATGTTACAAAA
>Ga0208896_1001487_pt1 | contig 11531 bp, 28 predicted proteins | sample ETNtaG_27_FD_185778 | JGI IMG/M metagenome (GOLD analysis project Ga0208896, IMG submission 185778) | Marine microbial and viral communities from oxygen minimum zone, Eastern Pacific Ocean - ETNP201406SV63 (SPAdes) (version 2) | ecosystem: Environmental > Aquatic > Marine > Oceanic ... | reverse complement strand
TAATTAGTTATTGAATTCTTAAATCTGGAAAATTATTTTGGTGATTTTTTCAATCTCGGAAATTTGCCGTGGGTGTGTAATGTACCAAGACGCGCCTGCGCTAAAACGCCCATCATCGCGCACTTATTTCGTCGTCCTATGGGTAGGGGGAGGGGGTACTTTAGCGCATATAAAAAAAGACCGTTGAAAAAACAACGGCCATCAGCAAACAATCAAAGAGCTCCTTACTTCTTTGAGTATCGTTCTGCTAGGTTATTAAAGTCTGCAACAATCCCAGCATGACGGGGATGATCAGCAGGCATGAATTCTAGTTCGTCCATGAGGGTCTCAAACTCTTCTTGTAGATCCATAGCAGTAGTCAAGGCAACTTCTACATCGCCACGCAAGCAGGCACAGACAGGGCATTCTTCTCCGGGATCTCCGGAGTACTCCACTCTATCATACATGGCTTGTAGATGGTCTACATCTACCTCTAGTAGGGATGTTTTGTCGACATAGTCGATAGCTTGCTTAAGGTAGGGAGATACACAGATGTTATTATATGATTGCATTTTTATTCCTTTGGAATGTGGGTTAATAATAGTTAGTTAATAGTTAGGTGATAGTGGTTATTCTTCTTCAATAAGAATGAACTCATAAAGCTCGTCAAGGTCGGCAACTTCTATTTGGTCTTTGAAACTCTTGCGACCTACGGAATAATTAGGTAGGTAGATAATAGGGTGAGTGTCGTAGTCTTCAAAGAATGAGACAGTGTCAGCCGAACCTGTCACAGGATTGAGAAAATAAAATGTTGTCATCTCTCCATCATTGTCGTCATTGTCGAGGTCGAATGAGATGATATTTTCATCTATATCAGAGAAGAAAGCGAGGGTTTGAGATTGATAGTTTTCGTTAGTCATTTTTTTGTCCTTTGAGAAGTGTTATTTTTACTAGTATGCAGATTGATAGGTGAAAGAGGGTGAATATTAAGAGATCCATTGATCTTCTCCGTATAAGTTGGTGACACCCGATGGAAATCCAACGGTATCATATTGAGATGGAACAAGTGAAAACTGTGCATAGTAACGAGCTTCTAAAATAGCAACGTCTTCTTCTTTGCGTCTGAGGGTAGCATAGAGAGGAGCCCAGCTTTCTAGGTATTTATGAGGGTATCGATTTATAGCAACGTGCATAACATAGTCTAAACCCTTGAGTGCCACCTTAATACTGGTGATCTCCTCTAAAAGGACGTTAAGAGCGGCTTGGTATTCTTGAAAGGTCATGATGACTCCTTTGTTGATTGGTTATACTATATTATAACATAATATTGAAGATTTTGAAGTGTAAGACGGACAGAATATGACCTCTTAATCGAGGTCGGCTTGCTCGGCTCTTATTGTCTGCTCTACTTTGTCGACACTATCGAACTTTGCGAAGGGCTTGCCAAACAAGTCTTCTCTATACTCAATCCCTCCTTCAGGTCGAGATGATGGGTCAAGCCATGCTGATTGTTCCTCTATAAGGAAGTCGTTTGCTGCATTCCATTTCTCGTTAAGTTTCGCCATGTTGGTTACTTGCTTATCGGTGAAATGGGGGAACATAGCACGGAGTTTAACAGGACATGTCTCTTCTACGTCCTGTGCGAGGGCTTCATTTAACAGTTGTTCATGCGAGCTTTTCAAATGCTGAGTGATTATTCTGTCAAATGCACTTCTTCTTCTAGTTCTGACTTTTCCATCAAGTTCACATTCTTTACAGGTTGCCTTCCAACCTCCACTTCTATTGTGACCACTACAGCGGTTGAAGTTGTCAACAAGCGAAAGAGTGTTGCGACAGCCGGCGCATTGTCGGGTTAATGTTTCTAGTCCATGAAGTGATAATTTTGTGTTCATTTTTTTTGATCCTTTGTTGAATTGTTATACTATATTATAACGTGTTATAAGAGAGTTTTCAGTCCGAAGCGGACAATTTATGACCGGCTATTTAAGGTTGGCAGTAAGAGGGTTTTTCTTTCCTCTGTAAACAACTTCGTGATGGTCGGGTCTACACATTGATTGAAGTTCATGATAAGCTTTATGCACGTCATAGAGAGCGTCTGAAATAAACTTGTATTTTCCTTGCTGAGCAAGGCACATTAAGGTGTCATACTTGATAGTGAGGCGAGATACGACGTTTTCAAGGAGCTCGCTATCTTTCTTGTATTGTCGCCACTTCTCGGACATTTCATGTATGATTGCGTTAGGAGCGATAGCATAAGGAGCATAGGATCTTGCTATCTCCTCGTGGTAGTTTATGCCTGCATACTGCGTATGGAAGCGTATCACGGCTTTATCAAAGGCACGTTGAACTTGCTTTGCGAACTTCTCGTTGTAAGGGGCTCTTTCGGCTATGCTTGCTGGATTGTCCTTATACATGGCAGGACGTCCGAGGGCTCTTTTGTTGTAGCGATACTCGCAGTATTCGTACTTATAGCCTACTCTTTGCTTACACACGGTATCTTGACGTGTCATGGATGCTCTCATAAAGGGAGCTCTGAATGGGCTGATTGTGATTGTAAAGATTTTTGACATTTTTTATAACTCCTTTGTTTTTCGTTATACTATAATATAACATATTCTTAAGCACTTTACTGATTGGAACGGACAAAAAATGTCCGTTCGGAGCGCGGACCGCTCCCGGACCCCGTCACAGTCGACGTTGTCGGGCAGGTTGCATCTATCTCTATTCTTCTATCGGTTCTAACGAGCTTATAAGAGCGTCCACCATATTCTGCAACACGGCTATTGCTTCCTCGTCTCCTTCCTCCTTGTATCGGGTAATCTCTTTAAGTGCTTGGTTTAATGCCAGTGAGCATACAAGCCCGTCTATGTCTAACTTTCCTTTGATCTCTGTTAATTCAGGCATGGTGGCCTCCTTATTTGATTGATTGTGGTTTATGGTTGATAAATGTCGTGACACCGTTGTTAACTTGTCTCATCATTTCGACTCGTCTCTCAAGACGTTTTTTGGCTTGTCTTAATCCACCTCGTGAGGCTGGGTATCCTTTGCCACATCGCCATTCAGGCTCACAGTCAGTCATGTATTCGACTGCTTCCTCAGGGGTTAGTCCTTGATCAACTAGTTTACTCATGCGAGATAGCAAGTCAATAACTGGCTGAGATAGGGATTTTTGTTTTTTAGAGAATTTCATAATGACCTCGGGGGTTGGGGAGTAGATAGGTAGGTAGTAGTATTACTCGAGTATGAGCATGTTTGATGGAATTTCACGAACAACTGCTGATACGTGGTGTGAAGTAGTCATTGATACAAATCCACGTCCTGTGGCACGATGATTAAAGACGACAATGTTGCCAAACCCATCATGCTCGGCTATAAGGAGATTATAAGAGTACAGTTTCCCACTCCTTATAGAGAGTCTTTTAGCATTGATGCTCAAATTATAGTCTCTCTGATTGATGAATTGTTGTATGATTTTTTCGTTTCTCATTTTATTGTCCTTGTGAAGGTAGTTAGTGAAGAGGTTGTGTATCGGGCTGATTGTGTCGGGCATTTACAGCAATAACCCAAAGTCTCGATTTTTCATTTGTTTCACCTCATTGTTTGAATGTAAGTATATTATAACTGATTATGATTTATTTTGCAACCGTAAAACGGACAGATTATGGCTCTTTTCTCTTTACTTGATGATTGAGGGTTTGTTTAATGTTTTCACTTCGTACTGTATCCATCTCACTGATGTCGTGCCTTGTGGCTCTCTCTTGCCTGTCTTGGTATCGAGTATGTCATAGCGACCATGAAAACGGTTTGAGTTGACAATGATGTATCGGGTTTTTGAGTTATCCATGTTGGACTCCTTGTTGTTGGTTATGTATATGATATAACGTGGTTTGAATGATTAAAAAGAGTGTAGAATTGTCTGACTTTTCAGCTTTATTGGTATAGTTGAATATGAACCATCTGGATTCTCGGTCATGTATGGCATAATCGAATATGAACCATCTGTATACATAAATCTTATACATTTGCTATCGCCTAAATCAATGACTGTTATACTTTCTATTGTTTTATATGTTGAGTTATCCATGTTGGACTCCTTGTTGTTGGTTATATATATAATATAACGTGGTTTGAATGATTTGTCGAGGACATTTTATGACCGTTTTACTCTCTGTGCCACTCTGTGATTTTGAATGTATATGTGTATCCTTCCTTAGTGAAGAAGTTGCACCGAACATTATTAACGAAATCTTGTGCCTTTTCTAAGCTGTCGAATAACCAATATTTTGTAAGTTGTTTGTCTTGGTTGTATTCTTCTACTGCATATATTATCATTGGTGATCCTTTGCTGGTGACCATGCATATAATATAACATGATATAGTTGATTTGTCCAGTCAATCTATGACTGGTTATAATAAGTCCTCTCTTACCCACTCGTTTCCTTGCTTGACTTTTATCTCGGTAAGTCTCTCGTAGGTTCGGCACTTCCAACGGACATAAGTAAATAACTCTGCTCTAGTGCCGGTAAACACTATGAGCCTTGTTTCTCCTGCATAACGGCATATTTTGGTTGATGGTGTTTCTAGTTTGAATAGATAAGTTGTCATGTTGACCTCGATTGTTTGAATGTAAGTATATTATAACCTACTGAACTATTCCTTGCAACCCCAAAGCGGACATAAATTGACCGTTTGGATTTTCCTATTATCGAATTGTCAAGTAATTATAAGACAAATGAGATAAGATTTATGCCATTGTGTCAAGACTTTTATGCCTATTCCACTTGGGGTTTAAAGTGGTTTAAACAAGGTTTGGAGTCAACTCGCTCCGGAAGGTGGTTGAAAACGTGTCAAGACTTTTTGGGTGTGCATACACCCTCGCATATGAGAGTCTGTGCCATGCGTCCGTATGTGCCTTGTAGCTTCCACACAACATCTGCGTCTATGAGGAACTGAAACGCTTGGATTGTTGCTTCGTGGTAGTCGATACCTTCGGGCATCTCCTCGAACCCTTCGATTATGCCTATTGCTTGGAGAGTTGAGCATACAGTGTAGAAGTTGAATTTATTTTGATTATTATTGCCTGACATTGGTCGTTTCCTTGGTTAGTTGCTATTTATATGTTGTGCTTTTGGGACGCTCCCACAGGTCGCTCACATGCACCCTTGCTTACTTGTGTTCCTACCCACTACAGGCACGTACAGACGCATAGACGCTATGTTAGATGACCCATAGGGTAGAGGGGTAGGTGGGTAGACCATAGGGGTGTAGAAGGGCTACAGATCGCTTGGGAAAATCACTGCTTTGGTTATGTCGTGATGAGGAAAAATTAGTCTGTTTGCATACCTGTTGAACGTGCTTTGTAGATAGCTGTTCTGCCTTCTAACCTCCGAGGGATATGGGTGGTTGCCTACGTCACACCAGTGCAAATTTGAATACGTTTTATAATTACTGTCTGTGAGTAACCAGTTTGCCATGTTTGCTCTATCCCACAGGTAGCCTGTGAAGGTGGCTACTCCACCACACGTCACACGACTTGCTATCGGGGCATAGTACCTCCACTCATTCTCTTCAAAGAGACTTGACTGTTCTTTAAGCCAAGAGCTTCTACCATAACAATGGATCAGTTGATAGACTGTGTTATCCTTAGAGATAAAGAGTTTTTGATTGTTCCATGACTCTTGCTTCCACCTTCTATGGGTTGGATTTCTTAGCATGTGATATAGTTCTGTTGATTGGATGCTCATTGTGTTCTCCTTTTTATTTTGTTGTCCTCGACAACTTCGAGGTGTTTTTCGTATTCGGGTGACGCACGTTGTTGATGAAACCAAAGCACGAAAGAGTATCTGTCATATCTGTATTTAGAAAGCCTTGTGATTATTCCTAGTCTTTCCCTTATCGCCTTGTCGACATGCTCGTTAAACATGCCTCTCTTGTATCTTACCAAGTCTCCTACCTTCATCTTATCACCTCCAATTCAAGGTCTGCTACATCAATGTCATAGCTTCCATCATTCCATTGCACGTCATAAAATCCATCTGTGCTTCTGATTATGGTTATTATTCCCACAAGCTTTTCTTCTTCTTCTGTTATATAGCCATACTCTCTGCTAAGTCTTACCACGTCACCGATTTTAAATTTCATTGTCTCTCCCTTTGAATGTATAAGTATTATAACATGCTCTCAGAATATTGCAAGGACATTTTATGTCCGTTTTATTCTTCCTCTGCGATAAAGGGCAAATCCTGTCCACCTGTTGTGTGAACAGTAAATATCTTTCCCTCTATCTTTCTCACTACACCGACCATCTTTTCGAATACCACAATGTCTCCCACTTGCTTTGATGGATCTTCCAGTGGAAACAAGCCCTTTCTTTTACCCTCGGCTGTTTGGAATAGACTGTCTCCTTGCCAATGGTTTATACACTCCACAGCCTTTGATCCTAGTACCTTATGAACCTGTCGGATCAATTGTATATCATTTGTTGACATCACCTTTTCCCAAAAGTCCCACACGATGATGGAGTCAAATAGACTCTCTTTATTTGTGCTTGCCAAGGAACTTGCCTTGGCTATTGTTTGTTTATGGTTCATGTGAACCTCCTTTGTTTGTTTGAATGTAATTATATTATAACCTGTTCTCAGCATATTGTCACGGTCAATTTATGTCCGTTTTATTTCCGAACCCAAGCTTGGCTAGTTCGATTTTGGACATTTGGATTGACCTGTTATGGGCTAACATGTCCTCATACCGAGCTTTCTTGATTTCTCTATCTAGCTTCAAGAGTTCTATATGCTCTCTCAAAGTGCTAAGGGCAATAGAATTACTGGTGGCATATACTCTGTAAAAATCACGACCAGTTTCATAAGTTTCCATAAACTCATTTCTTGCTTGTTCAACCAAGCTTGGATCAAAAGGTTTAATAGAAGCCCTCTCTCTTACCTCTTTTTCTTTGGCACGTCTATGGGCTTCCTCATAACGTTCAGTTTCTTCTTTAAAACTCTTAAGTATAAAGTCCTGAACACCACCTGATTTTGTTTGCAACCCATGCAACTCAGGCACGTTATGAATAGCTTCTTCGCCTGATCCCATCGCTTGCCATAAGGTCATAATATTTTCACCTGTCATTGTCGTAAGTTTATCTGCTATGACTTGCAAACAAGGTGTTGAAAGTTTTTGATCAAAGACTCCTTGATCTTTAATTGTTTGAACCAACTCGTTGTCAGATGAAGAGTTAATGATATTTGTTATTTGGTTTAGTGTGATAGTTGTCATGCTGACCTCTTTTTTAAATGTTTTCTAATTTTATTAAATGTTCTTGGTTGCAAAGTACCCTGTCTCTGTGGGCATAGCAACCTGTCATGAAACATACCCACCAAAACTTTCCCTTGTATGACGAATGTTTTCCTACGATAATTCCTAGCTCATTATGTGTTGCAGGTGGAGCTTCAGTAGCTGTTCTCCACGTCACCACGTCACCTACTTTCATGCTATCTCCAAGTATCTTGACGGTGTCCAATGGGTTTCACCATCTGCAATTGATTGTATTTTAACTGCCTTGTTTGGACTAGTTATCAGATCCTCCACGACAAGGAATAAACCCCCTATGTCGTGATAGCTTTGATTGTATCTCACTAAATCTCCTATCTTCATATCTACCCCCATGTCTCGATAATTCTCATGTCAAGATCCCAACAGTTTTGAAGATAATCAAGTCTACTATCATTGACCATCTGATACTTTTCTTCCTCTCTGTCGTAAATCAAATACCAAATGTCTTTGAAGTCTTGCTTGTATGCCCATTGTTGAGCTTGCTTAAGTGTGTTGTATTGTTTTGAGTATCTTGATCGTTTTAGCATTGTGTACCTCTTTGTTTGATTGTAATTATATTATAACCTGTCCTCAATTATTTGCAAGGACAATTTTTGTCCGAATTGAATTCGGGGTCGTCTATGAGATACATTGTGTCCTCAAAGGCTTGTCTGTATGCCCATTGTTGTGCTTGCTTTAATGTCTTGAATGGTTGTGAGTATTGCATTATGTACCTCTTTGTTTGAGGGGAAATTACCTATATTGCCAGTTGTCACAGGAAACATCTCTATGGATCTCATCAAACAACCAACAGTCCCAGTCTTCTCTGCTGATGTTTGTTGCAATCATTTCATGACCATTTGTTGTATGGACGACAAAAATGTCTGAGACCGGAGAACTCTGTGGAAGCACTTTGGCAACTATTGCTAATCCTCCTGAATTAAGTTCCGTTATGTCCCCCATTAGGGGAGTACCTTGGATTGTCTCTGTGTTTCTCCAAAAACGTGCCCTTTCCTTTGCTAATGCTTCAACCTTGCGAGCCATCTCCATTCCTAATAGGTTATAGATCTTCGCTATTGAAGGGGCATGGAACCGACTGTAATATATTTTCATCAGCTTAATATTATCTGAGAGACTGTATTTACTCGAAGCTATAATTGCCCCATACCCTTCTTGAAGTTGTTTTAAAGCCTCCTCCTCTTGTTTTGCTTTTTGCTTCATCTTATCCCATGCGTCAGAGAACTCTTCACCAGTTATTGAGACAGCTTGTTTGTCCTTTCCACAAATTAAGTCTCCATCTGTTGTGCGAACGATAAAGATTTTCTCGTTGTCGATGGTGATTATATCCTCTAACACACCAATTGTACTTCCAACTTGTATTTTATCTCCTATCTGTCTTGTTGGGTCTTCCATTGGAAAGAAGCCTGTGCCTGTTGTATCCCAAGAACTTGTGATGGATTGGTATCGACTGTCTCCTTGCCAATGGTTTATACACTCCACAGCCTTTGATCCTAGTACCTTATGAACCTTTTGGATCAAATGTATGTCCCCTGACTCCGTTACCTTTTTGAAGAAGCCAATCAGTGCGATGGAGTCAGCCAAATTCTCCTTATCTGTGTTTAACTTTGATTTTGCTATTGCTATTGTTTCTTTGTGGTTCATTTTGAACCTCCTTTGTTTGAATTGAATTCGGGGTCGTCTATGAGCTTGATATAATGAGAGGACATTTTAAAGCTGTTCTTTGAGCTTCCCCATGGGTTGTTTTTTACAAAGCTGACCCAACAAATAATCGACCCATCCCAAATCTTTATCGGTTCGACCTCCGTTATTATTGCCAACTCAAGGCTATTCTCTCCAATTCCTGTGTAAACCCACGCTAAATCACCTACTTTCATACTGCCTCCATTTCATAATCCCACATTTCATCAAATTCACCACTAAGATACATCACTGTATAAAGACCTGCTTGGCTATCGCTCTCTGTGACGAGAGCGAGTTCCTCCCACACAATCACCCATACTAAATCACCTACTTTCATGTTATCTCCTGTCATTGGGGTCTGAACTTTTTATGTTATAAGTGTATCCCTCTTTACTCATCTGTTGCTTCATGCAGAATGTCACAAATGATTGAGCATTTTTGAGTTCATCAAATAGCCAATATCGTGTTAGTTGGCTTGATGGGTCGTACTCTTCTAAAATATAAATTCTCATTGTGTCTCCAGTGTTGGATATGTATATAATAGAACGTGCTTCAAATAATCGCACACAGAGTTGTTTGATTGGAGAGAATAAATACTGGTGACATTGTGATTAGCTTCTTCGCCCCAAGCCAACGCTTGCCATATAAGCACACGGTCTTCATGATTTACGAGTCCAAAGTTATCTGCTATGACTTGCAAGCAAGGTGTTGAAAGTTTTTGATCAAAGACTCCTTGATCTTTAAGTTTGCGTATGATATCCTTCGTGGAAGGTTTTTCAGACCACTCGACAGTAATGCCTTGGGAATCGGTGTCCCGATATGAATTTCCTTTAAATGTATCTTCTATTTGTTTTGGTGTAATAGTCATTTAAGACTCCTTTGTTTGAATGTAATTATATTATAACCTGTTCTCGAATAATTGCAAGGACAGAAAATGACCGACATTGATAAAGGCTCGTATTTGACGTTTAAAGAGCCTTTATCTTTATCGTGGTGTCCTTACCCTAAATCAATTTAAAGAAGTCACTATCGCCCTCTAAAGACGTTGGAATGAGAATGTGGGTTACTGCTCCGTTGTGTATGAGAGAGTCAATCATTTGGCAACGGTAGCTAACTTGTTGTGTTACCACTGGTTTGCCGAGTTCACCGTATTCTAGGAGAACATTCCTTTTGCCACCCCAGTTTAGGTATCTTGCATTGTGATACCACAGACTCTCTGTGGCGAAACACTTATTGCCACGATTGTAGACAACTGCATAGGACTTGCCCTTGTGTTCCACCCATTCTGCCAACACAACAGGGGTTGTTCTGTTTCGAGTCCACTGTCTGGTCACGTTGTTGAAAAACCAATCACCTCTTGAGCAAAGAATTTTTGTTCCATCACACGATAGGCTTCCATCATATTTGTATGTTTGCCTTTTCTTAAAGGCTTTGCCCAATTCTAAATAACTACTCATAACTCACCTCTTCTGATTGTTCGTCCTCATCTACGAGGAACATGCTTATATATCTTGTTGCTTGACTGAATGATACGAAGACTTGACCATTTACTATGTCACACGCCCCATCTTTTAAAGCACAATAGATGGAATAAACCCTTCTTTTTCTGAAAGTGCTTTCTGCTATGAAGTACTTACCCCCATAGAGTGTGGGGTGTATGGTAGTACGCTCTTCTTCGTTTTTTGAGAAGAACTGATAGCCATTCTCTCTATTTAATTCTATTATCTCCTTTAATGTTTCAAACATTATTCCTCCCTTATTTGTTGTTTATGTTTATCTTTCCTCGTGTACTTGCTCTTATCTTTGTGAGAACCAGCCTTTCGGTTCTGCTCTATATGGTTTTGGTGTATAACATTGCGTCTTTTCACCTTTGTAGGCTTCTTCTTTTTTGCCATTGTCTTATCCTCCGTTGATGTATATAGTATAACTCATTGGAGGAATAATGCAAGGACAGAAAATGACCGAAATTATCTTCTGCCCTAAGCCACAGGGTTATTGACCAGCCGTAAGGATTTTCACTATGAAGTCCTGAACACCACCTGATTTTGTTTGCAACCCATGTAACTGAGCCACGTTATGAGTAGCCTCATCACCTGATCCCATTGCTTGCCATAAGGTCATAGCGATCTCTGACGGCAATGTTGTGAAATATTCTGCGAGGTTCTGCAATTGCTTGCCATTTAACCTCTCGTTGAAGCACTTCTTAGCCTTGAACTTCTCAATCAATGAGTTGTGGTCGTTGATCTTGAACTTCTTGGTCAAGTTGACCTTGCCATGTTCGAGAATATCTTCAGGGGTTACGATCTTACAGTAGTTCTTGACATAATCATTGAAAGCCATAGCACCCTCAAAGCCGATAAAAGCGTGTGATAAGTGATACAAAGTTGTACCGTGCTTCACGTTACCTACCTTGTCGAGAGCATTGCTTAATCTCTCCCAACTACGTCTTGATGGATAAATCTTGTTAGGCTCGTAGGTATCCTTATGCTCAAGATGATTGTGATTATGGTTGATGAAGTCCCAAACCTCATCTCTCACGTTAC
>Ga0208896_1001481_pt1 | contig 11563 bp, 6 predicted proteins | sample ETNtaG_27_FD_185778 | JGI IMG/M metagenome (GOLD analysis project Ga0208896, IMG submission 185778) | Marine microbial and viral communities from oxygen minimum zone, Eastern Pacific Ocean - ETNP201406SV63 (SPAdes) (version 2) | ecosystem: Environmental > Aquatic > Marine > Oceanic ... | reverse complement strand
CGCATGGTATTCTTTTCTGGAGGAGTATGTCACAGTGGCTTGGAGGAATGGGTATCGTTGTGTTTTTTGTTGCAGTTCTTCCTACTATTGGCGTCGGAGGGCACAAACTCTTCAGTGCCGAAGCCCCTGATCTTACAACGGACAAGATAAAGCCGCGCATAGCTCAGACGGCAAAAATATTATGGATTATATATCTCTCTCTTACTGCCATTGTAATTCCCCTGTTCTGGTTTGGGGGAATGGGAATATTCGATGCTGTCTGCCATGCCTTTACTACGATAGCTACAGGAGGATTTTCTACAAAAAACCAAAGTATTGCCGCTTTTAACAGTCAGTTTATAGAGATTGTTGTTATGGTCTTTATATTTATATCAGCCTGTAATTACATACTTCATTACCAGTTGGTTACAGGGAGGATTAAAAAAGTCCTCGTTAATTCAGAACTGCGTTTTTTTGTGTGCCTGATATTATGTGTTATTTGTTTAGTAACACTTGCACTGTTTTTCTCTGAATCGTCCTCATACAATGGTGGCGTGAAAGATCACGAATACGAAAGCGTAGGCGGAGCGCTGAGATATGCCGCATTCCAGGCCGTTTCCATAACAACCAGTACCGGTTATTGTAACGCAGATTTTGATATCTGGCCGAATTTCTGCAGATTTTTCCTCGTCCTTCTCATGTTTATCGGCGGATGTGCGGGTTCGACTGCCGGGGGTATGAAGGTAGCAAGAATAATGCTGCTTTTTAAGACCAGTGTAAGGGAAATGGTTCACCTGCTCAGGCCAAGGGCCATAATGCATGTTAAGCTCAGCGGTAAACCTGTCAGTGAAGAGATAATCACAAACACATTAGGATTTATTGTAATACATCTTGGACTGTTTGGTATCTTTTCACTTATCCTGACCGTCTTTGGCACAGAGGTTATTACATCATTCAGTGCAGTGGCGTCGATGATGAACAACATTGGTCCCGCCCTGGCCGATGTAGGCGCTACAAGAAATTATGGCGAAATTGCTTATCCCTGTAAATGGGTATTGATCTTTTGTATGCTGCTGGGCAGGCTTGAAATATACACCGTTATACTTATCTTTTTACCACTAACATGGAAGAAATAGGCTTGTAATAAACACGAACAGTCGTTAAAAAAACCAGGGAAGGTTATAATGGCAAGACTTGGAAAGGTAAAGAGCGTTACAGCATACGGGATTGAAGCTTATCTGCTGGAGTATGTTACAAAGGGACAGCTGCCTTCAACTGTGGTCATTGGACTGCCGGATGCTGCTGTTAAGGAGTGCAGGGACAGGGCGTCTTTTGTCCGGGGAACGGTGATGCTTTCTGCTTATAAACCGGATGATCTGTTTGTATCTTGACAGCCAATTATTTGTTTGGTAAATTAGAATTGTTATTAGTTAATAAGCCTTTTCAGGTAAATATAGAATGAAGAAATTTCTACTTCTACAAATATTTTTTGTACTCTTTCTCACAATATACTGCGAGACTCCATCATATGGAGCGGGTGATTTTTCCAAACATTATAATAAGGGTATTGAGTTTTATAAACAGGGCAAATATGACCAAGCGGGAAAGTCATTTGAAGAGGCGATAAAAATAAAACCCAATGATGTCTATGCCCTTTATGGCTTAGGGAATACACACTATTGCAAGGCGAAGTATGATGAAGCCGTCAAAGTTTATACAAGGGCTATCAATATAAATCCTGAATACGCCAAGGTACACTATTCGCTGTCACTGGCCTACAGTAAATTGGGTAAGACACGTGAGGCCGAAAAAGAAAAAGCAGTTTTCAGGCAGTTGTCTCAGGGAGGAAAGGCCGGTGAAAGAACTAAAACAAGCGTGAGGCCTTCTCGAACCGGTAAGCAGAGTAAAAAAACACTACAGGTTGATAGTACCCCAAAGAAACCGGTAGAAGTTCGAACAAAACCCGAAAAAAAGGCCTCAACAAGTAAAAAGGAAGAAGCAAAGCGTGAAGAAAAGAGTGTTAGTAAGACTCAACGAGTCCCAGCAACAAAGAAAAGTGCAGAGAAGGATGATTCCAGTTCAATTTTTAAGGGTTATACAGGGGAAACGAAAAAAGCAGATGAACGTGTTTTTACCAAGAAATATAAAGGATCATATGGCATTTCCAAAAGGCCATATGGCAAAATTAAGTTGTATGTTCAGAAAAAATGGTATGAATCCGGACTAAATAAAATATGGATTTCCATTGGAGGTTATATTCTTGCAACTCAGATATGGCTTTGTACTGTAACATTCTTTGTCCTGATAATCTGGAGAATTAGAGCGAAAACATAGCTAATAGTATTTTCACAATTTCAAGACAATAATCACTCCTAAACTTAAAAGTTGAAGACGTTTTCTCCGTCTTCTAAAACCAACATATCACTATATGCATCAAAATTCTCATATATCATGCTCCCGCTCAATTATTTCTTCTTTTGAAAAGCCAGGTTGTAAATATTAAAGAATTTATAGAGTCTGTAATTTGTTAAATTTCTGTCTGGTTCTGGCTTGCCACAACAAGTCTGTTTGCTAAAGCGAATCCTGCCAGTGCGGATCGGTAGATAGATCAAGGGCGTCTTCAGTCATGGTTTGTTATAGATTAGGAGAAAGATTGTTTAATCTCACAAGCAGGTCAACGGCATCAAATATAAAACATCCATTCGCTTTTAGTTAGAATATAAGAGATACGGAAAAGGCAAAGTTGTATATAATGGACAATTCAAACAGGAGTTAATACTTGCTCTATAACGACTTAAGGCATGATAACAATTTTTCAAAGACTTATCCGTCTATTTGAGAATTTTTGGAATCTGTATTACTATCCTTGTCATTTTTAGTTAACGTGGTAAATTGGGTTTCAACGGGGTTTTTTGAGCGAATGTGCAGGTCTCTCTGAGGAAAAGGTATTTCGATGTTGTTTTCCCTGAATATTCTGTCAATTGCAAAGTTCAGGTCGCTGATCGCCATCCATCTATCGAGTATGTGAGCCCAGAAATACAACTCAAAATTTAATGAACTTTCCCCAAATTCCGCAAAGCGTACTATCGGTGCGGGATCTTTTTTCAGATCCGGATGTGAATCCATCACTTTATGCAGGCAATTCTTTACCAGTTCAGTATCAGAACCATACGCAACACCTACTACTATTTTAGACCTAAGCAACATGTCGCCACCATGAACCCAGTTTATTACGTTATTCTCCAGGAACCTTGAGTTTGGCACAACTACTGTTTTTCTGTCAAAGGTATTTATCATGGTACTTCTAATACTGACCTTTTCAACCTTGCCTGCAATTTCCTTATCAAGTGTTATTATATCACCAATCTTTATAGGTTTTTCAAAGAAGATTATAATACCGCTTACAAGATTATTTATTATATTCTGCATCCCAAAGCCCAGACCAATACCGAATGCACCGGCAAATATGGTAAGGCTCCTTAACGGAATCCCTGCAATATTGAGCCCGATGATTGCCGCCACACCAATTATAAAATATGTTACCCCAGATGAAATTGCATGACGGGCACCTTGTTCTAATTGGGCTTTTTCATAAACTTTTGCCCGCAGTACATTTTTTAAATATCTGGTACATATAAAGGCTGCCACTAAGACTAATATGCCGATCAGCATCTTAAAGGGTGTTGTATATCTGCCCTCGGCAAGTGTGAACTTATACGTCAAGCCGTCCTTTATTGAAGCAAACACATATAAAATATTTTCATAAATATTTCGAAATAACTCCGGAGCTGCTGGTGAACTTACAACATCTTTAAATGTGTTATTCCACATTCCAAAGATTATGACTACTGTAATAATTAAGATTCCGTAATCCAGTAAGCCCTTGTAAACCCTGAACCCCACGTTTAAAGATGTCTTCTCGGATTCGAACTCCTTGTCATCAAGCTGTCTTCTCAACTTTAAATTACGTTCCTGTGATAATGACAGGCGTCTTAATGAAAACCGGTATACAGCATAAGCAATGATTGAAACAATCACACTCTTGATGAGGGTTACTACAAAAGTATACGTTAATAGTGCATATCCAAGGCTTCGTATGGCAAAAAGCAGGATAACAAACGCAATAAGTATTGGATAAAGAATATTAATAACCTTATTAACGAACTTGCCAATAGCGCTCTCATAATAAGGCAACATTTTCAGCAAAAACGACCTTTGACTGGCAGCTATCCAGACAGCAATAGAAATCGTAACTATCCTGTAAATGAACCATAATAGTTCTATAACATCTTTCTTATAACCATATGCATTCAGGACAAAGATTAATGTTATTGTTATTGCAGAAAATAGTAGAATTACATTTAACCCTTTAAAGATACGCCTTGCAGAAGAGTAAGTAACCGGAATCCATCGTCTCACACCTGTATACGGACTCAAGGATTCAACAACAGTACCTCTTAAAAACTTATAAACAGATAGAATTGCAAATCCATAAATTGCAGATAGAATTACCGGTGTATCAGAGGGGATTGTAAGCGATATTGTGAGGGCCATTACGAACAGAAAGAACATTGTTAATGTATTCTGCATTATACGAAGCAGGCCCGGTACTAATTCGAATGTAAAGAATGTCTGCGGTGATACTGCTGTAAATTTTTCTATCTCTCGTATTGCCCATTTGTTGAGGTAACGTCTGGTAAAAAAAGTTAAAGAAATAACAAAAACTATTATAATTACCTTTACAATGAATGCTGGGATGTTTTTATTATTAGACAGATAAATACTGAGTTTCTTCAAATTCTGTACTGATGTTTTATAGAAATCTAAAGGCTTGTCCTTAAGAACCTTTATATCCGTCAAGCCCTCTAACATAGTATTTGTTGATATCTGGCTCTCACGCCTTGTCCATACATTTGCCGCCCTTATCTCTGAAAGCCTTATTCCTGCATCTGCCAGTTCTTCCAACAAAACCCTGCTTGACTCTAAAACCTCATTACCAATCTCAAACTTTCTCTCTACCAGTTTCTTCTGCTCTTCGATATGCTTCAGGCGCAAATTGGCAAGTTTTACTAGCAGTTTACCCTGTGCCTTGTTTGAAAATCCTTCAGCTTCTTTTTCTATATTTGATTTTTCTCCAGATACAATTGGTACGAGTTCGGCACGTATTTTCTCTAAACTCTCATCTATTATTGCCTTTTGTTTTTCTGCTGCACTTAACCGACTTTGGACGGTCTTAACCTTATCCCGTATCCTCTTTGTCTCAGCCTTGATTACGTCTAACTCTAAAGCGATTTCCCCGGGAGTATTTTCACCACCAAGCAGTTCCTTAACATTTTCCCCGGTCTTTCTGAGCTCTGTAAGGTATTCCTCCTTCTCCGTTCCGGCAGTAATTAATTCATCTTTTATTGTGGCAATAAGCCCTTCCTGTTTATGCACATCAACCTCAACCTCCAGGATTCGTTTTCTCTCAGGAGACGTTTCCTCTAATTGTTTTTGTACGGCGATTTCTGCCTTCTTTAATGCCTTTCTCTTTTCCAATTCGGCCTTAGCTTTTTCTTCTTCTGCAATTCTTCTTCTTTTCTCCTCAACTATCTTGGCTTCTTCTGCCTCCTTTTCCTTCCTCTGGGTCTCTGCTTCCTTAAATTTCAACGACAATATGCCGGCTATTGCAGCTTTTATATCTTTTTCCAGCTCTATATTTAACTTTTGTATCTGGACAGATTGTGACCTTAGCTCTGCCAATCTGGTCTGTGCAAATAATAGATTAATTTTATCATCCCGCAGTTTAAGTTCATTCTCTAGAAGATGCTTCTTGTTATTGATTAAAATGCTCTCTTCTTCCGCTTCAGGTTCTTGGTTTGCTAATTCTTTGACTTCTTTCAAAAGCCTCTCTTTTTGCTCTTTAAGGCTTGAACTTAAGGCATCATTCGTTGTTTGTATTGTCTGGAAATGTGCTTCTTTTTCCCTAGCTTTTGCAAGAATCGATTCCAAGCGCGCTTCAAGGAGTTCTGCCTCTCTTTGAAAGCTTTCAAATTGAGATCCTGGTAATAGCGATGCTTCTTCATTAATCTTGTTTTTTCTTCCAGAAAGAGTTGCAGTGGTTTCGAGTTCGTTTTCTAAATTGCCTGCCACTTCTGTTGTTTCTACTCTGATTCGTTTGGTTTCATCAAGGGTATTGATCCTGTCTTCCAGAACATCTCCCTGCCTTTTGGTCAGGCCTAAAACATCTTCTCCAGCCTTGCCATCAATCAATTTCTTTTTTATTGTGTTCAGCTTCTTTAATTCTTCTTTAAGGATGCTTAAGTTTGATTCAAGGTGAGCAATACCTTGTTCATGGCTTCCAAAAACCTTTTCTACATCATTGAGGAAGTTTGTTCGTATAGCTGTTAAATCTTCAACCTCAGCAGTCTGGTCGCAATGTCCGGATGTGGACATCGCCAGATATACGAAAGAAAATACAATAACAAAGGTAAATGATAGTTTCTTAATGATCATGTTAAATCCCATTATGAACTAATGAACATTTCAATAAAAATTTACAACTGCAAAAGTATAATTCATGTAAACCTGAAACCCTACACGGCTAAGGCTAATTTATGCGGGAACACTCTCATCCAAAATTCCTTTTGGTGTGAACCATAACAGGAAATGTAGGAAAGGGGGTGATGTAAGTCAATTTAGAAGCTTCCCTTACCAGAAGCAAATATTGGTAAATACGTTAACATTCGTACACATTCCTGTCAAGGGTTTTTCAGTACGCAGAGCATATCCTTCTAAACAAATGAAAAATGACGGCTTCCCCCTTCCGAGTCAGGAAGATGGATGATATTTTCGTTATTCAGCCCATCTCCCCCGTCTATCGTAAAAAAGGAAATCTTAACCTTACTTACGATCAGTTGTTTCTACATCTGTTATCATAAAGGTAAATTCATAATTTTTCACATATCCGCTAAACTCTATAGGCAGGATGATGGAAAATGTAGTGTCTTTGAGCTCAGTCCCATTTCCCTGATATGCATACTCTGGTAGCATACCATGGTCTAGATATTCAATATCAGTATCTTTAACAGTTATCCACCCTTCACCAATATCACCTCCCAGCCCCGGCCATATATTAATCCAGATATTCCCTTCACTTGTTGATTTTGGATCAATCCGTATGGAGTTTAAATAAAGATCGTTCTTTACAAAATCCTTCATTGCAGAAGCAAACACCCATCCAAAGAGAATATTGTGAGATTCTCCCCACGGGTCAATATATTCTACTTTATTACTGATAAAATGGACGGTGTTTTCTGACTTGTTATGCATTGATATCCGAATGTGCTCAGCAGCAGGGGTAAATTGAAATGAAATATCTCCATCTTCGTATTTGAGATTCTTGGTATAAGGCTCGACAAGTGAAAAACTATAGCGGTATGGTTGGTATGTTGTACAACCTGCAATAAGCAACAGTATTGATATGAAGAGAATCCTGTTTAATTTTGAAAACACTTGTTTCTCTTGCTTCTCTGTTGAAACCCGAATCAATGGAGCCAGTTTGTATATATTTAAATCTGAGCTCATCGTTTTATCAGGATTGCAATATTCCAAAACCCAGAACTATTTATGGATTTTCCTGGTTTTGCAATTGCGAAAGGATATTTTTTGCCGCACCAAGTACCCCGCTATTATCACCCAATGTTGCCAATTCTATCCTTAGAGATTCAGTTGCCTTTTTGAACGCCCTTCTTTTAACTTCTTCCTTCAAAGGCCCAATAAGATTTGTACCCAGGTTAGTTACCCCACCAAACAAAATAACCATTTCCGGATTCAAAAGGTTTGCAAGATTAGCGATTGCAATGCCCAGAATAACTCCGGTTTCCTTAATAATCTTCAGGACAACTTCGTTGCCTTGTATTAACATTTGATCTATCTCTTTGAGGTCAGCAAGCGGCAGGAGTTTACCATTATCTCCTTCTTCCAATAATGCGTCGTTTGCTCTCTTTAAAATACCTCCGGAACAAGCATATATTTCAAGGCATCCTGTGTTTCCGCATGTACATTTTATCCCATCTCTTATAATGGTCGTATGCCCTATTTCACCCGCTATTGACGATGCACCATGCCAGACTTTTCCTCCCAACACCATGCCTCCCCCCACACCAGTACCCAGGGTGATACAAAATACGCTACTTGTTCCTGACCCTGCACCCTTCCACCATTCACCAAGTGCTGCTGCATTTGCGTCGTTCTCAATTGCAACAGGCACTTTCAGCTCTTTTTCGAGAATATCCTTTAAAGGAACATTATCCCAGCCATTTAAATTTGGAGGGTTGAAGATTGTACCAGTCTCAGCGTTTAAAGGTCCGGGAAAACCAATTCCCATCCCACATATCTTCCCTTCCGGAAGGTTTGATTTTTCAATTACTTCTCTTGCAAAAGAAACAAGAAACCCGATCATCTCGTCCTTACCATTTTTGCAATGTGTAGGTTTTTTTAAGAACGTATGGATGTCCCCATTTCCGGTTACGATGGCCATTCGAGTATTTGTACCTCCTACATCCGCTGCCAGGACATGATTATTTAATATCTTTGTCATATAGCTTCTCTGTCTCTTTTAGATTGTAATCTAGGTTATTAAGGTGGTATGTAATGTAGCTCCAACAAGAGTAAAGTTTATATTAACGGTGCTTAAATACTAATTCAAGTCTATTATTGTACGAACAATCACCGCTATCTCTCATAAAGGAGATTACGACTTGATTTTATTTAAGGCCAATTTCTTGTTTCTGTTCCAGCTCTATTCTGGATATAATAAATTAGGTCTCTTTATCAATATTTTTACTGTCATGAAAGAACAACAGGATATAACCAGATGGCTTCCTACTACAAAAAAGGAAGTGGAAATGCGGGGATGGAATGAGCTTGATGTTATTCTCTTTTCCGGTGATGCCTACGTCGATCATCCGGCATTCGGGCCTGCCGTAATTGGCAGGATTATCGAAAACGAAGGTTACAGGATTGCTATTGTTCCACAACCCAATTGGCAAGACGACCTGCGTGATTTTAGAAAACTTGGTAAGCCAAAACATTTCTTTGGAGTAACCTCAGGCTGTATGGACTCCATGGTAAATCATTACACAGCCAACAAAAGGCTTCGTTCTACGGATGCCTATACTCCAGACGGGGAAGCCGGCTTCCGACCGGATTATGCAGTTGCCACATACTCAGAAATCTTGAAATCTATCTATCCTGATATACCGGTTATAATTGGAGGCATAGAGGCTTCTTTAAGAAGGGTCACTCACTATGATTACTGGTCGGATAAACTGATGCCTTCTCTTCTCGAAACAAGCGGTGCAGATTTATTAGTTTACGGAATGGGAGAACAGGCCCTGAAAGAAATCCTCAAACTTCTGAAAAAAGGTGTCCCCTTTCATCAACTGACTATGGTTAGGCAAACGGCCTATATTCGAGATCAAAACAATGGTGTTCCAAGGAATAAGAACTGGGAAGACATTACGATTAATTCTCATCAAGATTGTCTGAAAGACAAAAAAGCCTTTGCGGCAAATTTCAAACAGGTAGAGCAGGAATCAAATAAGGTTTCTGCAAACAGGATTATTCAGAGCATTTCAGAGAAAACACTGATTATAAACCCTCCTTTTCTGACAATGACCGAAAAGGAAATTGATGCCTCCTTTGACCTGCCCTATACAAGACTTCCTCATCCGAAATACAAAAACCGCGGCACTATTCCTGCTTACGAGATGATTAAGTTCTCTATAAACATGCACCGGGGGTGTTTTGGCGGATGTAGTTTTTGTACTATTTCAGCACATCAGGGAAAATTCATTGCAAGCCGCTCACAAAAATCTATTTTGAACGAGGTAGAGCAGGTGGTCAATATGCCCGGTTTCAAAGGCTACATTTCCGACCTCGGCGGCCCGTCTGCCAACATGTACAAAATGAAGGGTGCTGTGCAGGCGATATGTGACAAATGCATCTTACCATCCTGTATCCACCCGGTAGTTTGCACCAATCTGGATACAAGCCATTCTCAAATAACCGAAATCTATCGTAAAGTAGATGAACTCCCAACGGTAAAGAAGGCGTTTGTCGGAAGCGGAATCAGGCATGATCTACTGACAAGAAGCTATAACAAAAAGGCTGATGCGTCCATTAACGATTACATGGTACAGCTTTTGACCCGACATGTTTCCGGAAGACTGAAAGTAGCGCCGGAACATACATCTTCCGATATTCTCAAAATTATGAGAAAACCATCTTTCGAGCATTTTAAAGAATTTAAAAAAATGTTTGATCGTATCGACAGAAAACTCGGGCTTAACCAACAGCTTGTTCCGTACTTCATTTCCGGCCACCCCGGTTGCAAGGAAGAAGATATGGCAAACCTTGCAGTAGAAACCAAAGAACTCGGTTTCAAATTAGAATACGTACAAGATTTTACACCCACGCCTATGACAGTTGCCACAGTTATGTACTATTCCGGCCTTCATCCATATACTCTAAAGAAATACTACACACCGAAATCAAAACAGGAGAAAACAGATCAGCATCGCTTCTTTTTCTGGTATAAAAAAGAAAATCGGGAATGGATAAGGAAGAGACTCACTAAAGCCAAAAGAACTGATCTAATAAAAAAGCTTCTCTGCACTGATAAAAAAGAATTGCATCAAAGGAAGAAACCAGGCAAGAAAACAATGTCGAAACCGCATGGAGGACATCGAAGAGCAAGAAACAAGCCCTGAAGGACAATAAATCCTTCCTGTTTTATCTGTGTTATATCTTCCCTACTTCTGCTTCTGGTATCCAGCCTATTCTGAACTCGACCTCTTTCTTGTCTTCATCGTCACGAAGGTCTTCAACGTCCACGTAGACGTATACCTTATACCATTTGTCTTTTTTCTCTTCTATCCTCACCTCTGCACCTTCATGTATCTCAAACTTGGGTTCATACTCTTCACCCGGCCCGTATCTTACCTTGCTTTCATCTGCAATCACAACACCCCTTTCTATGGAATGCTGACTATATGCCTTTATGCCCAGAGATATAACCAGTACAAGAAGACATGATGCAAAGATGATAATAATATTTTTAAGCCATTGAACCCTTATAAAAACAAAAGAGAGTATGGATACCATGAGGGCAAGATACATATATATTGTAATGGATGTAATCTCATTCAGATTAAGAAAGAAATACCAGAAGGATACAATCTTAAGAATCTCCGGCAACTGGCGAATTGTCGCTTTATCCTCAAAATCTCTTTTTAACAAGTTTATGTTTGCCTTTATGTCGGCATCTCTTGGCAGCAGTTCCTCAGCCCTGCGGTAGTATATTATCGCCTTGCCGGACATACCCAGCCTGTAATAGGAGTTGCCCAGATTATAATATATCTGCCCGTTTATAAAACCGGAACCAAGCAGTTTTTCGTATAACTGAACAGCATGCTCAAACTTTTCAACAGCTTCCTGTTCTCTTTTTTCAGCTATCGCCTTCTGCCCGGCACTGTATTCCTTATTTGCTCTGAAAAAAGTATCAGCCCCGCTGTCACGCGTCAACGCTTCAGCCAAAACC
>Ga0208896_1001474_pt1 | contig 11587 bp, 10 predicted proteins | sample ETNtaG_27_FD_185778 | JGI IMG/M metagenome (GOLD analysis project Ga0208896, IMG submission 185778) | Marine microbial and viral communities from oxygen minimum zone, Eastern Pacific Ocean - ETNP201406SV63 (SPAdes) (version 2) | ecosystem: Environmental > Aquatic > Marine > Oceanic ... | reverse complement strand
ATTGAATCTCAAAACATCATATATATATTAGTTTTTTCAGATTTATTTTTCTGATACTCTTTTAGATTTATATTAATGCATGGAGCCAATCTTAGACCTAATCAGGGACTATGCTGGATTAAGCTATAAAGAGATTTATATCCTCTTTGTTTTTTTTGTTTTTCTTTTCATCATCCATACATTTCTATTCAGGAAAAAAAGAAAGCTCAGGAATTACAATAAGCTTCTTAAAAAGTTTCAAAATTTTACTCTTGAGATTTACAGTTATGATCCTTGTATGAAGTGTTTTGAGAATGAAGTGTCGATTATTGACTTAAGCAAGAATGGAAGATCGATTAAATACAAATGCTCCAACTGCGACAAACAGTCATTTGCACCAGCCAATTCTGAAGGCTATCCGGAGGCAGTTAAGCTCTGGGATCGAATTCTTAGTCTCAACGGCTATTTGTATGAAAAGAAGCTGGTCGAATCCGACTCTCCTTCAATAACTTTTACGTTAAACCAAATCGCACATCTTCCCAGTGAGAAGTCTTCCAGAGAGCGAATCCCCGAAAACATCCGCTCTGAGGTATGGAGAAGGGATGGTGGAAAATGTGCTAGTTGTGAATCAACAAATAATCTGCAGTTCGATCATGTGATACCGGTCTCGAAAGGAGGTGCTTCTTCAGCAGTCAATCTTCAGATTCTTTGTCGGGATTGTAACCTAAAAAAGGGAGATAAGATTTAACCCGAATATTTCATAAATCATTCTGAGGGGGTATAACTTCACTTACTCCCTCGGTATTTATGGCAAACATATGCATGATCTCGCTTTTACCGACATTAAATGCCTCAGTGGATGAAAAAAATCACACCGATTCTAGCCTTATGTGTCGTTTTAATGCTTGCAGGACACAGCTATCCATTTCCCTTTCGGGGATAACTCGAATGTATTCGAAACTGAGAAAGATCAGGCGGTTTTCAGCAATGGCGGCGGTCGCACTTGATACAGGATTTCCGTCACACGGTGCAGCAATGATTTCACCGGGCATTGGCTGGGCAGTTGCAGTTTGATCCGATCTTTGTACTGGACCACACGCACCGCCAGTTTGAAGAGTCTGAGCATGACCGTATTTGGCTGAGCATTCGAAAGCTCTGTGTGCTGAAGGATCACGGTTCTCAAGGTGTGGTGCAAGACATAGGCTGCACAGGAAAAATAGAGACGTAAATGGTTGGCCAGGAAACTGTGGTCGGAAGTGCGGTCTGAAGCCAGGTCATTTTTGATCTGCTTAATATAATTTTCATCCTGTCCACGAGCACAGTAAAGATCTCGATAGACTATTTCAGGTGAAGGCAGATCCAGTGAGGTCACCACAAAACGAGGCTTGTCACCCAAGCTCATCACCTCCGCCTTGAGAATCACCCGAAAGGCTTCGGGCCAGCTTTGCGCGGCATACTCGACTTCGTGGTAGGTACGGGTGCGTTTAGGAATCGTTTGTCCCGCTTGTTTTGCGTGACGGCAGCGCAGTTGATAGATCTTGCCGGCAGCATCGATGTAGGGTGCGGCCAGTTTGGCCAGCACTGAATTGCCCGTCATGCCGAAAATAAAATCGGTATAAGGATCATCCAGCGCCAATTGCATTAATTCCGGGTTGGAGAAATGTCCATCTCCACGCAGGATGATACGGGTCTCAGGCCAGGCATCACGGAGGCGTTTCAACACCCGCTTGATGATCATGGCGTTCTCATTACCTTTGGGCCTCTTGCCGGAACGAAGCACCGCGGTGATGAATTTTCCCGAGAGGCCTTCAAAGAGAAACAGAGGCAGGTAGCAGTGGCTGCGGTAGTGATGGTTGTAAAAGCTAAACTCCTGTTGCCCATGGGTTTCATCTTCAGAATGGTCCATGTCCAGAACAAGCACTTCGGGAACTTTGGAATAACTGCCGATGAACTGATCCACAAAAACCTGTGCAAGACGATAGAGGTCTCGTGATGTCGCAGCATTCTCCAGGCGGGAAAAGGTGGCGGCACTGGCCAAATCCTGATCTTCTTCGAGAGGGGTGCGCCCCACCCCCATCTTGAACAGAGGGTCTTTGCGAAGTGCATTGGCATCATTCGCGTCTTCATAGCCGCAGGCGATTTGATAGACGCGTTGCGCCATCAGATCGGTCAGTCGGTGGCCAATGTAGCAAGGATGACGCGGATCATTAAAAGCTTCCGCCATTTGATGGGTCAGTTGAATCTGCCGGTCTACTCCACCGAGGATCAGAGGGCCTAAATCCGTAGAGAGTACCCCACCATTAAAATCAGCGCGGATTGTTAATCCATTGCTTGCAGGGAATCGAAGTTGTTCCGGGATGGGCTGAGTTATGATGTTTCTCGTTTTCATTCGTCCGATAATCTTTTTGATAAAGCTTTATTATATCAATAAGTTAAACGATTATCATCCATTTTTATGAAATATTCGGGTTAATCTTACCAGTTCCAGGGTAGAAGTTTTTCAGGGGATGCTTCACGGATCAAAGCCCTGGCAAGGATCAATCCGGGATCAATGATGAAGGTATCGCCAATTTTCCGTTCTTGAATGCCGAGGGGAATTTCAGTACATCCTAAAATTATTGCTTCAGCAGACATTTTCTGGAGTGTCTCTACTCCTTCCAAGAGAATATTACGGGCTGTTTCTGAAACTGGATGGGCTTGGACCTTGATCCCATGTTCTGGGTGAAAAAGAGATTCTTCATGGATCTGCCTTTGCTGCTGTTCGTCCAGGACGAGTGTGTGGTATCCTTCCACTTCCAGTAATTCTGGATAAAATCCAGCCTTCCAAGTTCCAAGGGTGGAAAGGATCCCAAGTTTTTTCACACCAGGACATTCGCTGCCGATGAACTTCACGGTTTCCTGGATCATGTCCAGATAACGTGCTGAAGTGATATGGGGAGCAATTTCTGCATGAAAAACATCTAGAATTGTTGCGGCATGGGCGGTGTTGCAAGGCAACCCGATTAAAGTTGCTTTCATCGCTTGTAGTTCGAGAAAATTCCGCGCCAGTGCATACGCTGGATTCTCATCGGATTCCCCAAGCAGAAACCGGGTCCGATCCTCAATTTTGGAAGGAGTGGAAACCGAATATACCGGGAGATAGTCCTGATCGCTCCGGGCATTCGTCTGTTCCAGGATTTTGGCTGCGAGGTCCAATCCTGCATATGGTCCTGCGCCGGCAATGATCCCGATGATAGGTTTTTTCATCTACCTATTTCATTCAGTGTCATTTGAATAAAGTAATTATTTCACCAATTACAGAAACCGGATAAACAACTCTGATTGAGTTGCATTCTGCAAGTAAATGGATGATGGCTCAAGCTTGTTGGCAAGTCAAGAATGCCTCATTTAGCTCTTCTCAGCAAAGAACTTGCCTGCTTCAGATCGCATTATTAGCATGGTTTCTTGAATCAATCTGGAATGGCTTTTTTACTGCCCCAAAAGGGATTTCACATCTGAACCGTTTCCATACTTTTTGATATGCCCGTTCCCCAGGCAGAAACACCGATGATGCGTCAGTTCCACGCGATCAAAAAGGAACATCCTGACAAGATCCTCTTCTACCGAATGGGCGATTTTTATGAAATGTTCGGGGAAGACGCGGTGATCAGTGCAAAAGTGCTTCAAATTGCCCTAACCTCACGTGACAGGAAAAGAGAAAATTCCATCCCGATGTGCGGAATCCCCTACCGAGCCTTTGAACCTTATCTGAACAAAATGACTGCGGCAGGCTACAAAGTGGCCATCTGTGAACAGATGGAGGACCCTGCAAAAGTCAAGGGCCTCGTTGAACGGCAGATCGTGAGGGTCGTCACCCCGGGAACCACTGTTTCACCGCAGTTGATAGAGGCTGATCGCAACCATTACCTGTTGGCCCTTCTCGGGTCGATGCGATCACGGATGCTTGGTGCGGCCTTTGTGGATGTTTCCACAGGAGAATTTGAAGTTTGTGAATTCCGATATGAAGAATTGTCCCGATTTTATGACTTTGTCTCTCTGATTCAACCCCGGGAGATTTTGCTGGCCCAAAGCCGTTCCGAGGCGGAGACCCAATTTCTCGAAGAACTCACATCACGGATTTTGCAACTTGTTGGTATTGGCAGTGATGGTGGAGCCAACGAAACCACGGAACAGTTGTTTAACTTCCTTGATCCTTACAGTTTTGATTTTGATTCTGCAGAAAAACGTCTGAAGACTCACTTCCGAACCCTGAACTTGGCAGGATTCGGCATAGACCAGATGCCTCATGCAGTCGCTTCTGCTGGTGCGTTACTTCACTATTTGGAAGAGACTCAGAAGTGCAGCCTGGTTCATTTGAACGCCATACGCAGGCACCGTTTTGACGAATCGATGCTGCTTGACGAATCCAGTGTGGTCAACCTGGAGCTTTTTGAAAACCAAAGTGGTCAGCGTCAGCATACGCTCTATGCGGTCCTCAACCGAACCCTGACACCCATGGGTGCCAGATTACTGAGGCAATGGCTTAGGCAGCCACTTCTCGATCTGGATCAGGTCAATATGCGTCTGGATGCAATTGATGCCTTCCGTAATCAATTCATGCTCTGCGCAGAATTCAGGGCAGTACTGAAGATGATTCAGGACCTTCCCCGGATCATGGGCCGAATCAGCCTACCCGTGGCAGGCATCGCGGACTTAGTGGCCCTACGTGAGTCCCTTCATCCTCTTCAAAAAATACCAAAATTTTTTAAGGAATTTGATACTCCGCTTATCAATCAGATTGCCTCTGATTTTGATTCCCTGGAAGAACTGGAAGTTTTTTTGGAAGAACAATTATTGGAAGAACCTTCCAATAGGCTCAGGGAGGGCGGCTTCATAGCAGTTGGAGTTTCTGAAGAATTAGACGAACTACGTAGGATTTCACAAAACACGAAACAGTTTCTTAATGAAATGCTGGTGAGGGAAAAAAAGCGTACCGGGATCTCTTCTCTCAAAATCAGCTTCAATAAAGTCTTCGGTTATTACATGGAAGTGAGTAATGCCCACAAAGATGCTGTGCCGGAAGATTACCTACGCAAACAGACGCTGGTCAATGCAGAACGTTATATCACCCAGGAACTTAAGGAATTTGAAGAAAAAATCCTGACCGCAGAAGAACGGATTGGCGAACTCGAATATTCACTCTTTCTGGAATTGAAGGAGAAACTCATGCTTCAATCTCAACGTGTCCAGAAGACTGCGTCTGAGATTGCTGTTCTGGATGTGCTCGCAGGATGGGCCGACTTGGCGGAACACCTGAACTACAAGCGGCCGGTTCTGAGACCCATGAATACAGAACGATTCATGGAATTTCGGGCATGCCGACATCCGGTGATCGAACAGATTGATCTTGGTGAAGTCTTTGTCCCCAACGACCTACTTCTTGAAGAGCAGGGAAATAGGATCATGCTCATCACTGGCCCCAACATGGCCGGAAAATCTACGTATATGCGGCAGATAGCCCTCAATGTACTGATGGCCCAGTGCGGTTGTTTTGTGCCGGCTGAGCATGCAGAATTTTCAATGGTTGACCGGATTTTTACCCGCGTGGGAGCATCAGACAATCTGAGTCTCGGGCAAAGCACCTTCATGATGGAAATGAACGAAGTTTCAGCGATTCTCCATAATGCCAGTCAACTCAGTTTGATTATACTCGACGAGGTCGGTAGGGGAACCAGTACCTTTGATGGGATCAGTATTGCCTGGGCGATTGTGGAAAATCTCCATTCCCTTTGTGCCTTGACTCTCTGTGCTACTCATTATCATGAATTGACTGCTCTTTCCCAAAAACTTGAAGGAGTAGAAAATTTCAGTTTCCTTGTGGAAGAAGAAGGAGAAGACATCGTTTTTCTCAGAAAACTGATCGAAGGTGAAGCCAATAAAAGTTATGGCGTTCAAGTGGCCCGACTTGCAGGCCTTCCGGATGCTGTGGTACGAAGGGCCGGTGAGATGATGATAGAACTGGAAGACCATTCCGTCCTCAGTCACATGCCTGCTCCTCCTGAAACTTCATCTGGGAAGGGTGGTCAAAACCATAAAGATCTAAAAAATGATTTCACTGATGAATTGCTTGAAAGGGGAAGGTCTTATCAACGACAAAAACCAGCTGATGAATTCCAACAACTCAGTTTGTTTATGGAAGAACCAGCCTATTTGGAAGAATTGCGTAAACTTCAAATCAATGACATGACTCCTCTTGAAGCACTCAATTATCTGGATCAGTTGAAAAAGATAATTCAATCTTCAGGGAACTGAGACTTCATTCCGGCATGTACAAAACCTTTTTTTGGAAGTAAATCATGAAACAAAGGATTGCTATTTATCCCACAAGCGCCAACCCTCCGACCCTCGGTCATGCGGATATCCTAATCAGGACATCCCGCTATTTTGATTATGTTTATTGGGCGGCCGCGATCAATCCCGAAAAAACCTATTCTTTCACAGAAGCACAGAGGCTTTTGATGATGTCGGAATACATTCAACATCATCAGCTAAAAAATGTTTCCGTGGAAGCCTTCACTGGTTCCACAGTACGCTATGCCCAGTCTCGTAAGGCCTGTGCGATTGTGAAGGGACTCAGGAGTCTTGAAGATTTCGAAGGGGAATTTCAGCAGGCGGTGGGCAACAAAGGCATTGATCCGAACATAGAAACCTTCTGTCTTTTTGGAAAACCGGAATTGTTTGCAGTCAGTTCCACACTGGTGCGTGAATTAGCACTGCTTGGTGAAGAAATTGGCAATTATGTCCTTCCGTCGGTAGCAGAGATCGTCTACCAGATCATCCAAGAGAGTAAACTCAAACCCGAATGAAGCCTGCGGCCCCCCTTTTCCATTTCAAATTAGGCACATTTCTACTTTGGGTATTAGGACTAGTCTGGATATTGGCAATTCTTACTGCAGATTTCCGCGATCCAACTTTTTTCAATCCGCTTTATCCTGCTGATGGGTTTTACAATTGGCTCAGTCTTCCAGGAGCCTTGCTGGGCGGCAGCCTGGTGGAACTATTTGGTCCTATCGCCCTGCTAATTCCCTGGATGGTGGTGAGGATCATACTTTGTCCTGCAGGAACAATTTCACGTTGGCGTTTGGTTTATTATGCCCTAACTTTGTTGGTGGCATTCAACACGGTGTACGCGTCTTTGGATATTGCACTAGGTTCGGTCGAGCAAACCACATCTTTCCTCGAAAAACCTGGATATCTGGGAGTGATTTCTTTGGTATGGCTTGAATCTTCACTTGGATCGATTGGTGGGCTTTTTCTATGTGGAGTTCTAATGGTTTATAGCAGCCTTCATTTGGTCCAGATACTTTCGCCCCTGGATCTATTCCAATCCCTACATATTTCTTTTAGACAGTTGATCCTTGTTTCGAATCAAAAGAAGGGACCTGGAACACGATTAAACCCTAGAGGGTCTTTAACAAAAAAAGGTCCGTTGATATTTCAAACTAGAACTTCATCAAATGCGAAGATGAATCATCCCCTCGAACAAATGGATGAGGTGTGATTTTTTTTTGGAGAATGCTTAAGTTTAAAATGAACCCTGATGAATGAATCGGGTTCCTCTTGAAACACTAGAAAGTTTTCCAAGTGCCCTGATCATCAATTGATGCTGATCGGAATTTAATCCTGATACCCTTTGAAACTAAAATCATCGCTCAGCCGGTTTGGCTGAAAAAATTCAGAAAGAATCCAAAGGGGTTAACAACATAATGAATGTTGCTTTCATTAATAGGATTTATGTTGTTTTTGAAGAGGGGATGCTCCTCCAAAGAAAGGAGAAGTGGGAGGGATGATGAAAAACTAGGGTTGTTTGAATCAACCCTGAAAAATCCTTAAAAATCTGCTTTGATTGCTGCCCGAAGTTCGCGTTTTAAATCCTTGTGGCGCTGTTTTTCGGCTGCTTCACGCTTGAGCCTTTTGGCTACGGAAGGTTTTGTGTAAAACTTTCGTTTCTTGAGTTCTTTGAACAAGCCCTCGCGAATCAGGGTACGTTTTAGCTGCATCATCGATTTACTGACGTTGCTGTCTCGTACTTCAACACTGATGGTCATGGTGATCCTAATTTCATTTAAGAAAATCAAAAACCATTATATTAACCTGCTCTGAATTGAATTCCAAGACTATTTATCAGAAGCATCCGTATTTTTTTCTTCTGGAGATGGAAGTGCGGCTCGTTTCTTAAGTTCCAGCAATTCTGTTTCAATGTCAGGGGGTGTCTCTTCCAGTTCCTTAAATTTCCGTTCCAGACTCTCTTTTTCAGAATCATTGCTAATTTCTTGGTAAGCTTCTGCCTTGGCCTGCATTGTTTCGACTTTCTCTTCAACGCGTTCCAGGGTTTCAATCGCACCGGAAGAGTCTCCAATTCCTTCGATTGTCTGGTATATTTTTTCTTGGGCTTCGGCCTGTTTCTGCTTGGCGAGGAGCAGGCCTTTCTTCCGTTTGATTTCCTCTATTTTGTCTTCCATCGCCTGGTAACCGTTGCGCAGGGTTTCGGCGTTGGAGCGATGTTTTTCTAATTGAATTTCGAATTCTTCTGCACGGCGTTCGTGATCTTTCTTGCGGACTAGGGCTTCTTTAGCTAATTCATCTTTGTCATTTTGAACCGCAAGGATTGCCTTCTGTTCCCATTTTTCTGCTTCGTTGTGTTCTTTTTCAGTATCTCGTTCCAGGCGTTTCTGAAGGGCCAGGGCCTCAGTCATTTGCTGTTTTGCCTGCCTTTTTTGACCTTCGAGGTCGGAAAGCATCTGCTGCAGCATTTTTTCAGGGTCTTCCGCCTTATCGAGGAAACTGTTGGAATAAGCCCGGACGACGTTGATGAATCGTGAAATGATACCCATCGCTTGCTCGTTTGTTAGTTTAGAACAGTTGTTTACGTTTATTGGAAGGCAAGATATTGAGAGCCTCACGATATTTGGCTACGGTCCTGCGTGCGACTTTGATCCCGCTCCGTCGATGGAGAATATCTGCAATCTGCAGATCGGTATAGGGAGTTCGAGGATTTTCGTTCTGTACCATCTGTTGGATCATATCCTTAATCCGTTTTGACGAAACAGCTTCACCTCCTCCCTGATCAATGCCGCTGGTAAAAAAATATTTTAGTTCAAAAATACCCTGGGGCGTATGGACGAATTTATTGGTTGTGATCCGACTCACCGTGGATTCATGGACGTCAATGTCCTCGGCGACATCCTTCAATACCAGAGGGCGAAGATAGTGAATGCCTTTTTCAAAAAATTGTTTTTGAAATTTCAGGATGCTTTTAGTGACCCTGAAAATTGTTTTTTGACGCTGTTCAATGCTTTTCAGCAGCCATTGTCCAGCTTTGATTTTTTCGTGAATGTATTCCTTGGTTAAACTGCCATCATCTTCCATGGTGTCGCAGAGATCACGGTAGTAACTGCTGATGCGTAGTCGAGGAATACCATTGGCATTCAGTGCAACTTTATATTTATCCTGATTCTGATAGATGTAAACATCTGGAACGATGTAGTGCTGTGAGGGATTTGGAATGAATGCCCTTCCAGGTTTGGGTTCCAGAGACATGATCAGACGATAGGCATCGATCACTTGATCCAGATCCTGTTTCTGTCTCCTGGCAATTTTTTTAAGATCCTTTGATTCAAGTAAATTCATGTCGTGCTCGATGATGCGATAGCATAAGGAGTCTGACTTTCCGAGGATTCTCAATTGAACCAGCAGACATTCCTGAAGGCTCCTGGCTCCTATCCCGTTCGGATCAAAGGTCTGAATTTTTTGTAACACTTGTTCAACAAAATGGCAGGCTTCCAAGCTGACCGGCTCCATCTCATTTTCCAAGTCTGAAACCTCTTCCTCTTCCTCGAAAACAGGAGGCACCACCTCTTTTGATTTTTTGGCCATTACGGCCTTCACTGGACTATATTTTTTGTCAAAGAGGCTTTCATCCACTTCGAGATCGCAGTTGATGATGCCAGCCTTCAATTCTTTCAGGATTTGATCTTGAAGGTCCCTACGGGTTTCAAGTATTTCACGAATACTAGTTACCAGATACCCGTCATCCTCAAAATTTCCTATCAGTTCAACCCCGATACGGAACTCAATGGGAAGCAAATCGTTCATTCCCAACTGCCAGTTGAGATGATCGGAAAGTGATTCCGACTGGGCCAGTGTCGCCTCTAATGAGGGTGCCTCATCATCTCCTGAGGTTCCAGGACGTATCCTTGTCGATTGATAACCTCCAAGTTGATCCACCTGTTCCACATACTGTTGCCAATCGATGTCTTGCTGTTCGATTTCTTCTTTTTCGACTTCTCTGGCACTTTCAAAATCTTCCGTACCGCTGGCCACTTCAGGCGTTTCTACATTTTCTTCTGTTGCGGGAGTTTCACGATTGGGAGAACTGTCGATGTCCATCCCTTCTTCCAAAACTGGATTTTCCACCAGCGTTTGTTCGATCAATTCCTCCAGTTCGTTGTGTGACAACTGGAGCAGCTTGATCGCCTGCTGTAACTGGGGCGTCATGATGAGCTGTTGGTTCAGCTTCATCTGCATTTTCATCTGCAACGCCACGTGACCTCTTAGTTGGTTTGAATTAAAATTTGGAAAATCATCGTATGGCCCCTCAATTAGGGATCAACGTTGGCATTTGTTTTGCTACAAATGCCCGCAAAAGTCAATTTAGACCTGCTTCACATCGAGAAAGTTTCTCCTAAATAAATCTTTCTCGCCTGTTCATCACGCATCAAATCTTCGGGGGGGCCATTTACCAGAAGCTCTCCTTCATTCATGATGTAACCGTGATCGATGATACCGAAGGTTTCTCGAACATTGTGGTCAGTGATCAGGACTCCTATGTTCCGTTTTGCCAGTTGCCTGATGATGGTTTGAATGTCTGTCACTGCAATAGGATCAACTCCTGCAAAGGGCTCGTCGAGTAAAATGATAGAGGGTTCCAACACAAGGGCCCTTGCAATTTCAGTTCTTCGACTTTCTCCTCCTGACAGAGCATATCCCTTGATCTTACGAACATGCTGAATGCCAAATTCCTGAAGTAGTTGCTCGAGTCTCCTGTTTTTTTCTTCGTTCCCTAATCGAAGCAGTTCCATGACTGCAAGTAGATTTTCTTCGACGGTTAGTTTCCTGAAAATGGATCGTTCCTGAGCAAGGTATCCCAATCCGGACCTTGCACGAAGATGCATTGGATAACGGGTGATTTCCACGTGATTCAGGAGGATGTTGCCTTGATCCGGCTGCAACACTCCGGTGATCATGTAAAAGGTGGTTGTCTTGCCTGCTCCATTTGGACCAAGCAGTCCTACAACCTGACCCCTTGAGACTTCCAGACTGACTTCCTTGACTGCATGCCGTCCGCGGTAGGATTTGGAAAGCTTAACAGCTTTCAGGGTGCTTTTTTCCAAAGGGAATCATCCATGAAATATAATTGCAAAAATATGTATTATTCAATATTATATAAGGTTATTTATTCAATCAATATAGCAAAGCAGTCAAGTCATGCCAATTTACGAATATGGATGTCAGCAATGCGGATATGATTTCGAGGAAATGCAGAAGTTCAGTGATCCGCCCATTGAAA
>Ga0208896_1001434_pt1 | contig 11856 bp, 9 predicted proteins | sample ETNtaG_27_FD_185778 | JGI IMG/M metagenome (GOLD analysis project Ga0208896, IMG submission 185778) | Marine microbial and viral communities from oxygen minimum zone, Eastern Pacific Ocean - ETNP201406SV63 (SPAdes) (version 2) | ecosystem: Environmental > Aquatic > Marine > Oceanic ... | reverse complement strand
ACAGGCTCACACCTTTTTACATATCGGCTCTTAAAATTTCTGTGTAATTTCCTTAAGCAGATAATAGCATCATTTTTTCTTGCATATTATATTAGATTAGAGTTTAAATTAGTTCCGTGTAGGATAAATATTTGAGAAAATGATTGTAAGTCGGTTCCACTTAATAAAAATGGGGTTTATTGTTATGCGCCAACAAAATTTATCGAACCGTGGTATTGAGGACAGAAGACCTATATATAGTAATGAACTTAGATCTTCTTTAATTGAAGAATAATGAAGAGATCATGATCATCATAAATAATAATGATCAGATTCAAATATATACATTCGGTGAACAGTACTAAGAATGAATAAATACATTTCAAAGTTGACAAAATATTCATTCGTCCTATTTTTTATTTATTTATCTCCATACGGATGCGAACAAAAAGTTAAAGTTTCACCGGAATCCTTTAAACAAATCGTATCTCACAGAAATTTAGGTTTAGCTTATTTAGAAGAAGGTCAACTTTCCCAAGCGTCCCGAGAATTCGAATTATTAATTAGCCTTGCGCCCATGGAAGCATTGGGTCATGCAAACCTTGGATACACACATATGAGAATGCCAAACAGCATGACAGAGGCTGAAGAAAGCCTTAAAAAAGCTGTTAAACTTTCTCCAGAAAATCCAGACGTTCGGTTTTTATTGGCTAAAGTCTATGAACTCAATGGTCAGCGTAAAAAGGCTGTTAGACTTCTTGAAAATGCACTAAAAACCCACCCTAATCATTTACAATCATTATATCAATTAGCGATTCATTCTATAGAAGAAGGCACAGAAGAGTCCTCTAAAAATGCAATTAATATTCTGTCGCGAGTGGTAAAAATTCAACCTATGGATTCCGCAGCTAGATTTAGACTAATAGAATTATTCTTGCGCGATGGGAATTCAAGCGATGCTTTATTCCACATGGAAAGTGTAAATCAAATATTGCCAAAACTTCCGAATGCGTCAAAGGAAATATTTAATAAAGCTTTACACAATATAAGGAATGGGAATACGAAACCAGCTATTAGGCAAGTAGTCATGTTTCATAACATAATGAGGGCGACTTCATTTTACCGAGTATCATTAGCTGTTTTACGGGGGACTAATGGCCCTATATCCGGATCCCCGATTTATCGATTTTTACAACTGGATCCCAATTTGTATGTGGTGGATAACGAAATTCCAGAAGGACTCAATTTTACTGAAATGAGTGCCCAGTCAGGTTTGAATATCTTATCGGGTAAAAACCAACCATCTATTTTAACTATTGGTGATGTTGATGGTGATAATGATCAGGACATATTTGTGTCTCAATGGAATTCATCCGAAAATATGACTCGACGATTTATACTCATAAATCAAAACGGGAGTTTTGTAGAAAAAACAAATGATTTTACTGTTAAATATAAAGGAAGAGATGAATCTGCCATTTTGGGGGATTATGATAATGATGGATACTTAGATTTATTCGTTGTTAACGAGTTTAGCAATAGCCTCTATCAAAATATGGGTGAGGGGAAATTCATTGATATTACGAATGGATCTGGACTTGGTAACGATAATGGTGCAACAATCGCCTTATTTGCTGATTTAGATTTGGAAGGTGATTTAGATATTTTTCTTTGTACTCAAGGAAAAAATCGTCTCTTCCGAAATAATCTTGATGGTTCATTTTCAGAAATCGCAGATGAATCAGGTCTTGGTGATAAAGAGGATAATACTTCTAACGTTATTTTTGGAGACTTTGATGATGACGGAGACCCGGACCTTTTTATAATTAATAAAACAGAGTCTAACCGTTATTTTGATAACTTAAGGGGAGGGGTTTTCAGAGATCTGACTGATCAGGTGGGGCTGCATTCTGAAAGTGAATCAGGAACTGCTGTTGCTGGCGATTATAACAATGATGGATACTTAGATTTATTTATAGGCGATAAAAAAACAGGCAATCATAGTTTATTAATAAATAATGGTAGTGGATCTTTTATTGACGATAATAAATCAGAAAAAGCATTTAAAAATATTGAGACAATTTCTGCAACTGATGCGATTTTTTTTGACGCTGATAATGATGGCTATTTAGACTTACTTATTGCGGGTCACTCCGTTGAGCATCAAAAAGGTTCTGGTTTAAATTTGTATTATAATAATGGTTCAGGGAGTTTTTTATTAGCGAATTCGTTATTACCTGAAGAAATAGGTGATGTAAATCAAGCAGAAACATTTGACGCTGATAATGATGGTGATTTAGATATCATATACGTTACTCCCAATGGGGAAATAAAATTGTTACGCAACAATGGTGGTAATGTAAATAACTTTTTAGTGGTTCGGTTGGTGGGCCTTAGAACCGGGAGCACAAAAAATAATTATTTTGGTATTGGATCAAAGCTCGAAGTAAAGGTTGGGGACCTATATCAAATGAGGGTTATGTATGAACCTCTTGCGTATTTTGGTATTGGAAGGCAAGATAGTGCGGATGTGCTTCGAGTGGTATGGAACAATGGCGTTCCGCAGAACCATTTAAAACCAGCAGGTTCATACATAACCCTCACTAGAAGCCAGACAATTGTCGAAGAGCAAATATTAAAAGGGTCTTGCCCTTGGTTATTTACTTGGAATGGGGAAAAATTTGTTTTTTCAAAAGATGTCCTTTGGGCGAGTGCAATTGGAATGCCAATTGATGGTACAGGAAAAAATAAAATTTATGCTTCACCAAAATCTGCCAGTGAATATTTTAAAATTTCTTCAAATAGTTTAAAAGAGCGTAAAGAGAAATACCAACTGCGGTTTTCCACCCAACTATGGGAAACAGCATATCTAGATAAAATCCAATTATATGCGGTAGATCATCCGGAAAATATCGAAATATTTGTGGATGAATCTTTTCCCCCCAAGCCATCTCAAACACTTGATATTATAAAAGTGCAAAAAAAGCATATTCCCTTATCAGCTATGGATGAAAAAGGAAATAATCTTATTAAAAAAATATTGTATACCGATGATGATTATATTTCAGACTTTAATTCTGAAAACTTCCAAGGGATTACTGAGATTCATGACCTTGTTCTTGAGTTGGGAGATTTATCAGGAAAAGATAGTATATACTTATTCCTTTATGGTTGGGTATTCCCAACTGACGCAAGTATCAATGTAAACATGTTTCAGACGGAGAGAATTAATTCTCTCCCGCCACAATTGCAGGTAATAGACCAAAATGGCCAATGGAAAACTGTGATTCAAAATATTGGATTTCCAAAAGGGAAAAATAAAATGGTGATCGTAAATCTCTCCGATTTATTTGAATCAAATGATTACAGGGTCCGAATTCGGACGAATATGCAAATATATTGGGACGAAATATTTTATGTAACAGATTTTTTCAACGATTCAATCCAAGTGACTGCATTGAATCCTGGATCTGCCAATCTCAATTATAAGGGATTTTCAAAACTAATGAAGAAAACCCAATATAGTCCCAGTATTCCATTATATAAAACAATATCAACAACACCAAAGTGGCGCGATTTAGTCGGTAACTACACACGTTATGGAGATGTTGCTTCTTTATTAAAAAATTCAGATAACCAATATGTGATCATGAATGCTGGTGATGAAATAATCCTTGAGTTTGATGTACCTAAAAACAGTGTTTTACCAAAGGGCTGGACACGAGATTTTATTTTTTATAATGACGGGTGGCTAAAGGATGGAGACCTAAATACAGCCCATGGGCAGACAGTGAAGCCACTACCATACCATGGCATGAAATCTTATCCGTACAGTTCAGATGATGCTTATTCTGAAAATGATTTACATACCGCAGATTATAATAAACTTTATAATACACGTGAAATTACCGATGAGCCTTTTAAAAGAGTAATACGTGAAATAATTCCAAAATGATATGAAAATGAACCCCTTCCCCCCGGCAGAGAACGGTCACGAACTATCACCCCCACAGGTCACGGCGCGGCCGCTGGAACTTTCGGCACAGGGCTGGGCCTCTCCCTTGGCAATTTTCGTTTCCGCCTCGCTCTTGTTAGAGGCCGTGACCGGACTTTGGATCTACCTTGCCCCGTTTTCGGTTTCCTCCCAGCTTCAAGTTATCCTGCACACCTTGCTGGGGCTGGTGGTCACCATTCCTTACCTTGTTTACCAATGGCGTCATTTTCGTATCTGGTACCAGCAGAACCTTACCGCCGTCATAGTCCTAGGCTATGCACTGATGGCCATCCTCATCTTTTGCATTCTCAGTGGCCTGGTCCTAACCTGGCAGGCCGTTTTCAGCTTCCGCACCAGTAAGCCCTGGGACCTGCTCCACTTGGTCACCGGCTTGGGAGCCCTGGCGCTCCTTGTCGCCCATCCCGTCCTCGCCTTTGCCCGGCGCAAGGCGGCTGTTGCTCACCTCCTCCAGTACCGGACCGCCCTTCACGCCTTTGTCCGCGGACACGTGGTACTGCTCTCCATATCGGCTATCTCCGTTGCCGGCATTGCCCTGGCCTGGCCCGAACAACAAATCTACCTGCCTATTCCCAAAGATTACAGCCTGCCCGATTTCACCGAGAATTTCGACGAGTATCGCGGCAACCCTTTTGCCCCAACCTACGCCCGCACCGATAACGGCATGCTTGTCAACTCCGAAGTCCTGGCCAACTCCGAATCCTGCGGCACCTCCCGCTGCCATGAGCAGATCCTGGCTGAATGGCAGCCTAGCGCCCACCGCTTCTCCGCTATGAATCCCCCATTCCAGGCTGTGCAAAGGGCCTTCGCCAAGGACCGCTCCCCCGCCGAAACCCGCTATTGCGCCGGCTGCCACGATCCCATCTCGCTCTTTGCCGGCGCTAAGGACATCCAGAACATGGATCTCTCCGCGCCGGGCATGCAGGAAGGTAACTCCTGCGTGGTGTGCCACTCTATTTCCAAGGTCGACCAAAGGGGTAATGCCGATTACGTTCTAACGCCGCCCGAAAAATATATCGGCGAGGCATCCGACGGCGCCAGCAAGTTCCTATCCGATTTCCTCATCCGCGCTTATCCGCGCAAACACCGCCAAGATTACGATCGCAACCTGCTGCGCACCCCCGAATTCTGCGGTGCCTGCCACAAGCAATTCATCCCCGAGGCTCTCAACCGCTTTGGCCTCATCTCCAGCCAAAACCAATTCGACGAGTGGCGCAAAAGCCATTGGCACGTTGAGGACAACCCGGACAAGAATTTAGCCTGCCGCAACTGCCATATGCGCCTGGAACGGAACTCCCTCGATCCGGGCCGCGGCGAAGCCGGGGACACCAGGCGCAACGCCGACGACGAGGCCCACCGCAACCACGGCACCATCGCGACCAACCTCTACATGCCCGCCGTCCTCAAACTCCCCCATTGGGAAACCCAGTACAAACTCACTCGCGAATGGATTCAAGGAAAAACCATTATCCCCGAAATCCAAGACATTTGGCCAGAGGGTCCCGTTGCAACTGTCAGCCTTCACGCACCTAAACAGGTGGAGGCGGGCCGTGAACTGAAGCTTATGGCCGTAGTAGAGAACAAAAAAGTGGGTCACAACTTCATTACCGGCCCCCTCGATTTCATGCGGGCCTGGGTTCACATCCAGATCACCGATTCCCAGGGAACCGTACTGGCCGAATGGGGCAACCTCGATCCCATCACTAGAGAAATTTGCGATGTTCCCGGTCAGGTCCATCAACCGGGCAATTCCCGCAATGAAGGAACCTTGGTACTAGAAGGCGTGCCCCTGGACGCTGAGGGGAACCCACTGGTCCGGCACGAACTGTGGCGCAAAGCCGGCGGCGAAGGACAAAGAGTCATTTTTCCCAAATATTCCGACAAGCAAACCTACCGCTTCAAGGTACCTGATAATGTCAAAGGTCCCCTGCTCATCAAGGCGGACCTCAACTTCAGGCGCTACCGCCAGGAGTTCCTCGATTTAGTGCTGCCGAACTTAGAAGAGGAAAGCGGCTTCCACCAACCCACGGTAACCAAGCATTCCGCCCAAAAAACCATTGTCACCATAAGTAACAAACGCGCCCATGCCAGAGTTGTCTCTAAAGCGGAAGGTGGCCACTGATGATAACTGGTCTGCCATCGCCCTCGTCGGCGGGCCAAGATCGCAAGGGTTCCAAGCGGATGCGTCGCGCTCACCTCTCCATTTGGGCCATAATCGGTGGAATGTTGGCCCTGGGCGCCCTGGCCCTATTCCTCGACAATCTCCAAGACACCGACCTCGCCGACCCCACCAAGGGCCTGACCACCGATTTCAAATCCTCCGACATAGCGGAAACCACACTCATTCGCTTTGCGGACCAGGCCCGTGAACGGGGTATCGACTTCAGCCATGGATCGGGAAAGCGCACGCGAATGCTGCCTGAAGATAACGCCGGCGGCCTAGCTTGGGGCGACATTGACGGCGACGGCGATTGGGACCTCTACATCGTCAATTTCCCCACTGTTACAGGGGACGTCGAAGCCAACGCCAACCGCCTCTACCGAAACGACGACGGGCAATTCACAGACATTACAAACGAGGCGGGCGTATCCGATCCAGACGGATTCGGCATGGGCGCAAGTTTCGCCGACTACGACGGCGATGGCGACCAGGATCTTTACGTTAGCAACTACGGGCCCAACCGCCTTTTCCGCAACAGCGGCTCTGGCGTCTTTGAAGAAGTCGCCCACCAGGCCGGAGTCAACGACTCCTTGTGGGGAACCGGCGTGACATGGGGCGACTACGACCGCGACGGACACCTGGATTTCTACGTCTGCAACTATGTCAACTTTGATGCCGAAGGCTTCGAGCCAGGCTATGTTTCTAGCTTTGGCGCCTACATGGTGCCCTTCACCCTTAATCCCAATTCTTTCGACCCTCAACCTAACCGTCTCTACCGTAACCGCGGCGATGGTACCTTCGAGGAAGTCGCTGAAAAGGCAGGTGTTTCCAACTTTCAAGGCCGTAGCTTTTCCGCCGTTTTCTGCGACCTGGACGGGGACGGCTGGCTCGATCTCTATGTCAACAACGACGTCTCCACCAACAAACTCTACCGTAACATGGGTGGCGAATTCCAAGACGAAGGACCCATCTTCTTCTCCGATTTTTCTACCCTTTCCGGAACGGCGGACCCGCGGGGATCCATGGGACTTTCCGTGGGCGAAATCGGCTTCATGACCGGCAAACCTGATGGCCTGCCCGACCTGTTCATCACCCATTGGGTGGCCCAAGAAAACGCATTCTATCAAAGCCTGGTCATTCCAGGCCATGGCGTCGAGTACCGTGACAAAACCCGCCGTTTCCGCCTAGGCGAGCTATCCCTGGACATGGTAGGTTGGGGTTGTGCCCTCGCCGATTTCGACCTAGATGGCCGACCTGATATCGCTGTAGCCAACGGTAGCACCCTTGAGGAAAAGAATGACCCGACACAGTTGCGGGCAGAATCCGTGTTCATCTTTTGGAACGACGGCAAAATCTTCCACAATGTCGCCCCTTACACTGGAGACCCCCTTGCCGAACGCTATTGGGCCCGGGGCCTCGCTACGGCCGACTTTGATAGCGATGGCGACGTTGACATCGCCATCGCTATCAACCAAGGTCAACCATTACTGCTGCAAAACCAAACTATCACCCAAAACCACAGCCTGGTTCTCAAACTGAAGGGGCCCGACGCCGCCCGCTTCGGGGCCAAGGTAGAGTTGGACCTGGGCACTACCACCCAAACCCAATGGTGGGGCGCCGATGTCACCTACTTGGGTATGCACGCCCCCGACTTGATATTCGGTCTGGGCCAAAATCAATCTGCCCACCAAATCCGCATCCACTGGGCCGACGGCAAAACCACGATTAGGGACAATGTCCAGGCTGGTACCGCAACCATCCATCACCCCGCAACTTCAACACCCATGCCTTAAGCGTGCCTTTAAGGTATATCATTATTTCAATTATGCGAAAAGCGTTCAAATAGGATTCCTTTGTGAATGAATATTTAAAAACCCGAAAGATGGTATTGCTTAAATGAAACGCCTTTGGTTCAAATGGCTTCCTAGTGGGTTTTTTTTGTTTGTGGGATAATAAGTAAATCTGAATATGATTAAATTTAAAAAAATATTTCTATTTAGCATATTTACAATATCGTTTATTTATCCAAAAACTAATTTGCAATTCGAAATAAAAAATCTCTTTATAGGCTCCCAAACTATACATGGGGCTAATGTATTAATGATGAATTCATTCGGAGATAAGAAGTATGGAACTTTTGCATGGGCTTATAAAAATGATTCATGGTCAGAGATATATGGTGGATTAACATATATGCCAACAACATATTTCCAAATTGGCTTTGGCTTGGGATTAGAGGATGCAGATGACCCATTGCGACTTGGTAGCATGATATGGGTTGGTAAAGAGGACTGGTATATATTATCTCTGTTTGAAGATGGAGGAAGTGGAAAATGGCATCAAATTAATGCGATTTATAGCTTAAACCAGTATTTAGGAATTGGGTTGATGAAAGAACAATATACCGGTTTTGGACCAAAGTTTGAATTAACAATCCCCAGTTTTCCAATCAAACTATGGTTTTCATTATTGAAACTTGATGATAATCATAATACATACTTCACTATAAAATTTCTATTTTAACAATTCATCAAAATATTCTTAAAAGAAAAGCCTTAAAAAAGTGCATTTTTCTCAATAATTAAGATATAATTAAGGGTTTTCTGGGCAAAAAAATACAGACCCGTTTTGTATATTACATTGTAATGAATCCACACCTATAGGGATTTTATCATGAATAAAGTCACTATTGCCCTATCGTTAATAGTATTTGGGCAGTCATTGCAAAAAAATTAGTGGATGCTTATGAAGATGGTATTACTAAAATGAAACGCCTCTGGGTCAAATAAAAGTGGTTAGCCGATGTTTGAATGTTCTTTAATCGTCTAACTTTAATAATCAAAGGACAAAATGAAGGGATACTAAAATGAAAAAAATATACATGATTTTAATATGCTGCATGGTTTTGGCCAGCAATTCCGCATTCGCACAAAATAAGAACACAGAAAAAGAAGATCTTTCTGGGTTTACATTTGAGGGGCCCGAAATTAATTTGATCAAAAAAGCGGTTCAGCACTTTACAAAAGGTGAATTAAAAGCTTATCGAGCATGTTTTACCGATAGTGCGACCTTTGTGCATAATCAATGGGGCAATGATAACCCGCAATCCATTGATGAGCTGGTTAAAATACATCAGGAGGCCAAAGATCAAAGAAAAGGTGACATTGAAATATTAAATCAAATTTATGAGGTGGTCACGGTACCCAATGGTTCAAAATATGGGCATGGATGGTTTGAATTTTCATCAGAAAACAAGACGGGGGATAAGTTAGTTAATACCGTTTTTGTTTCCTGGGGATTTAAGGATGATAAATTGGCATGGGAATGGGCCATTTATAATACGGCCGATTCGCCAGACCCTTATAAAAAGTAATTAACAGGTTATCGGTCGATGCTGATTTTATAGATCAGTATAAAAATAGCACATTGTGTAAAGAATTTTGTGTTGTTTAATTTCCCGAAGCAGTAATTTTTTAACATTATTAACGCATAAATAAATGAACGTCTACGAATTTATCAGAGAAAAAACCGAAGGGTTTCAAGAGAACGCAACCGAGTTCAGGGCCAAATTAGAACCCAGATTTCGCAACTGGTCTAATACCATCAATGATAAAATTACAAATACACTGAATAATCCCTGGATAACCAATCTCAACCCGTTTGATAAAAAAATATCTGTCCCATCAGAAATAGCCATCAAAAATAAGGTGACGGAAAAAGTATATAAAGAACTGCATGAACAACTGGGAAAAGAAATATATGTAGGCGAATGGGAAACGATCGATCAGGATTGTATCAATCAGTTTGCAGAAATAACAGGCGATACACAATGGATTCACACTGATCCTGAACGCGCACAAAAAGAATCGCCATTCAAAACAACGATTGTCCATGGCTTTCTAACATTATCTTTAATCCCGAAATTGACCAATACCATTAATTCTGCGAAAAATTTATTTCCCGAAGCGCGGATGGTGGTGAATTATGGCTTGAATCAGGTACGTTTTCCATACCCGGTAAAGTCAGGCTCAAAAGTCAGAGCACGCACTCGTATAGTCGGTGTAGAGCCAAAAAATAATAGTTTAGAATTGTTAAATGAGATCAGTATAGAAGTGGAAAATAGAAAACGTTTTGCCTGTGTAGCAGAAACTGTATTTCGTCTTTATTTTTAGGCTTGTTTTCTTGCCCAGGAACAAGGTTTTAAGCAAGGGCCTCATAGTAGCGGGTTTTTTGTTTGTGGGACAATTTCTGTGTAATTTATGCCAAATATTAACTGATATAACTATTAACATAGCGGTGCTAATAATGAATAAAATCAAATACTCACTTAATCGATTATTCTATAATAAAATTTTAATAGTAATAACACTATGCTGTTCGTTTATTTATTCACAATCTCTTAAAGATGTTATAAATGGTAATCATCGCTCTTCAAAAAATAAAGCCCGTGATGAGTATAGACATCCCTTGGAGACATTGCAGTTTTTTGGCATTAAAGATACTATGACAATTGTAGAAATATATCCTGGTGGTGGATGGTATCAAGAAATATTAGCCCCTTATTTAAATAAAAATGGACAATATATCAGTGCTACCTATGATCCTGATTCTGAAAAGCAAACAACAAAAGATAGATATCAAAGTGAGAAGGATCGATTGTCAGCCAATAAAAATATTTATGGAAATGCAAAAATGGTCGCTTTTAAGGGAAATGCTTATGACAAAGCTTCTTCAGCTGATATGATACTTACTTTTCGTAATTATCATAATTGGGTTGGTAATACAGAATTTGAAAAGCTAAGAGCAATGTTTAATACACTTAAGCCCGGCGGGATACTTGGAATTACTGATCATCGAAGTAATACAACAGTTGACGCAAAAGGATACACTTGTGAGCCATGCATGATCAAGGATGCTGAAGCTATTGGATTTATATATGTTGGTTCCTCTCAAATAAACGCTAATCCAAAAGATACCAAAGATTATCCTGGAGGCGTTTGGAATCTCCCACCAACATTATCTGACAATAGAATAGATAAGTCTAAATTAAAAAAACGTCAAAAGGAGCTGAAAAAAATTGGAGAGAGTGATCGCTATACACTGAAGTTTATTAAGCCAAACCCTTGATTTAAAATTATGCTTCTATATTTTTAAATATGCTTGAAAAACAGTTAAATAGGTAAGTGGATTGGATTTATAACTAACTGGATTTACTAACTAAATGAAACGCCTCTGGCCCAAATAGCCTCCTCCTGGGGGTTTTTTTGTTTGTAGGACACTCCCATTTTAAAGAAAAAAACTTTTAATCTCATTACTCATAATGGTTCAATAAACTCCATAAGGACCAAGGATATTGCCAATGCAATCGGAGCATCCGAAGCTACGATGTTGAAAATTTTATTAAAATATTAATAGAAAACTCAAAAAGCTGACAACTATTTAGATTCAAGCTTGTCTAAGTAAAGTTTAATTAATCATAATAATAGGAATATAATGCAATATAGTCTAATAATGGTGGTAGCTACTACCATAGGAATCCTGGGAGCGGGGCCCATTAAATATGTAGCAAATTCAGATGCATTGAAATCACGTGAATTTGTGATTACACGAACAGAAAATATGATCGTAATTGATGGTTATATAGATGATAGGGGTTGGGAGAATGCTACTACCACTGATCATTTCTTAGAATTTCAACCTGGCG
>Ga0208896_1001433_pt1 | contig 11864 bp, 14 predicted proteins | sample ETNtaG_27_FD_185778 | JGI IMG/M metagenome (GOLD analysis project Ga0208896, IMG submission 185778) | Marine microbial and viral communities from oxygen minimum zone, Eastern Pacific Ocean - ETNP201406SV63 (SPAdes) (version 2) | ecosystem: Environmental > Aquatic > Marine > Oceanic ... | reverse complement strand
CATTTTTGTCTTCAAGCCATTCATAAAAAATTTTTAGGTCTGACCGATAGGCAGAAAGAGTATTTTTACTTGCACCAGTAGTCAGCCAGAAGTAGTCAATAAATTTATCTATGAGCTCTGTGTTCATGAGCATCATTCTACTTTAGTGTGCTTATAATAGTACAAAAAAAATGCCAGTTGAACTGGCACGTGATATAGAAAAACAGATTTACTTATTTTTGAGTTTCTCTTTAATGCGAGCAGCCTTACCAGTTAGTCCTCGTAGATAGTATAGTTTAGCTTTTCTAACTTTGCCACTTCTTTTGACAGTGACACTGTCTATCATCGACGAGTGTGTCTGGAATACTCTTTCTACGCCTTCACCATGAGAGATTTTTCTGACAGTAAAAGCTGAATTTATTCCACGGTTCTTTTTAGCAATAACAACACCTTCAAAAGCTTGCAATCTTTGGCGATTGCCTTCCCGAACTTTAACTTGAACCACAACAGTATCACCTGAGAAAAAATCAGGAATATCAGATCTTAGTTGTTCGCCTTCGATTTGATCAATTAAATTCACGTGGCTATCCTTTTTTGGTTCTTGAAAATCGCAAGATTATACAGAGATTCCGACATACATACAAGGTCTCAGATGGTTTATATTAGTTCAAATTAATTGTCTCAACGAATACTATATTTATTATCTTGGTTGCCCTAAAAAAAGTGGATTTTAAGTATGTATTCTTTATACAATTGATCTAAATAGCAACCGTTGTTGAGTTTTTATCGAATTTTTTCACTCATAATATGGCATAATTTAAGGCTTTTTGTAACAAAGAAAATAATGGGAAAAGCAACTGGTTTTTTGGAGATAGATAGAGAGATAGAATCCTATCGTGATGTAGAGATAAGAATTAAGGATTATGACGAAATTTTTACAGGTATTCATAATTCTGAAAAATTGCAGCAACAAGGTGCAAGATGTATGGATTGCGGCGTACCTTTCTGTCAATCTGCAGACGGCTGCCCTGTTGATAATCTAATTCCAGAATGGAATGACCTTATTTACAACGACTCTTGGAGAGATGCTTTAGAGCGTCTCCATAAAACCAATAATTTCCCAGAGTTTACTGGCCGTGTATGCCCTGCTCCTTGTGAAGGGGCATGTGTTCTTGGAATTAATAATCCTGCAGTGACCATCAAAAATATTGAACAAAGTATTATTGACAAGGGTTTTGATGAGGGATGGGTAACTCCAAGAATTGTATCTAGGCGCTCAGGAAAGAAGGTTGCTGTCGTTGGCTCTGGACCTGCTGGACTTGCTGCTGCAGATGAACTTAATCAAATGGGACATTCGGTTACTGTTTACGAGAGAAGTGACAGGATTGGTGGGCTTTTAATGTATGGCATTCCAAATATGAAGTTAGGTAAAGATGTTGTTAATCGTCGTGTTGATTTGTTAATAAGTGAAGGAGTTGAGTTCATTGTTAATACCAATATTGGTCAAGATCTTATGGTTGCAGAATTAAGGTCAAAATTTGATGCAATTGTTTTTACAACTGGGGCTACAAAAGCGCGTGATTTGCCAACTGAAAATCGCGATGCAAAAGGTATATATCCTGCAATGGAATACTTGAAAGAGAACTATCAGAGCCTTCTAGACCATGGACATGTTAACAAAGACCAGTTCTCGGCAACAGATAAAGATGTTGTCGTGATTGGAGGTGGAGATACAGGTACTGATTGTATTGGAACGGCATTGAGACAGGGAGCCAAATCTATAGTTAATTTCGAACTTATGCATAAACCACCCATTGATCGTGCTGATAAAAATCCTTGGCCAGAGTGGCCAATTATTTATCGGGTTGATTATGGTCATGAAGAAGCGGCATCAGTATATGGTAAAGACCCAAGGCGATATCAGTTACTAACAAAGTCTTTCATAAAAGACAAAGAGGGTGATGTTAGTGGAATAAAAACAGTTAATGTTGAATTTGAAAACGGCCACTTAAATGAGATTCCAGATACTGAAAAGATTTGGGATGCCCAACTTGTGTTACTTTCAATGGGCTTTGTTTCTCCTGAGCATTATTTAAGCGATGATGCTGAAATTGAACTTGATGAGAGAGGGAACTATAAGGCAGAACACGGCAACTTTAGTACTTCTAAGCAAGGTATTTTTAGTGCTGGCGATTGTAGAAGAGGTCAATCATTGGTCGTATGGGCAATTAATGAAGGCCGTGGAGTTGCAAGGAGTGTAGACTCTTATCTTGAGACATTGTAGATATATAGAATATTTATATTTAGTTTTTGATTAAAGATTGATTAACTATTCATGATTAAATGATTGTGGGTATTTATTTATTCTGTTGATTTAGTTAACAGTAAAATTTATACTTATACTTAAAATTTTTTCCCATATAAAAAATAAAGAGGTTTAAGTAAGATGGCTGAGATTCTTGGCGCTGAGATTGATGAAGAGGGCTTCCTATTAGATATATCTGACTGGAATGAAGATATTGCTATTGCAATGGCTAATGAAGATGATATCGAACTGTCAATGGAACATTGGGAGGTGATAAATTTTCTGCGTGAATATTTTGATGAATACAAGTTTGCCCCTGCTGTTCGCGTTCTAACAAAAGCAATAGCAAAGAAATTAGGTAATGACAAGGGGAATTCAAGATATCTATACTCACTTTTCCCATACGGTCCTGCTAAGCAGGGGTGTCGATTTGCTGGCTTGCCAAAACCAACCGGTTGCGTTTAGCAACCAAACTTCCTGGTTTATTGACAACCATCTATTTAGCGTCTTTTAGTTTTGAGTGAAAACATATGTCGTTAACTAGTACTTTATTTATCCTATTATTTTATTTTTCTGTATCAATATTTGTTATTGGGCTAACAAGAAAGGTTATTCAATATTGGCGAACTCCAGCGCCCCTTAAAATACCCATTGCACCTGCACCACAAACCCTACCGAAACTTTATTTACGAATGTTTCGAGAAATCTTTCTTTTTGAGAGTTTATTTAAAGCAAATAAATGGACATGGTTTTTTGGTTGGGTTTTTCATTTTGGTTTAGTTTTGCTTTTTTTTCGACATTTAGTATATATTTGGCCAGGAGAATTGCCAGAAATTCTGCTTCATAGTAGTCCATTAAAATACGCCGCATTTCCTTTGATATTAGGTCTTTTAGGACTACTATGTAGACGTGTAATCGTTGATCGTGTTAGATATATCTCATCACCATCAGATTATTTGATGTTGATTCTTCTTATTGCTATAGCTTCTACTGGAATATTGATGACATTTTTTCATAATCATCCAAATATCCTTTCGGTTAATAATTTTATTCAAGGATTGGTTACCCTAAACTGGTCTGAACTACCGGAGGAAGGGATTTTTCTTGCGCACATCATTTTGGTGTTAATTTTAGTGGCTATTTACCCAATTTCAAAATTATTGCATGCTCCAGGCGTATTCTTCTCGCCAACACTAAACCAAGTTGACAATGCAAGAAAAAAACGTCATATTTCATCTGGGAATCTAGATATAGAGAAGAATGAAAACGAGCAGGATTTAGATAATAATAATTGGCATGAGTGATATTAAAGTTGAAAAGTTAAAGACGTATATAGAAACTCCGTTGATTGAAATAGACTCGATGAAAGGTGTTGGGCCATTTAAGGCTAATAAAGAGGCCCAAGAAGAACTAGGGTTTCCCGGCGAAAAGGTCGATAATTGGAAAAAGGTTGCGATAAATAAGATAGCAGATAGCGTATCAAAATATCGCTCGGTGCAAGTTTTTTTAGACATTTGTGTTAAGTGTGGCGCATGCACAGATAAATGTCACTATTACCTTGGTACCTCCGATCCAAAAAACATGCCAGTTGCGAGGCAAGACTTATTTCGTAGTGTGTATCGAAGATATTTCACATTTGCCGGCAAATATTTCCCTAAATTGGTTGGAGCCAAGGATTTAGACGAAGAAATGCTTGATGACTGGCATAACTATTTTCATCAATGCTCTCAATGCCGCCGATGTTCAGTGTTCTGTCCTTATGGCATAGATACTGCAGAAATCTCAATGGCAGCTAGAGAGGTTATGAATAGTATTGGGATTGGACAAAAATACTCCAATCAGATACTTGGAAAAGTCAAGAAAATTGGTAATAACCTAGGCATGCCAGAGCCTGCTCTCAAAGATACACTACTTGATTTAGAGGAAGATATTGAACAAGAAACTGGTGTGGCCGTTAGAATCCCTATTGACAAGAAAGACGTTGAAGTTTTATTAGTTACCCCCTCGGCTGATTTTTTTGCCGAACCACATATTGATGGCTTTGTTGGATATGTAAAGGTTTTTCATCAAAGTGGCGTGTCATGGACTCTTAGTTCTTATGCCTCTGAGGCTGCTAATTTTGGTATGTTTATTGGTAGTTATGAGGTGATGCGGCAAGGGGCCTTACGTATACGTAAGGCAGCCATTGATCTAGGGGTTAGCCGAGTAATTGTTGGTGAATGTGGTCATGCATGGCGCGTTGCCTATAGTTTTTGGAATACTCTTTCAGGTTTAGGCAGCGGGGGAGGCGATGAATATGCCTTGCAACTTCAGAGACAACTTGATAAAAGATATCCTCAACCACAACACATTATCGAGTTTACATATGATCTAATTCAAAAAGGTAAACTAGTTTTTGATAAATCAAGAAACGATCATCGAGTAGTTACATTTCACGATTCATGCAACATAGCTCGTGGTAGTAATATGGGAGATATTGAGAACGGTCAATTCATACTCCCAAGAGAAGTCATTAAAGCGACTTGTAGTAATTTTGTAGATATGCCAATAGAGACTATAAAGGTTTCAACTTATTGCTGTGGTGGCGGTGGCGGACTACTGACTGACGACCTTATTGAATTGAGAGTTAAGGGCGCTTTACCCAGAATGCAGGCCTTGAAACAAGCCGAAGAAAGCGATGCTGTTAATACAATGGCCGCGCTATGCGCTATTTGTAAATCACAGTTCAGCAAGGTTTTGCCTTATTATGATTTTGACCCATACATGATAGTTAGTGTCCATCAACTTGTAGGGGAGGCTATTATTCTTGATAAAGAGTCAAAGAGTAAAAACTAACTCTTATAAATTATCCTTATCATTTTTGAAGTAATCAATCACTCCTTTGTAAATTGCATCCGCTATTTTTTGCTGCTCTTTGCTATTACCGAGGCGTCTTTCTTGGGTCGGGTTTGAGATAAAGGCTGTTTCTACAAGGATTGATGGAATTGTGGGTGCCTTAAGGACCACAAAGTTAGCTTTTTGTGGCGTCTTTTTATGCACAGGTCCGATTTTTGAAAGCTCTTCCAAAACCTGTGAAGCAAGTTTTTGTGACTGGATTTCTCTATCTTGTCTGGAAAAATCGGTCAAAATACTTTTTAAAAATTGATCGCTATCGATTACTGTCTCTACACCGCCAAATTGATCAACAGAGTTTTCGGAATTTTCTAACTGTTTCGCAAGTTTGCTATTATTGCCCTTTTCACTTAATGTGTAAATTGAAGCTCCTTTAGCACTTGTACTCTCGATAGCATCAGCATGAATAGAGATAAACATCGTGGCTTGCTCATTTTGGGCGATTGTGATTCGCTTAGTTAGAGGAATATAATAATCACCACGACGAGTTAATATAGCACTTAAGTCTTTATTTTTATTTATGGTATTAACTAACTTCTTTGCAATTGCAAGGTTTACATCTTTTTCTCTGGTTTTATTTTTTCCAACCGCTCCAGAATCTTCGCCGCCATGTCCAGCATCAACAACTATGATTGTTTTGTCTTTTTTGGTAGATTTTTCAATAGCTAACTTAGTTTTAGATTTGCTAGATTTTGAATCGTAGAGATCGATTACTAGGCGATGATATTTATATTTTTGATTTGGTGGTAAGTTAAAGTATTTGACGTTATATAAATCCTTAGTATGGAAAATAAGCTTCAATGTTTCATGGTCGCGTTTAATTTGCGCTTTTTCTATGCGCTTATCTTCAAAAAAAAGATGAGAGAAAGTCTCAGACAAGACCTTTGCATTTTCAACACTTAAGATAATATAGTCTTTACTTGTAACAATATCATAAAAGGCATTTTCCTGTGTATCAACCACAATTCGAGTGTGGTCTGGTGCTGTCCAATAGCGGAAATCATAGAGCATTGTTTTTTCATCAGCACTGACAGAACTGATTCCCAGTAAAAAAAATATGGTTAAGAAGTAACGCATTGGGAAATCTTTTCACCTATATCAGTATGTGCAGTAATACCAATTTTTCTTTTATCGTCTTTACCTGAGAGACTGATTGAAATATCTGGATCAGGAATCATTCCCTTACCAAGACCAGGCCATTCAAATAGTTGAATATGCCCATCTAGATTGTATTCACGAATACCAATATATTCTAATTCCTCAGGATGGTTCAAACGATAACAATCAAAATGATGGATATTGATCTCATTATTTTGATAACTTTCCACTAATGAATATGTTGGACTTTTGACTTTCTCAAATCCGTAGTGCTTTATGAAATTTTGTGCCAAAGTTGTCTTACCAGCACCAAGTTCACCAATTAAATAGATGACAAAAGAACTTCTATGTTGTGAGCAGCAATTTGCCAGTTTCCTAGACATAGTAATTGTTTCATCTAGGCTGTTTACAACTATTTCCAAAACAATAAGTAGACGTAGAAAAACAAAATAATAATAAACAAAGCACCCTCTAGTCTACTAATAGCACTTTCTTTACTAAATTTACGTGAAGCAACAAATAGAATAATTAGAGTAGTTAAAACGACCATAAAAGGATAATCTCTAGTGATTAGTTTTTCTGGAATATAGAAAGGCGAGATTAGGCCTGGAATCGCCAACACACCAACCGTATTAAATAAGTTGGAGCCGATAATATTACCAACAACCATTGCATGTTGTTTTTTAATAGCGCTAGTAATTGAGACAGCTAATTCAGGAAGGCTTGTTCCTAGTGCAACGACAGTAAGACCTATAATCAAGTCGGATACACCGAATTGAACGGCGAGACTTGTTCCGCCATAAACAATAAGTTTAGCACTGACTAAAAGGACAATAAATGAAATGAGTATGATTGTCCAAGTCCTGCTTTTATGGTCAATATTTATCTTCGAAGAAAGATTGTCAAACTCATGGTGGTCTTTTTTAGATTCGTTGAATGTATATAAAAGAAATACTGCTAATAATCCAAACAATATAGTGCCATCCATAACGCCTAAGTGCCTATCCCATAGTAATAAACCGGCAATCAGCGTTACGAACATTAAATAAATCCACTCTTTTTTTATAACTTGTAGTTCAATTTTTATTGGCATTATCATCGCACTAACGCCAAGCACCAAAGCTATATTTAATATATTCGAGCCAAAAGCATTGCCAACACTGAGTTCTGGGTGGCCTTCAAATGCTGCAAGTCCTGAAACGAGCATTTCTGGTGCAGAGGTGCCAAAACCGAAAATAAGTATTCCAATTATGAGCGGTGAAATTTTATAAATATTGGCAATTTTAGCGCCATTATCGGTGAATGCATCTGCGCTCCAAATTAACAATATAAAGCCAGATACAAGGGATATAATCGATATAAGCATTATTAGTAGTTAGAGTTATGTTGAAGCCATATTGGGGCTTTATTATAAAGTCAGAAAAGTTTGAATAAGCAAAACAGGTTTATATATTAATCAAATGTTTATAAAGTTTCGACAAGATTATCTTTTAGAGAAAACGTTGAGTGATGAATTTTACCCTCCAAAGAAAGGCTATTTGTGGTCTTATTAACACGACCATTAGCACAATCAAATAATCTCCAGTCATTATTGGATGAAGTTTCGTTAGAGTATGTTTTGTTTCCAGCTGTCGAGATTAACAAGATTAGCGCAGAAACACCAAAGCAACTTTACGATGTTGTTGTTTTTGTTAGCGTTAATGCAGTTATCTATGCAAGGGAGTACTTCAATTCTGCTATTAAAGAATCCACTCAGATCTTTGCAGTAGGGTCTGCGACAGCCAAGAGTCTTTCTGACAATGGTTTAATAGTAGATGCATTCCCAGAAAATGAAGCATCAAGTGAAAACTTACTCGCAATACCAGAATTTGCACTAACTGACAAAAGAATCCTTATTGTTAGAGGTAAAGGAGGTTCAGAAGTACTGAGAAATAAACTTGGTAAAGAAAATGTAGTTGACTATCTTGAAGTATACGAGAGAGTCCCATGTGATGTAAGTTCTTTGCATATTGAATCTCTTGAACGCTTTATGGATAATTCAGTAGGCATTGTGATGGCTAACAGTATCGGGAGCTTGAGAAACATTTATCAATTAATAAGTAACATTCGCCAATATCATTTAGAGGAAATCTTACAAAGGCCTATTGTGGTTCTAAGCAATCGAATCAAAGAGTATGCCGAGACATTGGGGTTCATCAATATCAATGTAGCTAAAAGTCAAAGTGATGAGGGTGTTTTAAGGGTTTTACTTGACATTGCCAGTGAAATGTCAAATAAAAAATATGTAAAATGATTGCTAAAAGCTTTGTTTATCGGTAACATTGTAAATCCATGATAGGGGATGCAAGTGGTTAGATTCGGTATTTCATGGGTAGCTCGCCTCTTAGGAATAAGTGGCTTCACTATTCAGCAAAGAACAAGCAGCGGTTCGTTGCAAGCTCTTAACGTTCCAAAAATTACTCCATTCAACCCCTCCAACCTTGCCTATAAGGCACAAAAAGAAGTTACCGCTAAATCTGACTACCACCTTAATCGATTACAATCTCACAGTGTCAGTAATCAAGATAACGAGGAGATTTCAGGAAATGATCAAGACTTGCTATCTGTGATTGCTACCTTGAAATCGAAGTTGTATCAAGAGCGCTCGAAAAGTCGTCACTACGACGCACTTTTTAATGAACTCAATGAGCGCTTAGTTGAGTTAGAAAAAAGTACTGATCCAGATAGCCAGAAAGATTTGCAAAAACTTCAGGGCTGGGTTCATTCCAATCGAGTTATTCACTAATTTAGCACTTTCACTTTAAAGTCTTCAGCAAGCAATGGTTTATCCTCTGCTTGGGAAATATTTTTTGCCAAAGATAAAACAGGTTCTATTCGATTCATGCTATAAAAATGAAAGTCTTCAACGCCTCCTGACTTTAATTTCAGACACATCTCGCTAACTACATCTTGGCCAAATTTCTGAAGACTATCGATATCTTTTCTATAATGTTTTAATCTACTGAGAATCCAAGAAGGAATTTCAGCCTCACAATTTCGCGAGAAAAGAACTAGTTTCTCATAGTTTGTGATAGGCATGATTCCAGGCACTATGGGTACATCAACCCCCAGTCGCTGTACTTCATCTACAAAACGGAAATAAGCATCAGTATTGTAAAAATACTGCGTAATAGCACCATCAGCACCAGCCTTTATTTTATTAACGAAACATTCAATATCACTAATAACGTTACTCGATTGCGGGTGCTTTTCAGGGTATGCAGCTACATGAATATTGAAGCGGTCATTGTATTGTTCCTTGATAAATTCAACCAACTCATTGGCATAATGAAAGTCACCAATATCCCTAATGGCTGGCGGAATGTCACCTCTTAAAACAACCACACGAGTGACACCAAGGGTAACGTATGTATCCAGTAATTTTGTCATCTGGTCAATGTCTGAGCCTACACAAGTCAAGTGTGGTGCAACACTAACAGTTGTTGCAGAGTTGAGTTCAGAAATGGTATCAATAGTAGTATCTTGGGCTGAGCCAAGAGCGCCATAAGTTACCGAATAAAAATCCGGGTTTGTTGCATTTAGTTCTGAAAGTGTTGCGAGTAAATTATGTTTTCCTTGTTCTGTCCTAGCGGGGAAAAACTCGTAGCTAATATTCATAGTGTTAGATGCTTTGTTGTATTTATTAGGGCCTGTCCTAGATAACTAAACATTTTTCTTTCTAGTGTTATTGATTAAGTAGTCATTATAATGAGAACATTTAATGAATAAAAATGGTATTATTTCATTAAATCATTAATATTATTCATGATTTATAATTATGATTGAACGTTCTCATCTCTCTATCTTGCGTGAAATTGAGCGCAATGGTACTCTAACCGCCGCTGCAGATAGATTGCATCTGACACAGTCTGCCTTAACTCACGCTATCAAAAAACTTGAACAGCGAACAACTGTTAAGTTGTGGAATAAAGAAGGGCGGACTTTACGCCTAACACAAGCGGGAAGTTATATATTGTCTGTGGCGAATCGCATAGTTCCACAACTAGAATATGCTGATCAAGTGATTGAACGTTTTGCCAGAGGGGAGAAAGGTGTAATCCGCATAGGCATGGAATGCCACCCTTGCTATCAATGGTTGTTAAAAGTGGTGAAGCCATATATTGAGCGTTACCCTGAGGTGGATATTGATGTTAAGCAGCAATTTCAATTTGGTGGTATGGAGGCATTGCTAAATTATGATATCGATGTTTTGGTAACGCCAGATCCGATTCATCAGCCTGGCGTGACATTTAAGCCTGTATTAGATTATCAGCAGGTGTTAGTTGTTAGTAAACAGCATGCTTTGGCTAATAAAACACAAGTTGAACCAAAAGATCTTGCAGAGGAGGTGCTATACAGTTATCCTGTCGACATTGATCGGCTGGATATCTATAGCCTATTCTTAAACCCTGCTCACTGTACGCCAAAAAAACACAAAAGTATCGAGGCGACCGACATCATGCTACAACTTGTTGCAGCTGGGCGTGGCGTTGCTGCACTACCACACTGGCTAGTGAATGAGTATGCTGACAAGATGGAGATTCAGGCAGTTCGCCTTGGTAAAGCAGGTGTCAGTAAAAGCATTTATCTAGGTCTTCGTGATGATGATCAGGACATTGATTATATTCAGGCATTTGTTAACCAGGCTGAATTGCTGGATTAGCAATGTCCAATACTTGTTCTTTGCCTGAACTACATTCATATTGTGATTAAGTATTTAGGTATAATTCCATTTGGTTTTTTTATATTAGTATAATTCTGCTTGGTTTTTTTAAATTACTGCAAAAGATAATATGGCGAAGAGCGATTACATAGAGTTAGAAGGAGTTGTAAAAGAAAAATTACCCAATACAACATTTAAGGTTGAATTGGAAAACGGACATAATATTCTAGCCCATATATCTGGCAAGATTCGTAAGCACTATATTCGCATATTACCTGGGGATAAGGTTACTGTCGAAATGACACCGTATGATCTAACCAAAGGTAGAATTACGTTTAGACATAAATAAGCCTAAGACTTGCCAGTGTGGTGGAATTGGTAGACACGCCGGATTCAAAATCCGGTTCCTTTGCGGGAGTGACGGTTCGAGCCCGTCCACTGGTACCAAATATGAATTAGTATAAAATTCATAAACAAGAATTTATTAAGGAATAAATAAAATGGATAATAATCTTGTAACTGAAGCACTAACTTTGACCATGTATGGAATGGGTTTTGTTTTTGTTTTTCTTGCCTTAATGGTTTTTGTAACTACTTTGATGTCAGCATCCGTTCTTAGGTTTCAACCCAATGTAATTCTTGAGCCTTCAGGGGCGGTAATTGATGATGGTATCGATGAAGAGGCTGAATTTGTTATACGAGAGGCAATCAAGATGCATAGAGAGAATTAAATGTATGTCTGAAAAAGTTAATAATAAGCAAGTAGAAATTACAGAATTAGTTTTGAGGGATGGGCATCAGTCATTATTCGCAACCCGAATGAGGATTGATGACATGCTTCCTATTGCTGAAAAACTCGATCAAATAGGGTTTTGGTCAATGGAGTCT
>Ga0208896_1001419_pt1 | contig 11942 bp, 8 predicted proteins | sample ETNtaG_27_FD_185778 | JGI IMG/M metagenome (GOLD analysis project Ga0208896, IMG submission 185778) | Marine microbial and viral communities from oxygen minimum zone, Eastern Pacific Ocean - ETNP201406SV63 (SPAdes) (version 2) | ecosystem: Environmental > Aquatic > Marine > Oceanic ... | reverse complement strand
TTGCAATTCTTCAGAATTTAAAGCGACAACATCATAACCCAGTACCCTCTGTGCATCGTGTGACACATCAATACTTAAATTTGACAAGTCGGGCTGGTCAACGGTTTTAACAATTTTATGGGTTTCTGTATCGTAAGCAGGGATAGGCTCTTTTTGTATAACTTCAATCCAGACTGTGGGTTTATTAAAAACCCTCTCCATTCCTTCCGAACTTTTCTGCTTTAAAACCTTTCCTGTTGCCCTGTCAATTTTTGCATAATTCTTTTTCATCTTATGTATCCTCCCCTGCGTCTGTTGTTATAAACATCTGAATTCCTATTAATCGTGCATCTTCAGCCATGTCATCATTAGCATCAGATACATCCCTAAATATCCTGAAGAAACATAATTCGTCAGTTGACGGACTTCCTGCAATCGTTACAGCACTACTCTCTGCTGTAACTAAACAGTCCTCGGCAGCACTAATATTATCATCTGTAACCACAACAGCAGTACCATAAGCAACATTTACCGTATCATCATTAGCAGTTGCCACTCCCTGTAAACCCCAAGCGACTCCATCTGTATCCGTTGCAGTTGAAGTCCAGAAAGCCCTGAATGTAATTGTACTTTCGTTCCAACTCTTAGGCATGGCAATCTGGAACTGTGCGTGTTCATCAGCACTTGTATCAAAGTCAAGAACCTGTAAATCAGGTCTACCAGATGTTGTCTCTACATCCGTTATTGATGCACACCCATTGGAATTCGTTGGTCGCATCGCAGCAGCAGGTATCCAAAGGGTATGTTTACCTACAGAAGCAGGTGCTTGCCAAGAACAACTATTATCCCCGTCTTCTCTTAGATATTTTGTGCCACCCGATTCTCCAGTACTTTTAACTTCAGTACCTTCAATATCCACATAAGCACCATCAATAGCAGTTCCATTCCATGTTCCAGAAGCAATAGTACCTGTTGCCGTAATATTAGCCTGAGTGAAATGTTCGTTAGATGCAAAATTGGCTAATTGGTCATGATCTATATCCCCATCTGCAACTGCTCCTGTGCTACCAGAAACAGATGTAACTTTTGCATCCGTGTATGCAGTACCGATACTTGTACCGTTCCATGTTCCAGAAGCTATCGTGCCTGTCGCTGTAATATTGGCTTGCGTGTAATGTTCATTGGAAGCAAAATTTGCCAATTGGTCATGGTCTATATCCCCATCTGCAACTACACCTGTCGAGCCACTGACAGAGGTCACTCCTCCCGTAACAGCTTGCCAAGAACAGGTTCCATCCCCATCTTCACGAAGATATTTAGTTCCCCCGCCTTCGCCTGTACTCTTTACCTCTGTTCCTTCCAGGTCTATATACGTGCCGTCTATTGCCGTACCTTGCCATGTTCCAGAAGCTACCGTTCCGGTTGCTGTTATATTAGCCTGTGTATAATGTTCATTAGAGGCGAAATTGGCTAAAGAATCGTGGTCTATATCACCATCCGTTACCGCCCCTGTACTACCGGAAACACTTGTTACTTTTGCATCTGTATATGAAGTGCCTATTGATGTTCCCTGCCACACGCCAGTGCCTATAGTGCCAACTGAAGTCAGTGAAGATGATACTATTGTACTATCCAACCCGACAGGATCAGTATACCAGTACGTTCCTCCCGTGATCTGTTTAAGAACATACCTTAATCTTTCAATCTCACCCGCAAGTGTTGTTGCCAGTGATTCTGTACTGCCAGGGTACGGATCAGCAGTAGTCCTCATCTCTGCCGCACTTACAGAATAATCGTCAATATTCTCCGGTATATTAGAATCAATATGCTCCTGATGAGTAGTATTATGGTGCGCAGCCAGTATTGCATCCCCGGCTGATACTGTGCCGTAAGTCAGTGTGTATGGATATGCCATTTTATTATTTTCCCTTTTCTACTTTTTTTTTGAAAAGACCGTAGGGCGAATAACCATAAGAGCTTCTACTGTCTTTTTTATAAAATCAATTTCCTTCTGCGATCTCTTTGAGTTAACCACCTCGCCTACCCACCCTTTTTTTAATTGAAGGGCCATCCCTTTTCTCTCTTCTTCTGTATTAGAATGTTCCCTTGCACACTCATCACACATAAGAATATTTGTATAACTGCCGGTATTAATATCGTATGGTACAGGTGTAAATGCCTTTAATGTTTGAATTGCATATACATTAATAATTTCACCACTCCCCTTTTCCTCCTTTACCACTTTCCTTTTTTTAATAGGAATATTACACCTCATACACCCTACTTTTTTTAATCCGTATTTATCATATTCCAAATATTCTTTATCATACATATATCAAGCCACCTGCCTTGCTAAAGGTTTAAAATCAATTAATATTTGTGATGCGAAATAATCCTCATCTGCATTATTATTAAATACGTGCATCTCTATTCTTTTACCTACCCTGCCAATAGGAAAAACCACCTCCACGACATTACCACGATTCGCTCCCCTGCCCCCGCCATACCAACCTTCCCCTGCATGTGTTCCGTAGGTATCTCCGCCTCCATAAGTAGAGCCAAGCCCTGCAAGAGAGATGGCATTTTGTGCAAGATATTCACCATCTACCCATACATCAATGTAGAGGCTGTAATTACCGGTTGCATCAATAAGTATTCTGCCGCTATCAAATCTCTTTAATAATCTCGGATCACTAAGGTGTGAGCGTGGTGTTCTAAAGCCGCTATCATAAGCTGCACTATTATCATTTAGATTTGTTGATTCAAGGCTCCATACAAAGCCGTCATCCCACCCTCCTGTATATATTTTAGATAAGCCTCCAACCTCTACCTGTGCAGAAGATGATGCCTTAAAACCTGAATCAGAATTAACATTATCCTTTATAACCCACCCATTCTCCGGCCCTCTGTCTATAAAATAACATAAAGCCGTATCTACATCTGATTGTCCTGTCCTTACCACAAAGAAATTTATACACCTTAAAACAGGATCGTAAACTGCATGGAAATCTGAAATAGCAGAAAGTTTTACTTTATTACGGATAAATTCATCCATAAAAGGTGCGCCTTTTACTGTCCTTGTAAGTGATGCCTTTTTATAATCACCGTAACTCTGTGCTGCGGTTACTGAATATATCGTACCCTGTGAATCCATTGATATAATATCATTGGTAACGGCTACGAATAATCTATCACTTGCAGTACCACCCTCCCACTGTGATCTGTTATAACCCCAATTATCTGTATTTGTATCAGTATCTTCTATGATATAAGTCTGGTTCCTGCTTGCGCATACCAGTCTATCACCATACTCAACCGCATTTACAATCCCTGTTCCATCCCCTGTATCTATATTAAAAGTAAGAACATTTGCATCTGAGAAATCAGGCTCAGTTATGCCGTCTGCTACATTTTGTGCAGAGGCGTATATTTTCTGCGGCTTACTTTTACCGTAAACAGCCCAAAGCCTCTCACTTGCCCCTTTACCATGCGTGACAAGTTTACGTGGGTAATTAGTATTTGTGCTGTTCCAATCAGAAGGCGTACCGCTTGTAATAATTATTACTTCTGTAATATCTTCTGTTGCCAGTACCGCACCCTGTGTGAGAGTAAGGGAACCTGCCGCAACCGTCTTTATGGTATAATCACCATCATTTGACGTAGAGCCGTCAACCTTGATTATCTGTCCTGCTGTAAAGCCGGGATTAGTTGCATCGTAATTAAGCCTGGTAATAAAATTAGTTGTAGTATCTTTTGTTATAACAGCATTTATACCTCCTGTAAGGGTTGCTCCCCCAACTGCAAGGTTAGTCGCACTTTCTGCAAGGGTAAAGGCATTACCGTCTGTGCCTGTTGTATCGTACGTTACGGTAACCACTCCTGATACATTTGAGTAAGTAGCTACATTTATTTCTGTATTAGAACTCCCTCTGGCACTATCATTCATATTTGCAACAAATTCTGCTGCCATCTCAGTTGCTGTACCTGCCTGTAATTCAACCTGTGTAGTCTCGTCTGTTGCAGATGTTTTAAAAGTAATGCTTTTGCCGTTTACAGTAATAATTTCATCATTTGACGGATCACCCGTAAATGTTATTGTCTGTGTGCTTTTAACACCTGCTGTAAATTCAATATCATTATCTGTAAGGCCTGTAAGAGGGTATGTGGCCGCATCTGTACCATCCCATACCTGCGGCAGATCATTACCTGTGCAGATAATAAGAAGATTATTAAAGGTAACAAAGTGTACTGCACGGTTTATGGTTAACCCTGTTTTAAGTACAGTAGTATAATCTTTCTGTATCCTACCGTCTGAGGTAGCTGTTATTATAAAAGTATTGCCATTTTGCAACGTATACTGATACAGTCCGTATATACGTGGAGTGCCGGAAAGGGCAGATGTATTAACAGTAGCCGTACCACCCCTTTTGCCCCTGCCTCCTTCATGCAGGTTAATATTCTTGGTAGGTTCCACCATTGCCTCTATAGGCATTTTATCAATATTCTTATCATAAGAATAACCTCCTGCTGCAAGGTCAATGCCGTATGTCTCACCTTTATATGCCATGTTTTTTTTATTATTCCCCTGTTGTAATATCTAAATTATAGGCATTTGTATTGTATACTACCGCACTATCAAGAGTTACCCCGCTATTCATCCTGTCTACTGCATTTATATTCTCGATTACCTGTTTACTCTCCTGTGCTACTGCGTACACTTCCGGTGTTAATTTATTATCATTGTCCGGTGCAAATTCTATTGCTAGGTTGTAGACCAATGCCCTGTTATACTCAAGCGGTATACTGAAAGTAGTTGAAAGCGCAGATGGATTTGTAAGGGGCTTTTCTGAGATCAGTGTAAATGCGTATGTCGTATCTGCTTCGTAATCAAATTTAATCTTGCCTAGAGGGTATTGAGGGTCATAGTACAAACGCCTTGGTCTTGATTCTGAATCTTTTGATAGTATTTTATTATACTCATCCTCTGTCATATCAGTCTGTACCGGGTAATCATCATTTGATACCCTTATGTATGCACTTATAATCCTGTTCGGCCTTACAGTATCAAAATCACCACCGGAGCCTATGGTATACACCGCCTGTCCTGATATAAGGGTAAAACTTTCAGTCGTTAAAGAAGGAACACTTAAACCATCCGCACTCCAACTCGATAACATATTCTGCAAATCCTGCAAACCGTCTGTTTTCTGTTGAGTGGTAATGCTTTTAATTCCGTTTTTACGGTACGCTGCGGTTATGACTTCCTCCTCTGCTGTCATATTAGCCATTTTATTTTATCTTTCTCCCGGTAATAATATTAATTAATAAATGAATATAAAAAAAAAAGACAAACAGGTGCAGGAGTAATACACACTCCCGCACCTGGAAAATATAAAAAAAACTATTTAACCACGAACTCTACATGCCCATTCAGGTCTAATGGTCTTATAACCAAATAAGACATCAAGCCTTGCAGGGAATTTATCATTCGTAATATCTCTGTCTCTCCATAACCTCATGGAAATACCATCACTGACAGCCCTTGACATTCTTGCCCCAGGCTCAGTGTGCAGATCAGCACTTACAAAAGTAAAGGCATCTCTGTGATAGGCAAGGTTCTGTGTATAAACACCAGAAGCCGCACCTGAACCACCGGAAGCAACATGAACTATCGCTTTGCCAGCACCAGCACTTACCAGTTCCACATTCTGTTTCGCACCTGATGTTACAGGTGTAGGCGAGACTGTGAATGTATCTGTTGCATCGGCAGTAAGAGCAGCCGTGATAACAAATTGCTGTAAGTGTGAGTAACGCTGTTTAGTCTCACGATTAACAGCATACACATCTGCAATTGTAAATACATCACCGACAGTAAGGGTTTGAGAACTTGTCTGCCCTGTTGTTACAATAGAAGCAGAGTCGCTTGTTATACCTGAAGATGTATTACAAACAGGTGTGGAATCAGTCCTTGTTCCATTAGTATGACTTGGAACCATATTGCTTTCCCACCATTTTAAACCTGCTGCTTCCCCGATATAACCCTCTGCAAAGGCTCTTTCAAGCTCACTTGACTTATGGAAATACCCACCGACTGCATTTACAGTACCAGCCATAGCGACTGAATCCATAAGCAAATGCCTGTCATTTGTAGGTGCAAGGCCCTGACTCAATTTAGTATTCGCATTGAGCGCAGCAAGAAAAGTATTAGGGTCTGTTGCGGTTCCTGTATTCGTAGAAAGATTAAATACATCCTGATAAACATTGGAAAGAACCGTATATTCAACGTCTGCCGCAAGCCTGCTCATTGCAGGGTCTATAAAGCGAGACATAAAATCATCAACACTTAATGTCAATTCAACAGAACTGAGATTAATCGCAACATGCTTCTGCGTTGCAAGTGTTAATGTCTGTGTTGTTTCTGTTACATCCTGCGTACTCATGGTAGCACCACTTGTTACAGTGTACTCATTAGGATCCCTGATAAGCAATGTGCCTGCATTTTTCGCACCCTCAACTGCAAAACGACTATCGTATTGCCTGTTAATGGTTTTGATAAATTTTAATTTATTATGGAATGATTCTAAAGCCCTGCGGACAATATCACCATCCGATAACGTTTTAAATGTATTAGCCATCTTGTTTTATTAACCTCCCTTAAACTTGTTAACTTTCTCTCGTTTGCGCATTTCAAACCACTCACTATCCGTCATATCCTTCGGGTCTTTTGTGATAACCGTTCCACCATTACCTTCAAGATTATTCAGTTGCTGTGGCGCACTGGTTGTTTTAGCCCTTGCACTCTCCATGCGCTGTTCGAGTTTTCCTATTTCAGTTGCAATTTTTAATTCAGTAGGAAGTGTATTCAGTGCTTTAAGCTGGTCTGGATTTGCCTGTAGGTAGTATGCTATTTCAGCATTTGATTCACTACCAAGGATTGCCATTCCCGCTTTGCCGTATACAGTAGATTCAATACGGTCAATCATATCGGGAAACTTACCATTAAGTGCCTTTGCCCTCTCGACAAGTCTCTGTTTATTCTCAGTCGTACGTATTTCGCTTTGCGAGGCTATAGCTTCCCGCTCTACCGCATGCTGGCGGTAATTTGCGTAATCATCCTGATACTTGTCCATATCCACACGCCACTCTTCAGATGTATCGTAATCATCCATGTGCGGTGCAATAGGCTTCTCCTTCACCATGGCTTTTTCAGTTTCAAGCCGACGGCTCTTCTCTTCTGCCTGGGCAGCCCTTGTCTCGGCTGCTCTCTGCGCAGCGACAGCCTTGTCAATCTTAGTCTGTAGCCATTTAGGTGTACCCTCTTTACCTTTTTGTATATTAGATATTTCCGGTACGGCCATATCCTCTATACTTACACTTCCATCTTCTTTCCCTTCTTCTTTCCCTTCTTCTACAGTAGCCGTACCTGTATCTCTATTTTCTTCTTCTGTTCCGGCTTGTACTAAATGCTCCAAGTCCTTTGGCTTTTTTCCTTCTTCTTCATGGGATACTACTACCCCTTCAGAAACCTTCTCTTGTATTGTCATTTTTTATAATACTCCTTCTAAAACTTCTCCCGGAACCGCCTCCGGTGGGCCTTCACCGCCTTCCTGCTGCGGTGCGTTTTTATTATTATTTCCCATCAATGATGGTAGATACTGCTTAATCTCATCTGCTATATCCTGATGTCCTGGCCAATCCATACCCTCTGCTATTCTCGGCAGTAAGAACATTGCCATATTAGGCGCAGCCTGTGCAATACTGGTCATACCGTCTAACATCTCCTGCCTTCTTGTAGACCATGTTTTAACATCAGCCACTACATCATATTTACCGACCTTTAAATCATTCTGAGGCACACCTGTCATAGCCGCCTTCACTTCAGGCACATTAACTGTCCTTAAATCTTCCTGTGGGTTCTGCGAAGCCCCCTCTACACCAAGTATACGAACAACCCTTTCTGTATCGTATATCCTGGGTATCAAATCAATTAACTGCCTTGCTGTTTCCATGATTGCCCTTCTGAAATTATCAGGGAAATGGAATGTACCAAAATCACTTCTTGATGCTCTCTGTCTTATAGCAACCCCTGTTCTTTCATTACTCCTTTCTCCAAAAGATGAATCGTACATGCCTATAGTGTCCTGAATATCGCCTGCTGTAAGCTGTAGCATTGCAGCAGAGCCGGTGGGTACCTGTGGAGGATTTTCCCTTCTCGGCATGAATTTGCCCTGTGGATTAAATGGCAGATACGGCAGATTCTTCTTATTGGCATTATTCCAATAAGTCTCATGCCCTTTAATCATGCCGGTTGTTACGAGGTATGGAGCCTTTGGTGCAAGTGCAATAGTCTCTGTCATATTGGTTTTCCAGAAGTTATACATCCTCTGGTCATCCATGGCATCGTCAACAAGGCTCCTTTTGTAGATTTTGCCGTTAAGATTTACCCAATCACCCTCTACCTCAATAATGGGTATCTCTTTGCCTGCCCACTCTCCTGTTTCAAGTATCTGTGATGCAGTCATTTTGCACCACTTAACTTTATAGGTATTTATATTTTTCTCCCTTACTACGCTCCATTGTGCAGGTTGCGGGTATGGTGCCTGTCCTGTGTCCATCGCAATAGGTGGTGGTGGGGTAAGGTATTTGTCCAGTTCCGCTTCAGGCACAACAATGCTCTCGCCTGTAAAGGTATTGCTTAATTCGTATATTGTTTTAACTTCACGCTCTTTGTAGTAATATTCTGCAATAATAATACGTTCATCGTTGTACCATAGGTCATGGCCATCCTCTGTTATTGAAGTTGAGCGGAAATGTTCTTCTCTTGCATCAGGGTAGTTAAATGCAAATTCATCCTTTGTTATACTTTCCCTGATAAAGCCGAACATCTTGTGGGGGTCAAGGTACACGGAGAATTGATCGGGTACTTTTTTGATGAGCAATTCCTGGTCAAAGGAATCGTCTGATTCTCTGGTTACAATACGCCAGTAGCCTACATTACCGGCCACGGCCATCTCTCCCGCATCCGTGTATACTTTCTGCGCATCACTCGCATACTCAATCTGACGTATCATGCCACTGAGTATCTCTGCTACATCAGGATCGCCTTTATCGTCTACAGGCCGTGCATTACACGCAAGGCGTTGATCCCTCTCTCTATTTGCCACCTGTGCAACAAATTTACGCAGCTTATTTGAAGTAAGGCAAGGCCTCCCGTCTTTCGCTCTCTCATCCCTGATGCTTTGAGGCCATTGCCCATTATCAATATTGTAGACAAATTTCATGCTGCTAAGTGCGGAATCACGGTTGTGCCTGTCTACAAGTTCAATCTTTTCAAATCTTGATAGAGCTTTAGTAAGTAAATCTTCATCGAGCTTCTGTTTCTTTTTACCGCTTCTGCGGCCACTTGTCTTTTTTGCCATAGTTTTTTTATCCGATTCTATTTATTTTTTCTTTTATTTATGCACCTAACCACTCTTCCGCACCTGCCATTGCATATTCATTTAATTTATTTGTAGTATTTTCCTCTAAATATTCTGTGCCTGTAAGCGTATACCTGTATAAATTTTCCATAAAATCATCGTTTATTTTTTCTATTTTGCCATTATCATCAAAGCATAGCCTCTGTATGTCGAATACCACGCCCCGTGTATTCTCTTTCACGCTCTGTAAAGTATCAAAAAAGAATAGAATGGGTAATTTATTAGGCCCTTCAAGCCATGTTCTTATATTTCTCATGCCACTCTCTTTATCTTTAGATGCAGATTGAAGATATACCCCTTCTCCTGTCAGTTTATTAGAGATAATCGTAAAGGAATCTTCCACATCTGCCCTGTTTGACATAAACTTATCATCCCCTTTACTAAGAGGGTCAATATAGGCATTCTGTATATTCCACCCAAGTAAACTTTTTTTGCGAATAATAATATCTGCAATTTCTTCCGGTGGGCAATTAACCCAATATTCATCAATACAGTAATGCCGGTTATGTTTGTCGCACCCGTAAAAAGAGATTGCATGAGGCTTATTTAAATGTAAATCTATACACACCGTTACCACCCAATCAGTAGGTATGCCCCCTTCTGGCTCAGGTATAATATGCTTATCTTTATCAAAAGACTTGATTACCAGCCCCACCAGGCGTTTAAACATACCGAAGAAACGACTGGGCTTCTCATCAAGCGGTGTATCTTTTGCAAATTTAAGGAAGTAGAGTTCCATTATCTTATCAGTCTCCTTTTCCTCTATATTCTCACGCAGATACTTCTCAGCCTCCACCCCTTTATCATCCTTATACATAATAAGGTCAAAGAAGTGCTTCTTCTGCCCGTCTGCATCCTTCCAGAATTTAGTCCTTACACCACTTAAACCCATACCGGTAAGGATTTCATCGTCATGGTCATAGAATATCTCATTGTCAAGACAGCATAGATCGTCAATAACAGCAACATCACTACGATTTGACAGTATCAGATTATCAAGAATCCACGATTCCTTAAGAGGCGTAGTAGGTATCAGTATCTTCCCACGATTACCAAATAGACCCCTTGCCATACCCGTAAACTTCTTCTCAGGGGGAGGCTCATCAGGGATCCAGCCATGCCCAAACCACGATTCGTACAGGTCATCATCCATGCCATGCGTCAGTAATTCAAGCGTACTCCCATTCTTAAAAGTCCAGAAATACTCAACACCATTCGTATTCCTTTTCGTATCATACGCATCTACAGGAAACCACTTCTTAAGCTCAGGCACAACAGTCTGCCCTAAATGATGGTTCCAGTCCTCACCGGTCAGCCTGATCTTAACCGGAGGCTTAATCTCAAGACTGGAAGGCTTACAGTACCTCTTTTTTCCCACTTTAACAGCGCCAGGGTAATCAATATCAACTTCATTCCAACTCTCATAACCCATTACCCACGATGCAATAATACAGGCAACAGTAGCGGTCTTTCCTATTTTGTTTGGAGATGGTGCGATAACGACCAATTTCTCCCTCGTTTTTCTTATTAACCGCTCCTGCCACCTGAAAGGATTGTAATAAGTCCATAAATCATTCTTTGTAATACTTTCTTCCAGCCGGGCCTGCTCAAGATCAAGGGCAAGTAAACGTGATAATTCCTTCTCTTCACGCTCAAGCTGGGTAATTGCAACACTTTCTTTAGTACCCCTTTTTTTACCCTTTGATGATTTTGCCGGCTTCTTCGCTGCTGTGTTTTTCTTTGTTATCGTCTTTGCCGCCATTGTTTAATTTATCTTTAACTCCGTTTAAAATAGCAATAACCTCAAGAACCGTAAAGGTGCCATTATTATTGCCGCCTATCGCAACAGCACGGAAAGTATCAATAAGGGTTTCACAAAAAAGAGATGCAATACGTGATGTGATAATAGCCATATCAGCTACAACCACCCCCCCTCCTTCTTTTTCTGTCATTTTGCGATTATCTATAACCATTGTATTTTTTTTGTATTATGTGCGATTTATTGCGCTACGCCATTTGTAGCACTTGTATAAAGGCCTTTTGTTTTGATCGAACTGTGTATGGCATATATATAATATACACATAGGACACACGGCACACGCCCCCCCAGCCGTAAAGAAAAGGGATCCTTGAACGCAACATAATATTTTTTATCAGACGTTCAGTCTTAAGTATATACTATATATAACTTTATATCTTTAAGATGTTGTGTTGTTGTGGCGATATGTCAAAAAATACAACATATAGTACAGTAAGCCACTTTCTACAGCTTAACCTAGTTAAATACCAGAACGTTAAAAACAACGTAAACTGTACAGGTCTAGATATTGCAGTTTATGACCTTTTTTCACTAAAAACCTATCATAAAACGCCACCAGATGCCTGTCAGCGTGTTCAGTAAAACAGTTGATACCTATACATGCCTTAACTTTCAATGCCCTTAGAATCAATCTCAGAGCCTTTTAGGCTTTTGATACGTGCCTG
>Ga0208896_1001406_pt1 | contig 11988 bp, 16 predicted proteins | sample ETNtaG_27_FD_185778 | JGI IMG/M metagenome (GOLD analysis project Ga0208896, IMG submission 185778) | Marine microbial and viral communities from oxygen minimum zone, Eastern Pacific Ocean - ETNP201406SV63 (SPAdes) (version 2) | ecosystem: Environmental > Aquatic > Marine > Oceanic ... | reverse complement strand
GCCGAACGGGCACGCACGGCCGGAATCGAAATGGTTGTATTCGACCGGGGCGGTTACCGGTACCACGGACGGGTGGCGGCTCTGGCCGATGCCGCCCGCGATGCAGGACTGGAGTTCTAGTGGCACAGCAGAGGCACAAGACTGACGACTCCCAGCTTCGGGAGTCGAGGGTCATCCACATCAATCGGGTCGCCAAGGTGGTCAAGGGTGGTCGACGGTTCTCGTTCACGGCCCTTGTGGTCGTCGGCGACGGCGCAGGCCGGGTCGGCCTCGGGTACGGAAAGGCCAAGGAGGTCCCCCTCGCTATCCAGAAGGGCACCGAAGAGGCCAAGCGGAACCTGTTCGACGTGGCGTTGACAGGCTCCACGATCATCCATCCGGTCCTCGGGGTCATGGGTGGTGGGCGTGTCATGCTCAAGCCCGCTGCTCCCGGAACCGGCGTGATCGCCGGTGGCGCTGCCAGGGCCATCCTCGAAGAGGCTGGCGTCCACGACATCCTCTGCAAGTCGATGGGATCCTCCAACCACATCAACGTGGCGAGGGCCACGATCAACGGCCTCAAGGCCCTTCGCAGGCCCGATGAGATCGCACGCCTGCGGGGTCTCGACCCCGAGGAGTTCGTGCCTGCGGCACTGCTCACCTCCTACCGCCGTACCGAGGCCGGCATCGACGGACCGGGATCCGACGAGGCTGACGAAGAGGTGTCTGCATGAGCGCCGCCAAGACCGGGAACCTCAAGGTGACCCAGATCCGCTCAACGATCGGCACCAAGCCAAAGCAGCGTGGGACCATCCGGGCGCTGGGCCTGGGCAAGATCGGTCGAAGCAACATCCTGCCTGACCGGGGTGAGATCCGCGGCATGATCGCCCGGGTCCCACACCTGGTGACGGTAGAGGAGGTCGAGTGATATGAAGGTCCATGATCTGACTCCGCCACCCGGGTCTCACAAGCGGGGCAAGCGGGTAGCGCGAGGCATCGGCGGCAAGGGCGGCAAGACCGCCGGTCGCGGCATGAAGGGCCAGCGTGCCCGCAACACGGTCCGTCTCGGCTTCGAAGGCGGACAGATGCCCTTCCACCAGCGAATTCCGAAATTGCGTGGCTTCAAGAACCCGTTCCGGGTCGAGTACCAGGCCATCAACCTGGACTCCATCGAGGAGTCCGGCCTGACCGACGTGAGCCCTGAGACACTGCTCGCCAAGGGCCTGGTCGGCAAGAACTCCCTCGTCAAGATCCTGGGTCGGGGCGAGGTCACGCGAGCAGTGAACGTGAAGGCCCACGCCTTCTCCGGGCCCGCCGAGGAGGCGATCGTGGCTGCCGGAGGGAGCATCGAGAAGCTGCCCCTGCCGTTTGCCGTGAGGCCTCCTGCCAGCGGCAACGCTCTGATGAACCGCTGACCACATCCATTCACCCCCGGTCGAACCGGGGAACACCCGACCACCGGGAGCCAACGTGATTTCCAGCATGCTGAACATGTTCAGGGTCGCCGACCTACGCAAGCGGATCCTGTTCACCCTCCTCATGATCCTGCTCTACCGGATCGGCGCGTTCATGCCCGCTCCGGGAATCGACGTTGAGCAGGTCCAGTTGTTGCGAGACAGGGCCAACCAGGGCGGCGTGCTGGCCTTCCTCCAGTTGTTCTCGGGTGGCGCCCTGACCACGTTCGCCGTGTTCGCCCTTGGTGTAATGCCCTACATCACCGCGTCGATCATCATGCAGGTCCTCGGAGTGGTCGTTCCCAAGATCGAACAGTGGCAGCAGCAGGGCGCCGTGGGGCAGCGCAAGATCACCCAGTGGACCCGCTACCTGACCGTGGCAATTGCCGTCATCCAGTCCACCAGCTTCGCCTTCCTGTTCAACAGCGCCGGCAACTCGATCAGCGGCTCGTCGGGTGCGAACCTGCTACCCAACTTCCACATAGGAACGGTCAGCGTCGTGGTGCTCACCCTCACCGCAGGTACCGCGCTCCTCATGTGGATGGGTGAGCTGATCACCCAGAAGGGGATCGGCAACGGTATGTCGCTCCTGATCATGATCTCGATCGTGAGTGCCTTCCCAGCGCAGGGGTCACTGATTCACGCCGAGAACGGTCCGGTAGCGCTGGGCATAGTCCTTGTTGTCCTGATCGGGCTGGTGGCTGCGATCGTGTTCGTTGAACAGGGGCAGCGTCGGATCCCGGTGCAGTTCGCCAAGCGGGTGGTGGGTCGCCGCATGTACGGAGGCCAGAACACCTACATACCCCTCAAGGTCAACCAGTCGGGTGTGATCCCGATCATCTTCGCCTCGTCGGTCCTGTACCTTCCGGTGCTTCTCGCTGCCGCCCTTCCGTGGGACGGCTTCCGTCGCTGGATCGACGACAACCTGGCCCAGCCCGACAACGTCTTCTACTTCAGCATCACCGGCCTGCTGGTGGTGGGCTTCGCGTACTTCTACACGGCAATCACCTTTGATCCGGTCAAGCAGGCCGACACGATCCGCAAGCAGGGTGGGTTCGTTCCCGGAATCCGTCCCGGCTACCAGACCGAGCGGTACCTGGCCAAGATCCTTTCCCGGATCACGCTGCCCGGCGCCCTCTTCCTGGCGGCGGTTGCGCTGATCCCGTCGATCCTCATCAACGTGTTCCTCGACACCAGTTCCGGGATCGGCGGCTCCTCCGGAGCGGGTGCGGCGGGCTTCGGGTTCGTCGGTATCTCGATCCTGATCGCAGCCGGTGTGTCCCTCGAGACCATGAAGCAGGTCGACTCACAGCTGACCATGCGCAACTACGAGGGCTTCCTCAAGTAGTCCTCGTAGTTGGTGGAACCTGACATCGTGACAACAGCCCACCTGGTGATCCTGGGCCGTCAGGGCTCAGGTAAGGGCACCCAGTGCGTACGTCTGGTGGAGGCCTACGGCATGGTTCACGTCTCGACCGGCGACATGCTGCGGTCTGCGGTGGCAGCCGGTACCGAACTGGGTCGTGAGGCCCAGGCAATCATGGATGCCGGGGACCTCGTACCCGACGAGGTGGTGAACGGGATTGTGGCCGAGAGGCTGGCGATGCCAGACGTGGTCGAGCACGGTGTCATCCTCGATGGCTTTCCCCGTACCCCCGTTCAGGCTCAGGCGCTCGAGGACATGTTGGACTCTACTGGGACACCACTGTGCGGTGCCCTCAACCTGGATGTACCCGTCGATGTGGTCATCGGCCGAATGCTGGAGCGTGGCCGTGTCGACGACACCGAGGAGGCGATACGCCTTCGCCTGGACCTGTACGAATCGGAGACAGCGCCCCTGCTCTCGTGGTTCGAGGACCGTGGCATGTTGACGGTAGTCGACGGCCTCGGAAGCGAGGAAGAGGTCTTTGACCGCCTCTGCACCCTTGTGGACGGGGTACTTGCATGACCGGTTCTCCCCGGGCGGTCCGTATCGACGGGTTGGACCCTTCTGGGGCCTGCGATAGCGTTGTCCCTCGGCCTCGGCCTCGGTCTCGGCCGGGTCGTTGCCCGCGTCGCTGGTGGGCATACGGGTACGAATGTCCACGATCGTCTGGTGCGCCAACGGTGTTTCCCGGATGATCGGAGCCGCAGTATTCAAACAGAAGAACACAACCGGGAGCATGACCCTGACGAAGTCCAAGGAAGACGCGATCGTGATGGAGGGCACGGTGTTGGAGCCGTTGCCCAACGCCATGTTTCGTGTCGAGTTGGAGAATGGTCACAATGTGCTGGCCCACATCTCCGGCAAGATGCGGATGCACTACATCCGGATCCTTCCGGGCGATCGCGTTCAGGTCGAGTTGACTCCCTACGACCTCCAGCGGGGTCGCATCACCTACCGCTACAAGTAGCCAGAGCCGGCTGGTCGATCCGACCATCCGACATGAAGATCGAATGAGCAGGTTATGAAGGTCCGAACAAGCGTCAAGCGGATGTGCGAGAAGTGCCGGGTCATCCGGCGCCACGGTCGCGTGCAGGTGATCTGCAGCAACCCGCGTCACAAGCAGCGTCAGGGCTAGGGGAACACACCAAATGGCACGAATATCCGGCGTCGACGTCCCCCGCGAGAAGCGGGTGTTGATCGCTCTCACTTACATCCACGGCATTGGCCGTACCACCGCAGGATTGGTTTGCGAGGGTGCCGGCGTAAACCCGTCGACACGTGTAAGGGACCTCACCGACGAGGAGGTCACCCATGTCAGGGTCTTCGTCGATCAGCAGCTGAAGGTCGAAGGTGACCTGAGGCGTGAGGTCTCCCAGAACATCAAGCGCAAGATGGACATCGGCTGCTACCAGGGCCTGCGCCACCGTCGCGGCCTTCCGGTCCGCGGACAGCGCACCCACACGAACGCCAGGACACGCAAGGGTCCCCGTAAGACAGTCGCCAACAAGAAACAGGCAGTGAAGTAATGGCAAAACCGTCAGCAGGGGGCCGTCGTCCCCGTAAGAAGGAGCGCAAGAACGTCCCGCACGGCGTGGCGCACATCAAGAGTTCCTTCAACAACACGATCATTACCATCACCGACCAGGGTGGCAACACCCTGGCCTGGGCCACGGCGGGCAACGTGGGTTTCAAGGGCTCCCGCAAGTCGACGCCCTTCGCTGCTCAGATGGCCGCTGAGCAGTGTGCGCGTCAGGCCATGGAGCACGGGGTCCGCAAGGTCGACGTGGTTGTCAGGGGGCCAGGGTCGGGTCGTGAGACCGCCATCCGAACTATCCAGAGCACGGGCATAGAGGTGACCGGCATCAAGGATGTCACCCCGATTCCCCACAACGGTTGCCGCCCCCCCAAGCGGCGGAGGGTCTGATGTCGCGCTACACGGGTCCCAGGGCGCGTATTTCGCGTCGCCTGAGCACGAACATCTTCGGGACCAAGGGTGAAACCGTTGCCCTCGACAAGCGTCCCTATCCACCCGGGGAGCACGGTCGTACCCGCCGCCGGGGCAACCCTTCTGAGTACCTGGCCCAGCTCCAGGAGAAGCAGAAGGCCAGGTTCTCCTACGGTCTGACAGAGCGACAGTTCAGGCGCCTCTACGACGAGGCCAACCGTCGTGACGGTGTCACCGGCGACAACCTGCTCCGGTTCCTGGAGTTGCGCCTCGACAACGTGGTCTACAGGGCCGGCATGGCTGCGACCCGACCGCAGGCCCGCCAGATGGTCAACCATGGCCATGTCAACGTCGATGGGCGTCGTGTCGACATCCCCAGCTTCCGTGTCAAGAAGGGCCAGGTCGTGACCCTGCGTGACAAGGCCAGGAACATGGTCGTGGTGCAGTGGAACATCGACGTGCTCGACCGTCAGGCTCCGGCATGGCTCGAGGTCGCCGACGGCGGCCACGAGGTCACCGTTAAGGAACTGCCCCTCCGTGACCAGATCGACATCCCGCTCCGGGAACAGCTCGTGGTCGAACTCTACAGCAAGTAACCGACAGGGGCCTCCGGCACGGCTTCATTGCTCAACCCGGGACCTGCAGACAAACGATTCGAACAACACAGACAGTTGGTCGGGTTCCCTCCGGGAGCCGGAACCAGGAAGCGCTGCGAAGGCAGCGAGAAGGTGGGCAGCCATGCTGGTCATTCAGCGTCCGACCGTTGAGGTCGAAACCGAACTAGAAGGAAATCGCCAGCAGTTCGCTGTGGGTCCGCTCGAGCCGGGCTTCGGCCATACCCTCGGCAACTCCCTGCGTCGCACCCTGTTGTCGTCCATTCCGGGCGCGGCGGTGACACAGGTTCGCTTTGACGATGCTCTCCATGAGTTCGGCACGATCGAAGGTGTCGTCGAGGACGTCACCGACATCATCTTGAACCTGAAGGACCTTGAGGTCCGCTGCCACAGTGACGAGCCCGTGACCCTTCGTGTCGATGTCCGTGGTGCTGTCGATGTCACAGCCGAGGTGTTGGCTACCAACGACGAGGTCGAGGTCGTGAACCCCGACCTGCACCTGGCGACGCTGAACTCCAAGGGCCGGCTGGCCTTTGAACTGACGGTCGAGCGTGGACGTGGCTTCCTGCCTGCCGAGCGTGTCGGCGGTGAGCCGGTCATCGGGGTCATTCTCGTTGATGCCCTGTTCTCACCGGTTCGCCGGGTTGCCTTCAATGTCTCACCCACCCGGGTGGAGCAGTCGAGCGACTACGACAGGCTAGTGCTCGACATCGAGACCGATGGAACCATCTCCCCCCGGGAGGCCCTGGCTTCGGCTGGCGCCACGTTGGGTTCCCTGATCCAACTTGTCGAGAACATGAGCGATGAGCCTCAGGGTCTTGAGCTCGGCGAGGCCGAGTCCGCGATCGTGGGCTCCCCCGACATGGCCCTCCCCATCGAGGACCTAGATCTCTCGGAGCGTCCCCGCAACTGTCTCAAGCGTGCCCAGGTCGACACCATCGGCCAGTTGCTCGAGAAGTCCGAGGACGACCTCCTGACTGTCACCAATTTCGGCCAGAAGTCCCTCGACGAGGTGATCGAGAAGTTGGACGAGCGGGGCCTGTCTCTGCGGGTTCGGGGCTGAGAACATGCCTGCAACTCCAAGGAAGGGCCGCCGTTTCGGTGGCAGTTCTGCGCACCAGAAGTCGATGATGGCCAACCTGGTTGCTTCGTTGATCGCTGCTGAGGCGATCACGACGACCGAGGCCAAGGCCAAGGCGGTGCGTCCGATAGCCGAGAAGATGATCACCAAGGCCCGCAAGGGCGGCCTCCACAACCACCGTCAGGTGGTGTCGTTCCTGCGTGACCGGGAGATGACCGCAAAGCTCTTCGACGAGATAGGCCCGCGCTACGAGGACCGGCTGGGTGGTTACACCCGGATCCTCAAGGTGGGGCCGCGCCACGGCGACAAGGCGCCGATGGCCCGCATCGAACTTGTCTGACCTCCTGTAGCCACCTCAGGTAGTCCGGCCAGGTAATTGTGAGAGTTCGGGCAGGGGTCGCATACGACGGGGCACCGTTTCACGGATTTGCGGTCAACAGGGATGTACGCACCATCGCTGGTGACCTCGAGGCCGTCCTGGCCCGGGTCGTCGGGTCCGAGGTGGTCGTCACCTGTGCCGGTCGTACCGACCGTGGAGTTCACGCTGCTGGCCAGGTTCTCAGCTTCGACGTTCCAGATGATGTCGACCTTGGCAAGTTGTGCCGGTCGGTCAACCGGCTGTGTGCGCCTTCGATCGTCATGTCGGATATCGAAGCGGCCGAGGATGACTTTGACGCCCGGTTCAATGCAACCGGTCGGACATATCGCTACCGGGTCCTGAACCGGCCCCGTCCTGACCCCCTCCTGTCGCCGACGACCTGGCACGTGGCAGAGGCACTCGATATGTCTGCGATGAATACGGCGTGCGCCGACCTGATCGGTGAGCATGACTTCACCTCGTTCTGCAGGCGGCGTAAGAACCCACTCAGCGAGAGCGCCAAGGTGCTCGTCAGGCGGATTGAGGAAGCTGCATGGAGTGGTCCTGTCGATGACGTCCTGGTCTTCGAGATAACGGCATCGGCCTTCTGCCACCAGATGGTAAGGTCGATCGTTGGGGTTCTGGTACCGATCGGGGCTGGACGGCTTCCCGTCACAGGGGTGGCGACGGTGCTCGCAGCCCTTGACCATCAGGCTGCTGGCAAGCCGGCTCCACCCCAGGGCCTTTCTCTCTGGTCCGTCCGGTATCCGGTCGGTTGAGCCGATCCCATGCGATGCCCGGCGGGTTGCCGGGCGGGGGTGTCGGGCATAGCCTTTACCCCCGGTTCGTGTGGTGACCGGGGTCTATCCCAGTTACCTGCATCCGGACCGGGCCGTGTCCCGGAACCGGGCTCCACGGCTACACATTCGAGAGGAACACCCGTGTCCACCTATACACCCAAGGCAGGCGAGATCGAGCGTGCGTGGCACGTCGTCGACGCTGATGGCCTGGTACTCGGTCGCCTTGCCTCCGAGGTGGCTTCGGTCCTCCGCGGCAAGCACAAGCCCACCTTCACCCCCCATGTCGACACCGGCGACCACGTCGTCATCGTGAACGCCGGCAAGGTGGTCCTGACCGGTGCCAAGGAGTCCGACAAGAACGTCTACGACCACTCCGGCTACCCGGGTGGTCTCAAGTCCCGTACTTACGGTCAGTTCCTTGCCGACAAGCCCGAAGAGGCGCTTCGCCGCACCGTCAGGGGCATGCTCCCACGGAACCGTTTGGGCCGCCAGATGCTCAAGAAGCTGAAGGTCTACCGCGGCGCCGAACATCCCCATGGGGCACAGCAGCCGCAGCCGCTGGCCCTTGAACACACCAGGGCCCGTAGGGCCTGACCGAGGAACAGCTGATGTCTAAGCCGATCATCCAGACCACAGGCCGTCGCAAGAGATCCGTAGCGCGCGTGCGCCTGCGTCCCGGGACCGGCACCGTGACGGTCAACGGCCGTCCTGTTGTCGACTACTTCCCATCTGAGAGCCACCGCCTCGTGTTCATGGAGCCCCTTCGGGTCACAGCCACGGAGGGCACATACGACATCGACGCGACCCTCCATGGTGGTGGTGTTAGCGGCCAGGCTGGAGCCCTTCGCCTTGGCATTGCCAGGGCTCTCGAGGCTCTCGAGTCCGAGAGGCGTCCTGCGCTCAAGGAGGCCGGGTTTCTTACCCGCGATGATCGCAAGAAGGAGTCCAAGAAGTACGGCCTCAAGAAGGCCCGTAAGGCTCCGCAGTACAGCAAGCGCTGAACCCCGCGGGTACCGGGAGCAGCCCGGCCCGTAGTCTTCAGAGATGGACCTCAGCTTCGGGACCGACGGGGTCCGCGGACGAATAGGCACCGAACTCGACGCTGCCTCGGTACGAGGCCTGGGTTTGGCAGCGGCTGGCCACCTGGGCTCAGCCAGGGTGGTTGTCGGACACGATTCACGCGAGTCCGGTCCCGACCTGTTGTATGCCCTCGCCGACGGCTTCGTAGCCGGTGGGGTCGAGGTGGTGTCCATCGGCATGGCGCCGACTCCGGCCGTGGCATGTCTGGCCGCCCTGGACTCGGTTGCCGGGGCAATGGTCTCGGCTTCGCACAACCCCTGGTGGGACAACGGTGTGAAGTTGTTTGCTGCCGGTGGGCGCAAGCTGGGTGACGCAACCCAGGCAGCGATCCAGGAGGTCTGGCATCTCCGCCCCCGGCTCGACCCGACCGGCAACTTCTCCGTTGTCGACGTCGACGACGGTCGGTGGGCCGACTCCGTTGTGGGCTCAGCTGCCCCCGGGGTGCTTACCGGGATGCGTCTTGTCGTCGACTGCGCAAACGGTGCCACGTCTTTGAGTGCCGGCGGGGTTCTGTCGAAGCTCGGTGCACAGGTGACCGTCATCCACGATTCTCCCGACGGCCGGAACATCAACGAGGGGTGCGGATCCACGAGGCCCGAAGGCCTGCAGGATGCAGTGGTGTCGTTGGGGGCCGATGCGGGCCTTGCGTTCGATGGAGACGGTGACCGTGTAGTCGCCGTGGCCGCCGATGGTTCTCTGCTGGACGGCGACCACCTGTTGGCCATCTGCGCGGTGGACCGCCTCGGTAGGGGGTTGTTGACCGGGTCGACCGTCGTCGTCACCGTCATGGCCAACCTGGGCCTTCGTCGTGGCCTCGCTGATCACGGAATCATGGTCCATGAGACCGATGTCGGGGACCGCAACGTTCTGGAGGCGCTCGACAACGGCGGCTGGTCCCTGGGTGGTGAGCAGTCCGGCCACATTGTGTTCCCCGAGTTCGCCACTACAGGTGACGGCCTGCTGACCGGGGTGCAGGTTCTTGATGCAGTGGTGAGGGCGGGCCGCACGATCGGAGACATGGCTGCCGAGTTGGTCAGCCGTGCGCCACAGGTCCTCGAGAGCATCCCGGTGTCGGGGAGCGGTGCTGCCGTTGTGGCCGGTGTCGCAGACCTGATCCACGAGGAGGCGGATCGCCTCGGCTCGAATGGGCGTGTGCTGGTGAGACCCTCAGGGACCGAGCCCGTGGTGAGGGTGATGGTCGAGGCAGTTGATGCCGGTACAGCCGAGGCCGTGGCAGAGAGGCTCTGTCTGGCCGTAAGGAATGCTGACGCGGGCACTGAACCGGGGGCCGCGACGGGCAGTTGACCGGACGGTCCTAGAATTGGTGGAAGGGCACCCCTGGAGGGCGCGCCACAGATCCGGATACACCGGCTCCGATATGAGAACCAAGGCCTGTCGATCAGGCGAGAAAGGGCGAGGATCAGGGCATGTGCGGCATTATCGCGGTTCTCAGGCGGCCCTCGGGTCGGCCGGTTCCGACGGCTACAGATGTCACAGGTCCCGTTCAACTGGCTCTTGATCTCCTCGGTGGGTTGGTAGCCGCTCCAGACGAAGTCGGCCTGAAGGAGGTGGCCGACCAGCTTGAACTGGCCGACCGGTTGTTGGGTGGTGTTTCCGGGTTGACGGCAATGGAGGCCGAAGGTTCGCTCATCGGGTCACTTGATCTACTGCTGGAACAGGTTTCTGAGCACCTCATCCGGATGGAGAAGGTCCTCGAAGGTGCGCGGGCCGACCTCGAGTTGGCCAACGTCGCCCTGGTGAGGGCCAGGGACGCTGCATGGTCGCTGTGCCACGACCGCATGGGTGCCCATGCCGGCGTGGCTTCGCTGTCGTCACTGCGCCGGCCACCCAGCGAGTCCGGCCGTGCCGTGCTGCTCTCGGTCCACCAGGCCCTCACCGCCATCGACAGGCTGGAGGTTCGTGGTCGGGATTCGGCGGGCCTCGTCGTAACCGTCTGGGACCACGGCTTCGATGACGTTGACGTGATGGGCCGTGACGAGGATCCCCTTCTCCGCAGCGGAGCGGTCAGGCCCCTCGCCGGCGGCGGCTTCTCGTTCGTGGTGAAGGCTGCAGCGGAGATCGGGGAGTTGGGGGACAACACCGCTGCAATGCGAAGGGCTCTCGCCGGTGACACGGTGCTGGCCGGCCTGCTCGTCAGCCCGTCGGTTCGTGGTGCCGTGCTGGGCCACACCCGCTGGGCCAGCGTCGGCCTCATCTCTGAGGCGAACGCACATCCGCTCGACTCCACCCGGGCCGACGGAGCGGCCGCACCGCTGGTGCTGGCCGTCCAGAACGGCGATGTCGACAACCATGCGGACCTTGTTGCCTCCGAGGACCTTTCGGTGGCAGCCGAGATCACGACCGACACGAGGGTTGTTCCTGCGTTGTGTGCAAGGCACCTGACCGCAGGCGAGTCCGAGGACGAGGCCTTCCGACGTACCGTCGCCGCCTTTGAGGGGTCGGTCGCCGTAGCTGCTTTGATGGGTGGCTCGCCAGATCGCCTCTGGCTGGCCCTACGCGGCAGTGGACAGGCCCTCTACGTAGGCGTTGCCGAAGACGCCTTCGTTGTCGCGAGTGAGCCGTACGGGGTGGTGGAGCTGACAGATGCCTACCTGCGAATGGAGGGAGGGGCCGTCTCTGATGGTGTCGGCCCGGCGGTCGTCAACGGCCAGATCATCGGGTTGGACGGTTCGCTTGCCGGCGACCTGGCCGGCATCGACCGACGGTCCTATGACGGCAGGCTGCTCCCAGTGGGAGAGCACGAGTTCGTTAGGGCCGGCATCACCACACGTGACATTGACCGCGGCGACAGCCCTCACTATCTGATCAAGGAGATTGGCGAGGCTCCGGCTTCGGTCCGGTCCACCCTGCGGGGCAGGCTCGTCGATGTCAACGGTACGCCTACGGTGAGGCTCGGAGAACGTGCCCTGGGCGCTGACCTGCGCGCCGACCTGGCTGGGGGCCGGATCCGTCGGGTGACCATCATCGGACAGGGAACCGCAGCAGTGGCGGGCGAGGCGGTTGCGCTCTCGGTAGGCGCAGAGTTCGCAGGGTCAGACCTGATCACCGAGGCGAGGACTGCCACAGAACTGTCTGGCTCAGGTCTGCGTCGCGACATGTCAGACACCCTGATTGTCGCGATCAGCCAGTCCGGTACGACTACCGACACCAACCGCACCGTTGACCTGGTTAGGGCCCGCGGTGCCAGGGTGCTCGCAATAGTGAACCGTAGGAACAGCGACCTGACTGAT
>Ga0208896_1001392_pt1 | contig 12038 bp, 14 predicted proteins | sample ETNtaG_27_FD_185778 | JGI IMG/M metagenome (GOLD analysis project Ga0208896, IMG submission 185778) | Marine microbial and viral communities from oxygen minimum zone, Eastern Pacific Ocean - ETNP201406SV63 (SPAdes) (version 2) | ecosystem: Environmental > Aquatic > Marine > Oceanic ... | reverse complement strand
CAACTTAGATATTTCTTCTAACAATTCATTAATTGTTTTCTCAATCTTATCAAGTTTACTGCCCATTTATTATTTTGCTTTTGCCTTCACCTTCTTTGGTTTTGCTTTTGTTATGGCACCTTTTGGAGCCTTTTTCTTCATCATTGCTTTACTCGTATTTAGTTTTTTATCATTATTAAACTGCAAATATTCGGGAATCATTGAACCCTTGTACTTTGCCGGGTCTACGCCTTTGCCAAAAAACCATTCAGTTAAACTTGGCCAATCTTTTGTATCTGTACTCATTATGTTTTCTCCTTATTGAAAGACGTGTCACCTGGATAGATGGGAATCATCGTTCCTGGCGCACGTTTTGGTATTTTACTATCTGCACTACTGACACAACTATCGCTTATACAAACTTTAGGTGCATCAAATAATTTGAATCCACTCTCAATATATCCCAATGGTTTATCAGCACAACTGTATGAACGTTTTATTGAACCATCTGGTTCACGAATTACAATGCCTTTAAATCCACTAGTACATTCCCAATCTTTAAATTTGTTAAAATTGAACGCATTAAATCGTTCTGCTTGGTCTATATACCATCTCTTGCCGTTGCTGTCTTGAAACTCTACTTGCATTATTGGTGGCACACTTTTGTCGTCACCATTTTCCATATCCATTTTCCACATACTGCCCGATTTAGGTTTAGGTCTTACAACTTTTGTGCCTGTTTCTTTTTGTAGGACAGTGGTATAATCACGTTGTGGCATGCCATTACGCATTGTTTCTAATTGCTGGTCAGTATACCCAGACACAACAAAAGACGCTGTAGGGTCACTCTGCGGCTTCAGAGTAACGTTTATGCCACGTTCATGGAAGTACATTGCTATCTCCCAATCTCTCTCAAACCATTCAGGTACAAGAACCATATTAACAGTTACTTGTACATCGTGTTCCATACAGAACAATAACTTATCTGCAAAATCATCTTTCTTAGCAAACTCACTATGAAAACTTGCGGTGATACTTGCTCTATTCATCTTAGCAACTGTATCACAATATGTCTGGTGCCACTTTAGATTGCGTGACATATTCGTTGTCATATGTACCGATGTGTAGTTTGTATTCTCTACATCATCTGCTATGTGATTGAGTATATCTAAATATCCTGGATGAAATGTTGGTTCACCACCTGACAAACTGAAATGAAATGAATTGAACCCATTATCTCTTGCTTGTCTTTTAATCTCATCAACTGTTGCTAGACATAGTTCTGTTGGTCTATGGTCTTTACGGTCACTTCTAGCATAAGGCCAACAATAAGAACACTTATAGTTACAGAATCTTCCCAGCAACCAACTCACTGAGAACAAATCTCTGTATAAAAGAGTTCGTTGTCCTACACTAACGAGGTCATCAAAGGGTATCTTTGTGAAGTCGTATTGTGACCAATATAATTCATCTTTTTTATTCATTTACGGCTCATTCTAGTCGCCACCAAGGTCATTGTCCAGTTCTTCCCAAGTTGAAAGTGATTCTATTGCGTCATAATTAAATATTTCTGCTGTTGCCCATTCTTTTTCAACACACCACCAACATCCTTTACATTCTTTTGTAAATTTCTCACTCTCTTCAATCCAACCTTCGCAAGATCTAGTCAATGCACCGAGTGAAGCAATTAGACCATATTTTTTATAAAAGGCCAATATTATTCTCTTGTCTGTATGAACGAATGGCTTATATTCTATGTGCCAGGGATTTGTTCCTATAATCTTAATAGCATAAGACCATTTATCCCTATGTATCCAATCTCTTGATTCGGCTCTGCGATTCCATCTTTTTTTCCACACTGGTTTACCAATTTCTTCAGGTGGGTTAACAGTAACACCATTAAACAACGCAGTAACATTCTCTTCGTTGACTAGTTCCCACGAACAATTTGTTCCATTAGTGATATAATCTGCCGCAGATGTAGTTTTAATCTTATGTTGACCAAATTTTACGTCTGGAAATTCTTCCTTGACAAATGCTATTGCTTTCTTGGCATAGATTGCTTGGAATGGCCTCTCTTGGTGGATACAAGTCCAAATGTGTATAGTCGTATCTAGTTCGTTTTCTGATATGTGATGGGCTAATAGCCATAATAACATTGACGAATCCATGCCACCTGACATTCCTATACCAATATTTGTATGATTTAAGTCTAGTTCTATTTTGTATTCCTCGGGGTGTTTAATTGTGCACTCGTCTCCGCGATAGTGTACGATTGCTGTATCTTTTATTATCATTATTATATTCCTTGTTTTGTTAATTATATCACTTATTTATGGCTCATTCCACATGGTTCGTCAAATCTAAAATTAAAAAATCGTTGTTTGTTGACATAAGCATTCTCAACTATTTTATAATCTATACCGACTGCATCAAGAATAGTTTTTATATCCTCTTTGTCCTCTTCATTCATTTGTTCTCTTATGTTATCTCTTATGTCTTGTTCGACCATATCATAGATACTGCCGTAACACCATTCACAAAATGTAACTGGTGTGACTCCAAAATGTCCTTGTATTCCGCCACATGCTTCGTCATACTCACCACCACAAACACTACACTTGTCTGGTGGTGTAAAATCTTTTGTTGGTCCTAATTCTCTATATATTGTATTGTCATCCATAATCTGTACCTTTAATTATTATTTTCTTTGTCTTGTCGGTTTTTTAAAACAATACACTCATACCATTTCATTAACCACGTTACTTTGAGTGGATAATGGTCCGGATTAGGTAATTCATCACCAAAGTAATCAATAAATCCTTGTATGTCTTTGTCTGTTAATATTTTTTGCATGTTCTATAGTATCATTCATTAAATGCCCATCCACGTTCCCAACACCACCAGCATTTGCCACAAGGAACTGTATAATCATCTGTTTGGTTTGCCTCTCCCTCACACGACCATGTCATTGGAAAGAGATTTTCTGTTAAATCAAATTGTCTATAAATATCAGCAATAAATTTTTTGTTTATTTGATATAATGGTCTCATATGGTCTCGTTCTGGGCATTCTAATTCTTTCTCAACATTTTCACCACGACGGTGTTCTTCTAGATTTTCATATGGCATCTCTGATTCTGGAGGATTAGATGTTAGTCCGTCATACAGAACATGCCAAACTTCTTTTGATTCATTTTCTCTATCTCTATCTATAAACTCTTGCCATTCAGTTTGATTTGGATCTTCTAAAGGAGGATAGTAAATTTCATGTGGTAGCATTCTATCAAAGTTAAGTATTTCGGTGACTTTTTCTATGACTGGCCCTGCTTTAACGGGATTCCACGGTCGTTGTCTTCTTACAGTCATGGGTTGAATATGTAAATCTAAATCATGGTCTTGTATAGTTTTTGCTAGAAGATATAGTAATGCAGTTGAATCTGCACCACCCGAACACCAAATACCTAATCGTTTTACTTCTCTTGTATACTTACCAAGATAATCAGTGTCGTGTGGTATTTTAATTACAATAGACTCTGATTTGTCTAAATTATAATATGGTTGTTCAACAAAGTATGTTGGTTTTTTACTCATAATGATTCCTTATCTATTCTTATTAACTTATTGTTATTTATTTGATATTTTTTAAACGTAGAATTGAAATCTTTATTAAATATTTTATCACTCTGTTCTACGTATTTGATGAATCTTTCTGTGCTATCTAATGCTGAGGAATCAATTTTTATTTCATTATATAATTCTATAATATGATTATTCATATATTTTTCTATGTGGTCTAATCCAATTAATGCACCCTGCTTCAACTTAGAGTCTGATTTTTCAATCATTTCTCGTGTTTCTTTTATATCGTTACGTACTTCGTCAGGAAAATGTTTCATCAGTATTCCTGGATTTATATATTCAGGAGTGTAAACCATTGCACATTCTATTACATCAATGTCTAGAGTTAGCATATCTTCAAACACATTATATAAATCCATCAATTGATATATTGATGTTGTGCAAATTCCACTAACAACATTGTTAATCTTTTCACTCTCTTTAAATATTTTGATGTTCTCTTTGAGTTTACTCCATGAACCATCTCTGAAATATGGATATAAGTTTTTTCCAGAATCTATTGAAATATGAACGCAAGAGTCTTTAAATGATGATAGTTTTTCTGCTAATACTTTCGGGTCAAAATCTGCATTGAAATTCGTATAGAACATTGCCTGCATCTTACTAGCATTCGGATGGTCTTTTAATCTATCTAATAGATGAAAGAACTGTTTCTGTTTTAGTGGTTCGCCGCCCGATACATTAAATTCTATTATATTGGGAAAGTTTTTAATAAGGTCATCGGCAACTCTATCTACTTCATCTATTTTCATATCTATTCTATGAAGTGTTTGCGAACTCGGTGTCTGAGATGTACTGTCTATCTTTGCTGTGTGTCGTTGCTTCGTCAACTGTTGTAAATGTAAATTTATGGTTTCGTTATCAGGTGTATAATTCTTTAATGCTGTTTCCCATCCTGAAGAAAACACAGTGTCGCAATGTAGACATGACATATTACATGAGTTATTAAATCTAAGTTCAATATGTTGAATAGATTTAAAGTCTATTTCACCTGTTTCTGGATTAAAGAATGATTCATCATGTTCATTAGTTTTAAAGTCTATTTCACCCATTACTGGATGAAAGAATGATTCATCATATGGTTTATCCATTCTCATAGATTTATTACCAAAAAGTTCTTCTTCTTCACACTGATGACAGCCCGATGGCCACTCACCATTCCATAACTGCAATCTATGTTTCTTGAATTCTTCATTGTTAATAAACTCTGAAGGTATTGTGCCGTCTAGTAAGTGTAATTGATTGGTTTGTGTGGGACACGATGTGACATATCCGTTCTTATAGTTTATGCCGTGTAGACTATAGAAACAATAAAGTTTACTTACACTCATAATGTCTCCTTAACAAATATATCGTGTTGTCTTTTCTTACAAGTTTTCCAACACTTTGAGATTGGTTCATTTGTCCAAGAATCTACAATAGAGTTCCAAACTTTACCATTCATTACATCTTTTATCTCATTGTTCTTTAAATTAATTGCTTCTTCGCCTGCGTTGCTGTTTAATATCTTTGTAAATTTTGTATTTTTCTCTCTGCCAGCAGAATATTCTAACATCTCTGCGTTGAGATGACAGCAAGGAATTACATTTCCTCTGTGATTGACGAATATTCTATTCTGATTTTGATACTTACATTGAACTGTTTGTGTTTCTTCTCTCTCCACTTTCTTATGTGTTATGTTCTTTTTCTTAACATCTTTTCTATGAGAGTATATGTATTTGACATCATGAAAACCTTCTTCAAGTGCCTTTATCTTTACTTCTTGTTCTTGATGTTGATTATGTTCGAACACAATAAACTGCCAGGTAGATTGGCCACCTGCTTTGTTAAATGCACGATAGTTCTTTTCAACTTTATCAAATTTAGAACCTCGTCTATATATTTCAGAAGTTTTATCTATTCCATCCACTCCCCAAGTTACTCTATGACTTCTGGGTAGCACACTTACTAGTTCAGCCCACCACTTTTCGGTACGCAATGACCCGTTAGTTGCGATGTTTATATGTGCATTCCAATCTCTGAAGTGTTTAACTATATCAATAAACTGTGGATGTGAAGTTGGTTCATCCACACTTCCACAAAAATTAATAATCTTAATTCCCGGAAAGTCTTCTTTTCTGAATCGTTCTTTTATAATCTCCAGAGAAAGTCTTTCTTTGTTGTTCACCTTGTCCGCATAATCAGATAACTCTCTGAAACATCCTTCACAATGGATATTACAGAACGAGGTCAACTCTATATCAATCCAATCAACTTTCCACATTCTTTTGTGTGCTCCTTTTACCTTTATCACCACAGGATCTCCAACAACGACTACAATGTAACTCGTTATCTTTATCAAATGATTCTTCTAAAGTTTTTTTAAAATATTCGTGGTTCTGTATTTCATCAATAGTATGTAATCGTAAGTTATTAAATCCATCGCCGTATTTTTCAGTAGATGGCAACACAGTATTATGTTTCATTTTAATATTAATCTCTTCATCATACAAGTAACAACAAGGATATACTTTATGATTTGCGGCAAAAAAGAATTCACCAGCATCTAAGTGTTTACACACTATGTCATATTGTCTTACTTTATGACCGCTAGGCATAATCTCTATTCTCCGTTTTGCGTCTTACTTCTTCTTGTTCGGCTGCTGATGCGTCATTCTTCCAGGCAGTTCGAGTTATAAACTTCATGCCTTTATCTCTTGCCATTGTTCTTGCTATAGGAACTTCGTCTTTATTATAATCGAATATAATGAATTGCCAAGATGCGAATCCGCCTGCATTCAAATATGTGTCTACATTGTTCCATACTTTATCTAAATTAACACCTACTCGATAGTCGTTAGTATAAACACCATCAATTGCAAAATGTATTTCTAGTCTATTATTTGACCTTTCTGATAGTTCTCCATATTCTTCCCAAAACTTTGTAGTTTTAAGTCCTGCATTAGTAGACACTTCTATGTGTTTCACTTGTTTATCTAGGAAGTATTCTGATATCTCATATAAGTCTGGACATGCTATTGGGTCTCCTAATACTCCACAAAATTTAACTCTCCTATCTTTCATATCAATAGGACCAAAATATTGTTTTATATCTTCTATCGTATAATGTTCTGTTTTTACAGGTATACCCTTTTCTATAAGACGAGTTCTCATACATATAGGGCAACGTGCATTACACGCCGATGTTAGTTCTATTTCAATTGCTTTTATCATTTCTCATTTAAAGTTTTTATATAGACTTGTCTATAGAATCCATTCTATTTTTCAGTGTTATTGTTTTTGCATCTTCCATCTTTTTAAGTTTATTAGGAACAAGTTCTACTTTTGTAATACCGAAGTTATGTTTTTTAATATCATGTTCTGGGTCTATCTTGTCTACACACATGCCACATCCACAGTGTGTCTTAGGACATGAAATAACTGGCATTTTCTTATCAACTAAAGCATAATTTTCTAATCTTTCTACAATTTTATCACTTTCATCGAGAATGCCAATCGGCGCAATATCATTATCAAGGTTAGTCATACAAGTTTGATGATGATATACATCTCGTGTTTCTTGATTAATGTAAAGAAAATACCAATTCACCAGACAACGATATCCATAAAAGTTTGTATTGTCTACAAATGTTATATTTTCTTTTCCATCTAAACAAAAGTCCCTGCCACCACAACACATTCTACCTTTAGATTTTTTAGTTTCTCTGTCTTCGTTTTTTAATTTCAATCCTTTAGAAATATCACCTTTTGAAGACACAGTATTTTTCTTTTTCGGTGTATCTGATATTTGTTTTATAGGAGCAATTACACTTTTATGTGATTCACTCACATCTTCTTTCACTTTTGGTACAGATTCTAGATACTTAAAATCAAAGTCGTCATCAATTTCTTCTTTGTTCTTCTCATTTTTCTTGCGCCAGTGGTCAGCGAAATAACTCTCTTGTGCTTTAGTATATAGATGAGTGTATCCTTTTCTGATAGAAGATTTCTCAACATTTTGTCCTTCATCACCTATTCTTCTTGGAATATATTTAATTCCTGCTTTTTCTAAATCTCTGCATAATTTAGCACACTCAACAAAGTAATCCTTATGAAACATAACATTAACTTGCCAGTGTTTAATTAAATAGATGTTTTTAATTACTTGTTTCTTTTCTTCGGGTGTTGCTTCTGCGTGATATGATATTGTACCAGCAAACAAATCTTTATAGATATTTGCTTGTCGTGTGCTGAACATTCCATTAGTAGTTACGCCAACCTCATATCTATTGCCGTATGTTTCTTTAATATATTTTGCAAATTTAAGAAATCCTGGATGTATAGTTGGTTCCCCTCCAGTAAATGATATTTTTCTTATATTGTATGGTTTGTTCCTCATTTCTTCATAGAGAGTTACATACTTATCTAAGAATTTCATAGATGCTTTTAAATCTTTAAACTCAACTATAGGAGAAATCTTGTTTGCTCTATGAGGTGGACAATATGTACACGCATATGTGCATCGTCTGCCTAAATCCCATATGACATCGAACCCATTCATTCTATCTTCAATTTTCATTTATTCCCCATTAACCTCATCATACTCTTTCCAACAATCTTCTTCATCATCTTCTAATTTGTTATTAGTTTCCCCAATGCCCACGCCATTCTCAACTTTTTCAAAAGCATCACCGAGTTCTGTTTCGTATACTTTTTTCATTAACTTTTCATTTGATTCATCATCATCAAATGTTTCTTCAATCGTTTGTATAGTATTTTCTTCTCGCATTTGAATTGGTCTTCCATCTGGTGTGTTAAGTGGTGTAATATTACCATTCTGTCTAACACATAATGTTACTGCGTGTCGTATTTGTTTGCCTAAATTAACTTCTAAATCTGCTAATACTAATTCTGCATCATCTAACACTTTTAATACAATCATAACTCCTCCTTATCTCTGTATAATTCTTCCTGATTAACATGGAAGCCATCGTCTTCCAATTCTCTTAGTAGTCTGTCATCGAACTCACCATCCCAGTCATCACCATCTTCGGGTGTCCAATCTAGTAACGATGCCATCTCTGGAAATACATCTCTAAAGTTTGTATCTCGTATTCCATCCATCTTGTTAATGTACTCAATAAACTCTGGCATACGTTCTCTACTCCAATCTCCACTCTCTGAGAATGATAACATACCTTGTAGTCTTTTAATACCATAATTTGCTTGTCGCCATTGTTCATAACTTGCATCTGAATCACCCATACATAACTTCCAATTTTCTTCTAACCACTCTATAAACTTATCAAATTTGGCATGTGTCATCTCTTTAAACCAATTCGGTAATACTTTAACATTAAGATGAGGCGGATGATAAACAAAATGATAGTTAATCATGCCTGCACCTAGTGGCCATAAGTTAATCTTCTTAAAGTTTTGTTCTAGTTTCCACTTGACAAAATCTGGTAAGTAATATATGTTGAGGGCTTGAACAGCACAAGCAACTGTTACTTCTACATTAGGTCCTGTATTGTCTAGTAAGTGAAACATCTTAACTGTGTGGTCCCACTCACTTGGATAACGAATATAGTCATTCATCTTACCAATTGAATCAACTGAATAATGAAATCTAACATGCTTAAACTGGTCCCACAAATCAAATAATCTCTGTGGCATTTCTATACCATTAGAATTATATCGTAATATAATATCAGAAGCATATCCTCGTTTAACAACTTCTTCGAGTAATGTGTAATGTTCTTCAATAATTGTTGCTTCGCCGCCGGCAAAGTATAACTGTTTCATATGAGGTATTTGTTTGTACAATTGTTTCCAGAATTCTGTATTACTTTTGTGCCAGTTATATGTTGCACCATCAATCTGTCCTTTGTTACCCCATTGCATTGTTTCTTTAAGAGATTCGTTCTCAATAGTTGGATGTAGTTTAATCCAATCAGGAACCCACAGTGAACTATCGTGTGGCGAACACATAACACATTTTAGATTACACTTTGAGCCTAGTCGTAAATCTAAGTAACGAATCTTTGGTGGAATCTCACCTTCTTCAGAAGTTTCATCAATAATTTCTTGTAGATTAACTCGTCTCGCCCAGTATTCTGTTTCCCAGAAACGCTTGGACATATGACCTGCATCTTCTTCAGCATAACACTTCAGACAAGACGCTGGTTTTTCTCCATTGAGCATTTGTGTTCTGACGTTTTTCATATAGTCGTTGTTCCAACTACTCATTAAGTCAGTTACATTTAGATTTGCAGGTTTGCCATCTGCTTGTTTAAGAACGCCTACTTCACCACCATGTTCTTTATCGTTTGTTGGTCCAACACTCGATGCGTTTGCTGTACAACATACTCGCATATGACCATTGGGTCTTGTACTTAAATGTACCCAAGGCAACAAACAGAATGTATCTGATGGTGCTTTTGTTCTTTCTCGCCATTCTTTAGTATTTTTGTTAGTCATCTATATTTTCTATTAGTATTTATTTGTCGGAGTTTCACATTCCAGGAAGACCATAGGTATTAAACATATATAATATGAACCAAATAGCCGGTATGGCGTAAATTAAACCAATAAATATATCAAATTTTTTCATTACTCAAACTGTGCCTTGAAGGCGTCAAATTCTTCACCACATTTCTGGGCACATATCATTGGCTTGCCTAAATGTGTGTTCATTGGCTTACTCCACGAGTCTACTAATTTATTTGTAAAGTAATCATTATTAAGTACTGATTTTATTCCGTGTGTCTTCGCATCGAATACATCTTTTCCACCTGATTCTTGTATCAGTTCATATATTTGATTTTCACCGGGTTTTTGCCACCACTTATACATACATCCTGCAACCCAACAACATGGTAGAATTAATCCTTCAGCACTGATAAATATTGCCATTTCTTCTTGTACTTTACATTTTATTTTTACATTGTCAAAGTATTTTTCTAAAGAACCATGCTTCTCTTCTAGTTTTGTAATCTGTTTAGTAACTTTATTTTGATACTTAACTTCTTTTGGTTTCTGAAGAAGTTGTGTTTCTTCTCCTTTGCGATTCGTTGCTTGATACTTAACTTTTTGTTTTACGTCAAGTTTTTTAGTTCCATTCTTCTTTTTAAGACTTGTTGAAAAAAATCTACCAGTCTTCTTGGGTATGAATTTCTTAAATCCTGTTTCTTTTGCGAGTGCTTCGGCTTCTTCTACTTGATGTTCGTTATGTGCGAAGATTAAATAATCCCAATATGCCCGACCGCCTGCCTCAATAAATGCTTTTGCGTTCTTCCATGCGATATCCCAAACAACACCTTGTCTGTATAAATGATTTGTATCGCCGAGTCCATCGAATGAGAACTTAACATAACTCCAAGTTTTAGTGAATCTGCTACCCTTAGTGGGTTCACTAAAACGCTTATTACCCATGACCTGTGCTAACTCTCTCCACCATTCTGGCTTCTGTGCGCCTGCATTAGTGTTCATACCCAGTACTAGGCTCTTTCGTCCTTGCTCTCTAAAGTATTTGAATACTTCTAATGTATCGGTTGCTACTATAGGGTCACCAAAATTACCACATAGATAAATCCTATCAAGTTGCTTAATAAATTCGGGTGGCATTATTCTTTGAATGTCTGCTAACTTCAATTCGTGTAGTTTTAGATTAGGATTAACATCACCACCTTTCTTATTTCTATCACACATTGGACATCTTGCTTGGCAATTCTCTGTGATTTCTAGATGAACCACTCTTATATCTTCATAATTATATAGTATCATATTCTTCTTTTATGTTAAATACTTTAATGTTAGACCGCTGACTAATCTAAATACTTCTTCACTTGTAATTTCATTCATTACTTATACCCTATGACCATATATCTATTATATTTATCAAGTGCTAATGTGCCCTCATATAAGGTTTCTGACACATTTAATCTCTTGCTCCATTCTTCTATACTAGATACGGTGTTTACAACTGTATCATCGTGGTCTTCGTGGTCTTCATCAAAGTCATTGTTCTGCATTATCACTAGCATTCCTTCTGGAATACCATCCCACCAATCATCAAAGTCTTCAATATGTTCACAACTTGTATTGATTACGCATGTCGCATCCATTTTAGCAGGCATTGATTGTTTTGTTGTTTTAAATTCAGTCACATCTGAGTATTGATAGTAATTCACATCGAATGATTCGTCTTTATATTTCAATGAATGAATATCTTGTACCACTGCCTTGAACTTTAATCCATCAATCGTCTGTTCTTTGTTCAGTGTGTCAGCAGGATTATCTGTTGAAGCATCTGAATCGAAACTTAGTATGTTTTCTACTTTGTTTCGTTCAAATAATATTGCTGATAGCACTCCATACCATCCCGCACAAACATAAATCATGTCTCCTAAATCAATATCTAAGTCATTAATTGTATCA
>Ga0208896_1001368_pt1 | contig 12135 bp, 13 predicted proteins | sample ETNtaG_27_FD_185778 | JGI IMG/M metagenome (GOLD analysis project Ga0208896, IMG submission 185778) | Marine microbial and viral communities from oxygen minimum zone, Eastern Pacific Ocean - ETNP201406SV63 (SPAdes) (version 2) | ecosystem: Environmental > Aquatic > Marine > Oceanic ... | reverse complement strand
TGATTTCGTAGTTTGTCTAGTATATCATTGTATGTAAAAAACATTTTCCAATTTTCTTCGTTATATAAATCTTGTTTTAGGTAGTTTATTATACTAGATTTAAATTTTTTATTTTCTTGCATTTTTATTAATTTGTTTATAACATGATCTTTAATTTTATCTGGCATACTTCTACAATCAAACCATTTAGGAAAATTTACATAATGAACATCTCTATCAATTCCCATTTCCTGAAACCATTTTAGTGTTTCGGGTAGATAAAATATGTTTGTGGTCTGTAATGTGCATTTGCCGACAATGTGTACATTATTAAGTTTTTGTACTTCCTTGATATTTTTCTCTAAAGTTTGCCAATTACCTCCGTGTCTAATATAATCATTCTTTTCTCTAGGACCATCTATACTTACACTAAGATATACAGATTTAAATTTTTTCCAATAATCTAAAACATTATATTTTTTATAACCTAAGTTGCTTAAATTTGTTGCATAATTCAACGTTATTTCGTTAGCACGATCAATTACTTTGTCAAGGGCTATATAATGTTTTTCATCATATAATGGTTCTCCTCCAGCAATTTGTAATAGTAGAACTTCACTAAAATCAACTCCGTTAAAAAAATTATCTTCAATTCCTAGATATGGCTTATTTAATAAATTTAATCCTTCAATGTGTGATTGCCAATATGAGTCTGAAAAATGATGTACGTGCTTCCAATCATCAAACCAAGATGTACTGTCCATTACATGACACATTCTACAAGCAAAATTACATAAATTACTTAATTTTAATTCTATCCATTTTGGTGGATCATGTATTGTACCGTCCTTTGACATACGTTTAAATGCATCTAAAGCATAACGTTCCATCGTTGGTTTACTATTATATTTTTGTCGTAAACTTTTTACATTGTTTTTCTCATGCTCCCAGCATATATTACACCGTTTGTTTTTAACTCCTTGAGCCAAATCTAACCGTACCTGTTTAATTATATCATTATTCCAAGCCTCCTGCATTGTTGAGGTTTCGCAGTCGATTTTGAAACTTTTGCCGATCTTATGGTTTGCAATTTCTGGAAGACTTTGGCAACATAATTTAATGCATCCGTCCGTTTTCATACTTTGATGAATAAACGGTGCTACACAAAAAGTTTCATTTTTTGTCAAATTGTTTCCTCAACCAATCAAAGTCGTTTATATTGTCTAACATTTTAATATCGTCGGCATGCTTTTCTCCATATGCCCTACCTTCATTTGCTCCACGTATTGCATTTTTACCATACAATCGATCAGCACCTACAGTACACCAAGTTTCTAATCGTGTCTCAGTATTTTTATCTACATGCCCATCAAATGCACTTTTAATTACACCCGATGCAAGTTTAGTGCATTCTCTAAATGCACTTTTCCATGTGTTATAAGGACTTGTATTAAAACCTGTAACGTTACTTACTTGTGGCATTGCTTTAAAATTACCGCTTGCTGAATTAGTAAAATCAATATGCCAATCTTCTAAATCTAATAATGCTTGTTTAGGAAAAAGTTTAACTCCGCCATATCCGTATAATAAATCATTAATAGGATTTTTACTTCGCCACACATGAACACATGCGGTTTGAGGTATTCCGGGCCACCAGTCTACATCGTCTCTAGGTTCAAAATCAAAATAAAACCCTGGTTCTAATATTGCATCTGCATCTATTACGTAGAAGTTTTTAGTAAGACTTTGCTTTGCACATTCTTTATGTGCATTAAATATTCCTTTAATGCCATGTACACGTTTTGCATGTGGTGCTACTAATTGCACTAGCTCAAAGTTTTCATCTGCAAACTCTTCGTTATAACTTAGAAAAAATACATCACAACTCATTTTCTTCCTATTAGCATAAATCGTTTATATTGTTTTGGTATGCCTCGTACAGGTTGTCCTAATTGATCTAATTCGCCTTCATAAAAAATTTCAGACATCGGATATTTTTCTTTCATATCTGCTAAATCTTTTACACAATATATATGTTCGTCTAAATCATCATAATTATTAGATTGTATTATTATAAGAATGTTTTCAGGTAAATTACGATACCACTTAGGAGCCATATGTTCTGCACTTGTATTAATAATAATATGTGGGCGTTCCTCTAATACACTACCTTCGCCTTTATTATTAAAGTATTCAACTTCTGTAACCCATCCGTCGTCTTCATCTTTACGATATTCAATATTGTTTACATCTAATGTAGCATGAGTAAAGGCCCATGTTTGCGTTTGTTCGACATTTATTTTTCGTGCAAGCTCATAACAATTAGGATCAATATCGAAATTTCTTATTTTATCTACATTTAAATGAGCAAATAAAATTCCTGCTAGTATACCATACCATCCTCCATATATAAACACCGTTCGTATGTACTGTGAATCCGGTTGGAATAATAAATTTTTAAATTCCTGTAATAACCATTGTTTTGATTGTATTTGTGATGCATGTAAACATGCTTCAATTTCAGGAAAGTCTCTAACTTTTTTTATTAAGTTGTGTAAAAAAGATGACCAAGGTTTATATTGATTTAATTCTTCAAGAACATATCTTATGGCTTCAAAGTCATGGTCCAATACTGCACGCCTGAAGCGTATATTTTCTTTACATGGAAATAGTAACTCAATACGATCTAGAAGTTTTTTTGTTTCAATCATAAATGAACGGGTCTTGTTCGCGAAGTGCTTTTAATTTTTTCCTATAACGAATTTCTAGTTTTATATAATTATAGGGCCATGAGATATAATACCATATAACTTCTAATTTTCGTTTAATCTTTTCTTTCATGGTGTAACAACCTTTAACTTATTAAGTTTTTCAAATCGCTGTGCGTCTTCAATAGTATTTACTAACGGCTCTCCTTTAACATTTAAACTTGTGTTTAACAATAAAGGACATCCTGTTTTAACATACCATGCTTCTAATAATGCACGTATTTCTTTATTATCTTTAGGCCCGACTGTTTGTACTCTGCTTGTACCATCATAATGTACAATAGCAGGAAACTCGTCTGGTCTTTTACATTTGGCTGTAAACTGCATATATGGAGAACTACTTACTGGCATATCAAATACTTCGTTTGCACATTCTTCTAATATCATTGGTGCAAATGGTCTAAATGGTTCACGTTTTTTATATTTGTTTACTAAGTCTTTAATATTTTTACCACGTGGATCGGCAAGTAAAGATCTATTACCTAATGCACGTGGTCCAAATTCTGCTTTACCGGATGCCACTCCTACAATTTTATTTTTATATAATTCGTTTATTACTTTAACTGTTGGATACTCTCCTGTTATTTCGTGTCCTAGATATGGGCCAGGCCATTTTATATGTTCTTGTTTATTTGCTAATATTGCACCTATTGCTGATCCTGAATCTCCCGGACTAGGCATGATCCATATATTATCCCAATACTTTGCTATTTTACTATTTGCTACACAATTTAATGCACAACCGCCTGTAAACACTAAGTTATTACTTGAGCCTGCTTTGTACGCCCATTGCATTATATCATCTAATATATCTTCATATATTTGTTGTGTAGCGGCGGCAACATCATATATATCTGTTGCCTTTAATCCTTCGGGTCTCCACCACGTACAGCCTCTGTGTAAATTGTGTTTAAATTTTGGAAATGGTGCAAAGTTTGTATTAAAAAATACGTCAAGTAACTCCCCATAGAAACGGTGTGGCTCTCCTAACGCTGACATGCCCATAAGGATATATTCTTCCTCGTTAGGCTTCAGCCCACACCGTTGTGTCATTGCAGAATAGAATAAACCTAACGAATGCGGATAGTTCCGTGAGGCTATCTTTTTAAGTTTATTTCCTTCTGCTTTCCATATGGTCAGAACTTCCCATTCACCTATGGCGTCAATTACTACTATTGTAGCATCTTTATACTGAGATGTAAAGTATCCTCCAGCCGCATGTGATAGATGATGCGACATATTATATTGACGTAACTCTTGCTTAAATGTAAAACCTAAATCATCTTTTATATGATTAATTAATGCTCGAGAATTATATTTGTTAAACGAATTCCATTGCTTTGCGTATAATTGTCGTGTAAGTTTTAATAGAGGCTTTTCATAATAGTAAACGACATCAGGACTTCCGTGACGCAATGCATCGTGTAATAAGTTCCTGTGTAAGTATTTGTCGTTTTTTATTCTGCTATATCGTTCTGAGTGCGAAGCATAAACTAATTCATTATCTTTAATTACTGCTAAAGCCGCATCGTGAGATAGTGCAGATATTCCCCATTCTATCATGTCATTATTGTTTGATTTTTAAACCACATATCCGCTTGGAATGATTTATCACAAATATAAATGTCGAAGTGTGGTTTATTTCCAACATGTAATTCATGATACTTAGCACCCCATTCTTTTAATTGTCCTTTAGTAAGATCTGTCCAGTCAAGTCCTGAACTTGTTCCTCGTGCAGTCCAATAATGAATTTCGTTTCCTTCATCATACAATTTATTGATAATATCAATTCTTTCTTTAAGAGGTTTTGCGGCTTCGTAGTCTACTGCTGATTTTGCAATATTAGGCCGTTCAGTACAAATGGTACCGTCGATGTCTACATATATAATTCTTTTCATTCAAAATTTGTGTGTTGAAACTTATCTGTATCAAACGTAGTTAATAGTTTTTCAAAAATATATAAAAATGCTAATTCATAATATGATTTCATTGGCATGCTATTGCTTTTTTCTTCATATATAACTGCGGTTTTAACTCCTCTAGTTATACGCCCTGTATCATTAAATGTTATTGCCATTGTTTTAGCATGAATTTCGTCTGCTATTTCTAAATAAATCCACGAGCTTTTAGTGTGCCCGCTTGCAGTAACAAATATAACTAGGTCTTTAAAATTAAGTTTCGGTATATGTAAATCATCGGCCCAATAACAATTATGCCCATATTGAATTAAACGTTGCATAAACATTTTTGTAACTAACCCTACTCTACCTTTTGCTACAAAAACAATATTACGAGCATTGGCAATTTGTGTTAAAATTGTTTGTTCGTTAGTTGCGTTGTATACTTCGGGGATTTCTTTCCAAAATTCAGACATGTTTGTTTATATGATTTAAGGCAAATAAAAATAAAAATCTATTTAAGTCGTCATTAACATTTAACGGAGACATGCTTAACCAAATACATGCAACTCCTAATTCTATTTTTAATCTGTATGTTTGATATAAAGTTGTTTGTTTAAATTTATTTATACGTTCTAGATCTACCTCAGTTAATGGTAGGTTAACAGATTCAATTGAATACTCTGTACGTTGTAAGTTTACATTGTGCAAGTATAAACTATGATAAAATTTACATATATCGTAAAAAATATCACCTACGTTACCTTCGCGATGATCAATATAATTAATTTTATTATGATTAATAATAATATTGTCTAGTACTAAGTCGCCATGACATGGGCCTTCTACTCCGTTGTTTAATATAGTCCAATTAATTTTTTCTAGTGTTCTAAAAGGATCTATTTGTATTTGATTTATTGTTACTGTATCAGCATATTCAGGATACTTGTCACATATCATTTCAAAACGTTGCCAGGTCTTATCTTGCCAAATTGCTTTATTAGTAATTGTTTTATTATTTGCTAAAGTAAAGTCCCATAACTTACAAAGATTGTCTAATAAGTAATCATAATCTACATCTAAATTAACTTTACCTTCGACAAAATCATAACTAATACCATTGTTAGTTCCGTGTAAAGGACTTGGATGAGGGAAGCAATGATTTGACTCTAGCGATTGTTGCAACTCCTCAACTGTATTTTTAAATAGTTTTATAACTCTATTATTAACGTAATAAATTTCTTGATTGGATTTATCTAATAAGTCATAATTACTTTTAAAAAATGCAGTTGCCGCCATGTAGGCTTCAACATTACCTACATCATACCATTCTTTTAACATAACTTCATTTACTTCATCAAACTCATGATATATGTTTAAATCGTTGCGTGTTTCGTTAGAGTTGTGTAAAATATTATAAAACCTTGTAGCATCTTTAACATGACTTATACCTGCATAAAAACTATCTGGTGAGGCTTCGTTCCAACTATCATATAATTCTTTATGTGGTGAGCTATAATTAAAGATAGTATTTTCTTCAACAACCGGCACATGCGGAGTCCAATTATCACAGGCATTATAATAGAACGGCTTGTCAAATACATACTTAGGTATTTGTTTAAAACTTGTAAACTGTGAATCATTCCAGTTTTCAATTTCTATAAACTCTACATTAGCATAATTACAATGATCAATATATTGCTTTATGTACTCTGCTTGCGAGCCTAATAAGATATAAATTGTATCTATATTTTCGTACGAATCTATGATGTGCGATAATACTGCTTTATCACCTATTCGCACCAATGCTTTATGAAATTTTGCGTAACTGTTTGATCTTGTGCCTGGACCGGAACAAGGGATTAATAAATTCATTGTTTATATGCACTAATACTTGAAATTCGACTATCGTCTTCGATTGTTATTACATCGAGTACTTTTATTTTTTCACGTTCGGACTCGTTTGTTGCATCCAACGTGAGTACTTCTATAATTAATTCTGCATAAACTTTATTATCATTATAGCCTATGTCTTGCACTTGTGCTTCTATGTCGTTAACGCTATTAAATATATTTTGATTTGCTTGTAACACTTTTTCTTTTCCGTTTTCACTTATTTCCCAATCTGTTAGTGTAACGTCTTCAGTAAATAAAAAATCTAATGCATTTGTATTTTGGTTATTCCACGCATCAAAATATTGTTTTGCTATACTAATTAATTCTGTTCCTTTTAACATAATAATCTTTCTATGTTTTGTTTATATTCTGAATTGAATATTAATTTGCTACCTGCTACTAGGTTAACTTTATTGTTACTTATAAAATCTTCTAACACTCCAAAATCAACTCCACCATCTACTGTTACTTTACGAGTAGTATTTGCTATCTTTTTTAAATCATAAAATGAATCTTGTTTTGTTATACCAGGATTGTATGCCATTAGTAAGTAATCATCGACGCCCATTTCATTACAAATTTCATTTATTTGTTGAATAGTCCATTGCGGTTTAAATGCTAGTTGTAGTCGGCTGTCTTGCTTTAAAAATTTTAGTGTGTGTTCTTTACTGTGAAATGCTTCGTAGTGTGCATAAATTACGTCTGCATTACTATTTAACACATCTTTCCAGGCGTGGTTATTAGCAGTAATCATACAATGTACATCAACAGGTACGTTACATTCTTTTTTTAAATCATTAATTAATTCAGGATGTACACCTAATCTAGGAACAAAATGCCCATCCATTAAATCTATATGAATACCAATGTCGTACTTGTCTTTTAATGTTTTTATAGTATCATATATAAGTATGTTAGCACAAATATAACTTAATGTAAGTTTCATATCTAGGTTAGTTTACAAATTGGAATAGGAATTATTTTATGTAAATTTGGTTTCCGGATTTTATTATATATTTTTTGATGCTCGTCACTTGCTTTATTTTCCATACATTGTTCTAATATTTCATATGATAAACCTAATTGATCTTGATCAGTTCTGTTGTCTTCCCATAGGCCATCTGTTGGTGGCGCATTTAAAATATCTTCGTGTATATCTAACTGTTCCGCACATTTATATACCTCAGTTTTATATAAATCTGCAATAGGAGAAATATCTACACCACCGTCACCGTATTTTGTATAAAACCCAACACCAAAATCTTCTACTTTATTACCGGTACCTACCACCAAACCTTTAACACTCGAAGCAACTTGATACAGAGTAGTCATACGTAACCTGGCTTTCGAATTTGCAAACCCTAGTTCATTTTCAAAATTAGACATTGTATTTTTAAAACCGTCATATACTTGTGATAGGTCTATTTCATAAACTGTCACATTATCAAATTTATTTTCTAACCAGTTACAATGGGTTCTTGAATTTTGAGTATTTTTATCTGCAGAATGTATTGGCATGTTTAGTGCGTGTACATTTAATTCTGTCATACAACAAAGAGTACTTGTTAAAGCAGAATCTATACCGCCAGAAATTCCTATAACTAGATTAGAAAAATTATTGTCAATTGCATAATCTTTTATCCAATTTATTATATTATTTGAAAACATTTAATATTGTATTGTTTATATTGTTATATATTCGATTTTCTTTAAAATTAAATAATTCGTTTCCTGTTATTGCATCTGCCGCTAAGAAATCCCCCCAAATAACAAGATCTTTATCAAAAGATTTTGTTTGTATTGTTTTTGGATTTCCGTATGTTACATGATCAATATATCTTTCATCATGCAACCAAACAGAATCGGTTACTTCTGGCCATGAAAAAGTATTTGTATTCCAATTACTCCCCCAATTAAACATTAAAAGTAATTCATAATTTTCTGTAATTGCATAATCAATAACGCTTTTTTGACTACGATATTTTAATTCTGTAACATCATTTCTATTTAAATAATGCATCCAATGTGGTAGTTGTTCATATAATGGTTTATAATTTATATCTTTTATTTGATATTTTATATCAGCAAAATATTTTATTGAGGCATCTATCAAATACGGATTTGTGTGAGCTTCATGCAGAGGAAAAAAATAACTATGCCCGATTAACGTAATATTTGGATTTAATTTTATAAATTCTATTATAAAGTCAAAGGTTTTATAAAAATATCTATTATCTCCATAAAATCCTATTGCCTTTTTCATATTGCACCTCCGCGATACATATAATTGTTAAGATGACGATTATTTGATTCAATTCTATCCCAATTATTTGTTATAAAATCACATATTTCTTCTTGTTTGTTCGATAATCGTTTACATTCGAGGGCAACACGTTCTAATCGAAAAGTATCGTTTTCTTCTGTATCATAGTCATGATTGATTAAATCATCATATAAATCATATCCCATGCTTCGTAAATGTTTTACTGTATGTTGTTCTGCCGCATATATAGGTAACATGTTTGTTGCAAAGGGTTTAAAACTTTTTTCACTCAAAAATAATCTTTTTTCATACGATGCTAATTCTGGACCCAATCCCTGTTGGATAACAGTATCTGTATATGTTTCAACTACTATTTGTATTAAAGAATTCTCGATATCTTCATATTCAAACGTGCCAGCACTTCCGTGGTCATATATATCATGAGGATTTTGATTTGCTTTACCTGAGGATTTATCGCTTAATGTCATTACAAAAAATAAATCTTCTGTTTGCTTATCAGCCAGGTCGTGTAAAGGATTTGCACCTATATACTTTGTAGCCCAGTCTAAATACTGATTCAAATTGTCAGAATATATATCGACCATAATTTCATATGATAATAATTCTCTATATATATGTAAAGGAATTTCAATCCATGCTTCATTAATTATAGTATCAATTCTATTATCTATATAATATCCTTGTTTTTTATAATTTTGTTGCATAGATTTAAAATATCCATAAAAATTTAAAGAAGGATAAAGTCCCCAAGCAACATAATTTAACATATTATGTTTTTTTAAAAAATAAATCATAGAAAATCTACCTTCTCTCGGACGACGTAGCCAAAGAGTAAACATAGAGTTACTATCTATCGCATGTTTTTTAATTTTTTCTTTCTTTTTCTCAAATATCAAATTTAACTTGTCATTAATTTTCCCTTGTATACACCTTGAAATATATCCTTCCCAATACACAAATGACTTATTATCTAATATTGATCCTTTTGCATTTTTTTCTAAAGAAACATCTCCTGATAACCAAATAACATTCTTAGGATCAATGCCGTAATGCAAAAACAGTTCGCTGAGTTTATCAATATAGATATTATAATTTCCTTCTTGTGAACAATCTAATATTATCTTTGCTTTTCCTAACTGTAAATCAGCAATAATTCTATTATCAAGATATAATGCTAAATTATCTGGAAGTTTGTTTTTTTGATTAGATTTAAATAAATTTGCAAATTCGAGCGCCCCAATATGATAATAAACATAATATAAATCTACTTTATTTGGATCGGCTATTATACTTTCGAATGATCCAACAACATATGAATTTGGCCGTTCCTGTTTTATATAAAACTCTATTTCGTTATCAAAATGATCAAAATTAACAAATTGATATATTTTACTGTAATTATAACAGATATCATCATATGAAAAAGTTCTATCTTCTGTGTTCTTTTTATGTTCAAACCCAAAAATATCAAACCTCACGGGGGTATTGGTATTATTATCTATATTAATATAGATATTAGTAATTGCAGAAATTTTTTTATCGGGTATTTCCATAATAAATTATTTGACGTATACCTAGACTTTTTGTCGTAAATTCTCTCCAAGGATCTACTATAACACTATTCCAATTAAAATTAAAATCATGATGTTTACCTTGATGTGCTAACAAATAAACACAGGGTATATCATGACCTTCTTCCGTTAACGGATTTTCGTCATAATACAAATCTAAATGTGGGGCTAGTTCTTTTATATAATGACCAACTAATATACTACTACTTCCATATGTAAATTCAACATCAGGTTTAAATGATTTTCCTAAAATAACAACTGGCATATTAAAACTGATAAGTTTTTCTGCCATACGCTTTGCTTGAACTTCTCTTGCGGTCATTATAGCATCAAATAAATCATACCCTAAATCTAATTTTTCTGCAAGATACCGTAATGCAATATTGTCCCGAGGATGACATGGTCCGCCGTCGCCCATACCGGGTTTCATATATGTTTTATTCATAATACGTTGTGTACATTTAGCAATAGCATTAGCAACAACATCACAATTTATATTTCCATTACGTTCAGCAACATCTTGCATCATATTAACAAGTGTAACTTTTGTTGATATAAAAGTATTATAAAAAATTTTAATACATTCTGCTTCGTCCCATGTACCTACTTCTATTCTTGCATTTTCTTTTTGCATTATTATTTTATAAAACTGTATTAATTTACCTGTCGGAGAATCCAATTCTCGGGTTCCGTCGGCATTGCCTATAATAACCATTTCAGGATTTAACATGTCCCATGCAGTTGTACCCATTGCAATTAAGTACGGATTATATATAAAATTACAATTTGTATTTTCGATTATTGGAATAAATCGTTCGCGACACGTTCCTGGTAATACAGTACTAATAAGAATTATATTTTGATCTTTAGTTATATAATTTTTAATTTTATGTAATACATCTTCGACATAAGAATAATCAAACTCTTTGTTTTCTAAATGCGATGTAGGAATACTACCATCATATTTTGGGTTGTGGGGTGTTTGTACGGCAATAAAAACAAAATCTTTATCTATTACTGTATTTTTTATATCGTCTGTAATAGTAATCTTATTACTAGTTCTTTTTACTATATCATAACCAGTTACCGACATGTTAAACGTTGAGTCTTGGTAATAATGAGTACCTGCCATTGCCTCGGCACATTCAAGACCTAGTTTACCTAATCCTATAAATCCTATATTCATAATTTATCCTTTATATATTTTTATCTTTTCAGTTAATTCTTGCGTATAATTATTATTACATAAATCAATGATACTGCCAGTATTTGGCCAATAGTTGTATTTCATTATATAAAATATCTGCAATTTTAATATGTCCTTTTTCATTAGGATGGTTTGAGGGAAAGACATACTCTTTATCCAGTTTAATAGTTCCGTGTGGTTCTTTAATAAAATTAAAAATATCCATGGGTAGTTTTTCCTTTTTACACATTTTTTCAACCTCAATTATTATGCGATCAAAATAAATGCTCATAAAAATATAAGGTATATTATTAGATTTGAAAAAATTATGTAGGGCTAACATTTGTTGATAGAGAACGTAATATTGTTTTGAATATTTAACAAGAACCATATATTCTTCTATACACTTATATAATTTACCATGTTTATTTTTAAGTTTACGCGGTAGAACAAGACAGTTATCCTTCCATGGATACCATTTTTCTAAATCTTCATCATAATATTCTCCTCGAATAGGATCTGTAAATTGAATAATTGCAAGAGGATTATCTGG
>Ga0208896_1001363_pt1 | contig 12175 bp, 13 predicted proteins | sample ETNtaG_27_FD_185778 | JGI IMG/M metagenome (GOLD analysis project Ga0208896, IMG submission 185778) | Marine microbial and viral communities from oxygen minimum zone, Eastern Pacific Ocean - ETNP201406SV63 (SPAdes) (version 2) | ecosystem: Environmental > Aquatic > Marine > Oceanic ... | reverse complement strand
CCACCAAACGCAGTGTATACACAGGTGCCATGGGATATTTAAGCTTTAATGGGAATATCGACTTTAACATTGCGATACGGACATTTCTGGTAAAAGATGATCATATCTACTTTCAGGTTGGCGGTGGGATTGTTGCTGACTCAAACCCGGAAGACGAGTACGAAGAGACATTGCATAAAGCCCGGGCATTAATAGATACACTTGAGTAAGGTTTCTGCTAACCACAGATAAGCACTGATCAATATGATGCAAGACACCAAGTTCATTTCCATTAATGGCAAGATAATCCCCGTTACAGAGGGATCGATCTCTACGGAAGACAGAGGATTCCTATATGGTGACGGCATCTTTGAAACTCTCCGCACATATAATGGTGAGCCTTTCAAGCTTGCTGAACATCTGGAGCGTATGCGTTGTTCTGCAGAGAAACTCAAGATTATTCCCGAATATTCAAACGCAGAAATTAGTGAAAGTTTAACGAAACTGCTTGCGAAAAACAATGTTCAGGATGCTTATATCAGGATTACGCTTTCAAGGGGTGAAGGCGGCAGTGGGCTTCAATTGAGTGATGGCCTCAGGTCGACGATTCTGTTACAGGTCAAACCGTTTAAGCCCTATGATGAGAAATTGTATAATGAGGGGATGTGCCTGGCTGTTTCCGGGCACAGGAGGAGTACGACGAGTCCGATATGCCGTCACAAGACAACTAACCTGCTGACAAGCATCCTATTAAAGGAAGAGGCAGGTAGCAAGTCTGCACATGATTCAATTGTCCTCAATACAGACGGATATGTAGCTGAGTGTATAGTAAGTAATATCTTTATGGTTGCAGACGGTAGTGTAATTACGCCTTCACTTGATACCAACATATTACCGGGGATAACGAGGAGTACTGTGCTTGATATATGCCAGAATAGTGGTATCCCCGCCAGAGAGGAATGTTTCAAGATAGAGACATTAATCAAAGCAAAAGAGGTATTTATTACCAATTCATTGATGGAAATAATGCCGGTTTCAAAGATTGAAGATAATAAGATAGGAAAGGCTGTTCCGGGAAAGATTACGCAACAGCTTATGAGTGCTTACAAAGGTTTGATTTAGGTATCAAGAGGACTTTTTACAGCTGGCTGCAAACAACGCGATCATCATATAATAATGTTAATTACTAAGTCGATCATACTGTTTATACTTGCCGGGCTTTGCGAAATAGGTGGTGGATACCTTGTCTGGCTATGGCTGCGAAAAGGAAATAGTATCTGGATTGGTATATTGGGAGGGGTAGTCCTGGTGCTTTATGGAATAATTCCAACTCTTCAGCCGGCCCATTTTGGCAGGGTTTACGCTGCCTATGGTGGAGTATTTGTAGTTATGTCAATCCTGTGGGGGTGGAAAATAGATAAAACTGTTCCTGACAGGTATGATCTGATTGGCGGTATAATATGCCTTATTGGTGTCTTTGTCATAATGTATTGGCCGAGGAATATTTGATAGATATGGATTTTCCCCAGTATATTGACAAATATAATTTTTAATGTAGAATTGAAGTTTATCCGGCTTTAAAGAATGTTTGTAAGAGTATGTATTTTTTTAGAAAAAGGAAGGGTGAAATTATGTTAAATAGACTTAAAAGATTGATAATCCCAACGACAGCTTTGTTTGTGTTTGTTGTATTAAATTTTACAATCGGTGGGCTTATTAAGGTACAGGCTGCAGATTATATTAAAAAACCATCGGAAACCCATCATCAGTCATTTGAGCCGTATCCAAATAAAATAGTTATTCCAGACCCAAAACCCAGAGGTGTTACTGTCAGGGTAAAAGAGGTAATAACATACGAAGTCGTTGTTGACGAGCAAAAGGTAGCATCAGATTCTGTCACAGTAGAAGACCTCGAGCTTACAGTGGTAAAAGACAAGAAAAGCATCAACTTCCATCAGGTAGATTGTTACTTTTATGCAAAGGTAAAGCAGACACAGGAAAGAACTACAGACTTTTTATCAAGCTCGCGATGGAGAGAGGGTGAACAATATTGGCTGTCAGATGGTGGAAAATATGTAGAGTGGGAACCATGGTCAGAATGGTATTCTGGTACCCAATGGTAATCTGCTTAGCCGGATGGTAACAGTTCTGTCCACCGCAAAGAGGAAATATACAGAAGTATGGGCGTATTCTGTGCGGTGAGCTTCTTACTACTTATCTACAATCCCTTTCGCCCTGGTTTTGTATGCCTCGAAGGATTCAAAGTCTTTTGCCAGTAGATCAATATTTCTGTCTGCATACATTAAAGACATTACCTTGCTCATCCCCTGATGCGTCATCAAGCTAAGAAATTCAAGTGTTACCTCAACGTCGCCATTTAACCACACCATCTTTTTATGTGTTTCGTCTTCTTCTACTAAAACCGGTTCGCCATTTCCTTCCATAAAAATTGCTTCAGTTTTCTTAATGTCTTCTTCAGCAAATTTTATTGTATAATTACTCCATTTACTGACTATGACAATCTTATATAGTTTGTCCTCATAAAAAAAGAAGGTAAATCGCCCGCCTCCGGTGTCCCTTGCAAGCATGGTTACCTTCTCGTTTACCACGGGATCGTATTCGTATTTATCAGGAGCGGGAATCTTTTCCTGTATCTGTGCCACGCTTAACCCAAACTCGATTGGCTGGTCACTCTTTTTTGTATCTGTTGTTGTGGCTGCTTCCTCATTGCTGTAACCAAGCATTGATTTAAGCCTCTGAAGATCGGGATGTATTTCCTTATCAACCGGCTCGGCCTTAGATCCCTGTTTCTCTATAGTGGTACAGCTTTGTATAATTACTAATGTGAGAATTGCTGATAAGATTAGCCATTTGTTTTTCATATAATTTTCTACAGGTTTAATCCAATTGGTGGGGAGAGGTAGGACAAATAAAATGACGGCCGTTTGTTGCGTGTCATCATGGTACTTCTATATTATCAAAGATGTTTTGTATGATTTTTTCAGATGTCATCTCTTCTGCTTCTGCTTCATAAGTCAAGATTACCCGATGTCTCAAGACATCCATTCCTATAGACTTTACATCCTGAGGAGTGACGTAACCCCTGCCTTTAAGGAAAGCATACGCCTTTGATGCAATGGTTAGATAAATGGTTGCTCTTGGCGATGCGCCATACTCAATGAACTCGTCCAGATCAAGATTGTATTTTCCCGGTTCCCTGGTAGCGATTACCAGATCTACTATATAATCTTTTATTTTATCGTCGATATAAATCTGGTCAACTACCGAACGTAAACGTTTTATGTCACTTGGTGATATTACCGACTTCACCTTTATCTTTTTTTCTGTCACTGCCATTCTCTCCAGGATTTCGCGCTCTTCACTTTTATTTGGATAATCTATATTTAATTTTAACATAAATCGATCTACCTGTGCTTCAGGTAAAGGATATGTACCTTCCTGTTCAATGGGATTTTGAGTTGCCAATACGAGAAATGGGTCATCGAGTTTGAAGGTTTTGTCGCCAATCGTTACCTGCCTTTCCTGCATAGACTCTAAAAGTGCGCTTTGTACCTTTGCAGGTGCCCTGTTTATTTCGTCAGCAAGAATAATATTGGAGAAAAGAGGACCCTTTTTTGTGGTAAATTCGCCACTGCGAGGATTGTAAATAAGCGTTCCTACCAAATCTGCCGGCAGGAGATCAGGCGTAAATTGAATCCTCTGGTATTTTATCTTCATTGCTTTTGCCATTGTCATAACAGACAATGTCTTAGCTAAACCGGGGACACCTTCCAACAGGATATGACCATTTGCCAGGATGCCTATTAACAACCTTTCTATCAGGTGCTTTTGCCCTACAATCACCTTCCCCATTTCACCAATCAAGCTGGAAAGAGTACTGCTTTCTTCTTTGATGATATCTGTAATGTTTTTAATATCTTTTGATTCCATAAGTAAGATTGTACAAAAAAACTATTTGTGTGTGTAGTATAAAACTTTAGAAGGTCTTTTTCGTGTCATAGAAAGTTAAAAGTGCCTACCCGCCCGCCGGTCTGCCAGGCGGGAAGTTTGAAGTGAGCTAAAGTTGCGGAAAAAACCCAGTATTTACCTGTATTAATCCACGGTTAAATACTTTTCATTTATCGAATCTCAGTTGACACACTTTCTTCCATAATATCGTTTATCTTATTTTTGCGTATCAGGTAGACAAAGTTTGTGGCTTTACTCATAACAAAACAGTTAGACTCATCTTCTTTACCTACCAGTAATGAGTCTTCGCCATCGCCAGAGCCTACGGTAACACTGAATTGTGGCATATCAAGTCCGTATTTAGTTAAATCATCACCTGAATATTGGACGATAGACACAGCCTTTAATGAGTTCATTGCAGCTATGATACGGTCTGCGAAATTTCCTTCTAAAAGCTTGTTTTCAGGCTGCATTTGCCATTTATTATCACTGTTTTTCAGGAAAGAGAGCTCCCTTGCTGGATGTTTTATCTTTAATGACTTTACTTCTGAAGTGTCAAAATTAAACAGCGTCTTTGTTACAAGCTCAACACTGTAATCTCTAACATCAGGCCATCCTAGTTGAAAAATTATATCTTCACCTGCAAACTTTGCATAGTAATTTGATTTTTCATTTTCAGGTTCTAATTTTCCCCCGACCAGAAGTGTCTTCGTTACCCTTTCCTTCGGGCTTGTTAAGTCGCCTTTTTCAATATCACCTGAAGCACTACCAGAATCTTCATATGTTACAGATACTTTCAGACCGGGACTGTCAAGCCCATACATACCAAGGTCTTCTGCGGAAAGGTCAATGATCTTGCTAACCACTAAAAATGATAAATTCCAGACCACCTGATTTACGGAATTTATATCAGCTTCCATATTAACAGGGCTGGTCATGTTCCATTTCGGGATATGGGAATCTTCGTCCTTCTTACATACGAATGTTTTTCCATCCCTGTCGATAGCAATTTCCTGTGCATTATCTTTAGAAAATTCCAGAACCAATTTGTCCCTGAAAGCGATATACCCGGCTTTAGCAACGTCATAGAACTCATCGGTAGGCACAGAATAAACAGGATCTTCTCCATCCTTCTTTACATAACACAACCCGCCATCAGGATCGGAATCTCCAATCAGAAACTTTACAGTTTCACCCTCTCCAATCTTTCTAAAGACAGAAACCTTTACACTTGAATCACCTAACCCATATTTATCAAAGTTCTTCCCGCTGTCGTCCTCATATAGCTGTATCTGCAAATCCTTAATTTTCTCTACGAATTTTCTGATGGTATCTCTGTCAGCTAAGATTTTATTTGGTGATGTAATCATCCAGTCATACTGTTTTGTCTTCACCATAGTAAGGGTTGCATCAGGATATTCCAATTCAACCTTTTCAATCCCATATGTACCTATTGAGTCAAATCGCAATAACTGCTTGTCTCGCAGGTCATTTGCTTCCAGATCAAGATCGCTAAGGACCACATCTTGTACAAAGAATATGGAGCTTTCGTCGTTGCGTTTCGCATAAATCCTGTCATCCAAACTGTGTCCCAGGAGGAGACTCTGTGTATCCCCTCCGGTAGAACCGATACTGATAGTAAGCCTGGGTTTATCCAGGCCGTGTCTGGCGATGTCCTCTTCTTTATCCGACACAAAATCGGCTTTAGCAATATTTAAATTTTTCAATTCGCTAAGAATGTCCCTAATTCTTGCAGTATCACCGCGGTCCGACACCGGCTGTGTCACCCACCAGTGCTGATCAGCCCTGGAACACACTATAGGGTCTTTCGAATCACTCTGTATTCTAACCCTTTCTACCGCATTCATGTCATACTCAAATGCCCACTTATTTCTTAAATCATTTATATTCTTGTCGACTTTTTCCAGAAATTTAGCTGCAACAACAACGACGTCATTGCTTCCTTCAATGCTTATATAGACAGTGTTTTGTCCGGCGGCCAACCTGTCACCTACATTAATAGTATATTTAGATTCAGCACCTGTTGTTCCTTCAGTTTCTTTTAGAATTGCACTCTCTTTCATCCAGAGGTTGACAACAATTTGTGGTTTGTCGAGACCGTAATTCCCAAGGCTGAAGTTTGCTGTCTCGCTTTCTTTAATGGTGCCTACTTTTCTTAGAAACTCAAATTGAGAGAGAATTTTTTTCACTTCAGCTCCGTCAGCCCTTAACTGCAAAGGCCGCAGCATTCTCCATCGCACGTTATCGGTGCTTTCGAGGACTATTGTGTCTTTCTCCTTTATTAACTCAATTTTATTGATTTGACCTGTCTTGTAGTCAGGCAGAGCCATTTGCTGCCGTTGTACCCATTCTTCTGTCCTGAATTGTTGTCTGTCATACAGGAATATGTATGCGGCACCTATAGCGGCAATTATTAAGAGTATTATGGTTGTTCTAAACTTCATAACTTTATATTGTACACTATTATTGTAGTCGTCCGCCTGGGCGGACGCTTCTCATCATATAACGGGCATTTGGAAATTTCACATAAGTTACGCAACCTAAAGGTTGCGGCTACTCAAATAGCTCAACTTATGTTCTATGAATTCTGTTGCTCTTGTAAGCACAACTCTGCCTATCTTCTTCTTCTCCACCAGACAAAACCACCAATTAGAATACCAATAGATGGTAGCCCTGCAATAGACAACCAGAAAATAAGAGTTAATTGTGCGGGTTTAATAACAGCCCTTCTGACGTCGGGAGCTTTAGGTGATATACCAAGCTCTTTTTCCCTGCGAGCCAGCCAGCTTATGGAATTTAATACAAGATCCTGATTCCCCGGGTTGTCTGAGAATGCATTTGCGGCAAAATCCGTATCACCAAATACCACAACGCGCGACCCCTTTTCCCCTATACCTGCGAACGTCTTTGTAGCATGCGGCGGGGTAGTAACATCCTGGTGCGGAGTCTCCTCCGGCGCTCTCAGCTCTGATGCTATTGCTAAAGTAATAGGAGAAGAGATATCTACCTCATCATCATATTTCGGCCTTTTTTTATCGGCAATCTCAGTTTCGCCCCAACTGCTGTCAGGTGCACGAATAATAGCATTCGCAGAGAAAGCCATTGTATCGGTCAATGGAGCCACACTGACTACACTTGAACCATAAAACACTGAAGTCAGTTTCATAATATCGTTTGTGATTTCGTGCTCTAAATACTTTTCGTCACTGATATATAACTCAACAACAGTTTGCATGCCATAAAGGGGCATATTTACTTTATTGTATACAACTGCATCATCCCTGACAAGAACACCATATTCTCCAAGCATGGCCTTTAAACCGGAGGGCTTATTTGCACCCACAACCGGTTCAAGCATTACCAGTAACTTCCCCTCTTTAAGTTCACCTTTCTCATCCAGTAGTCTTGCTGACGTCCCAAGGTAGTTGCGAATGTAGTTTGTTTCTTCTGTCGAATAACTTTTTGTAGGCCCGGCAATAAAGAGTATATCGCAGTTTTCAGGAACCCGCTTCTTTTCTAATAAATCAAGGGGTATGATGTTATAATTAGCACGTTTTATCGAACTTGCCAGATTGCCAAAGCCTGCACGTTCGAAATCTCCAGGATTTCTTTCCCCATGTCCTTTGACAAAATAGACGGTTGTCTGTTTTCCTTGTGTTACGTTTAATACTGCAGATGTAAAAACCTCTTCTCCCTTGAACTTAAAAGGAAATTCTCTTTCGATTACCTCAGATTGTTGCACGTGCTTACTTTTGTCTCCGCATGTAAAGATTATTGAATTTAACTTCAATTCTTCCAGGTTCATCTTTAGCTTTTCTGCCAACTCTGTTATCTTGGTACGATCGGTCAAAGGGTTCAAGAGAGTAACAGTTACCTTGTCTGTTACATACCTGTACTCTTCAAGTATGTCTACGATCTGCCCGTAGAAACGATAATCCTTGTTTTGTACCAGAAGTGAGGTTACAAAAACCGGTTGGTCAAGGCTTTTCAGGATTTTCTTTGTTTTGGCTGATAATGTATATCTTCCGGATGCAGTAAAGTCACATCGATAATAGTGTCTATCATTAAGGTAACTGACGAAGACAAAGATAGCTATAGCGATAAGTATCATAAATATGACATTAGCGCCGATTAAGGTTTTCTTTGCTCGCAAGCCCTGCTGCGATCCTGATGTTTTTGCTTCTTCGTTATCCAAAGACTTTTCTACCTCCATTTTCTACTTTCAACATTTCTTACCGTAATAAACAGTAGTAATGCGGTAAAGCTTAAATAGTATATTACATCCCTTGTGTCTACAATGCCCTTTGTGAAAGACTCCCAATGATCAAAAGTACCCGCATATCTGAGAGTCTCGTAAAACCAGCCATCACCATATGAGCTCAAAAACCCAATTACCCATAGAATTATTAATGAAACTATCCCTATTACAGCAGCAACAACCTGATTCCTTGTGAATGACGATATCAGCAGACCAACAGAAACAAATAAACTTCCCATAAGTACCAGGCCTATGTAGCTGGAAAAGATTGGCCCGAAGTCCGGGTTTCCGAAAATAGTCAAGAATATGACAAATATCCATGTCGGCAAGATCATCACAACATACAAACTCAGGGCTGCGAGAAATTTACCAAATACCACATCAAAATCTGTAACCGGCGAAGTCATCAGCGTCTCAATCGTTCCGGATTTTGTTTCGTCTGCAAAAAGCTTCATGGTGATTACAGGTGTGAGTAGAAGGAGGAAAAATTGGATTGAATCCAGACTGCCTTTCAGGGATGCCTCCTGCCAGAATTGTAAATTACCGGCAAAGAAAAAACCTGAGGCTATAAGAAAAACAGAAATTACTACATACGCTATAGGTGAATAGAAGTAGGATTTGATCTCTCGTTGATAAATAGTAGATACGTTACGCATTGCCTGAGACTTCCTCCGTTTCCTTGGTAGTGATTTGATGAAAGACTTCCTCTAAAGTAATGGGCTGTCGTTTCATTTCACGCAGTATATAATTATCTTTTACAATACAGTTAAATATATCTTCCCTGATATCATCCTCTCCAGAACCTTCGACATAAAACTCATTAGCATCTTCCTTTTCTTTCCATGTTACCGAACGTACACTGTCTATGCCTGACAAACTGCTCTTTATTTTTCCTCCATCACCCTTAATCTCCAAAATTACGTTTGAACTTGATTTCAACTGTTTCATGAGATTTGCTGGTGTGTCCATTGCCACTATCTTACCCTTGTCGATTATCATGATCCTGTCGCAGATCATTTCAACTTCCGGAAGGATGTGTGTTGACAGTAAAACGGTATGTTTTTCACCTAACCCTCTAATTACCTGTCTAATCTGCATGATCTGGTTAGGATCGAGTCCAATGGTGGGTTCATCAAGAATAAGGATTTTCGGATCATGTATTAAAGTGTCAGCAAGGCCAACCCTCTGTTTGTAACCTTTTGACAAGGTTCCTGTAATCTGATTTTGCACATCTCTTATTCCAGTTAAATCGAGGCAATAATCTATTTTCTTTCTTCTTTCTCTCCTGGGAATATTTTTGAGTTTGGCGCGGAACATCAGATACTCATTTACCCTCATATCCAGATAAAGCGGAACATTCTCAGGTAAATATCCAATCTGTTGTCGTACATTCAGTGAATCTGTGAATACATCGAAACCGGCTACGGTTGCTGTACCGGCTGTTGCCGGCATGAAGCAGGTTAGAATCCGCATGGTAGTCGTTTTGCCTGCACCGTTTGGGCCCAAAAGTCCTACCGTTTCGTTTTCTTCCACATTGAAAGTTATGTTATCTACCGCGTTGATGTTTACGTAACGTTTTGTTAAATTCTTTACATTAATCATATTACTAATCTCAAGATCAGGCTTCTTCGATGCTACGAGCTTCTATAGGTTAACAATACTTTGAGCAATTAAGTTCCCTTAATTTTAATCTTTTGTTACAGCCTCATCAGTATTGCTAAGCTTTCCACTCGCATGCTCCTCAAACGCTGTTTGAACTGGATCGCTCGAACCTGTCTCAACCAAAGCTGGCGAACCGGACATCAATTCCCTCGCCCTCCTCATTAATAAAGAAGTCAGTTGGAATGTGCCAAGATCTTCTACTGTTTTTTCTTTGCGTTTAGCCATTATTTAAGCAATAAGGTTGAAATTATTAAAACTATTACTTTTACCATGTTTTTCGCTTTCGTCAAGAAAAAACTTCACTGCAAGGAAGCAATAAGTATCAAATTTTTCAGATATTTACACTTAATTAGTAGTAGTTAAGCTTGCAAGGCTTAATAGCAAGTTAATACCCAAAAGAGACTCAAGATACATTAAACTAAGGTGTACATAATATGGCCGCTGAGTGCGGAAACAGATTGATGATTATATGGTTATAACTTGACTTTGTGGTTTTACAGAAGTATTTTATGCGAAATAGAAATTCACTCTAAAGTGGAGAAGTTGGTATGCGTGCAACTGCTACAACGTTCAAAGATGCCGGAAAAGATTTCCCGAGAGGAACTGTGTTGTTTAACGAAGGCGATATTGGCACAGAAATGTATTTAATAAACGCAGGCGAAGTTAGATTGAGTAGGAAAACAGAACAAGGAGTTGTGGTCTTAGGAACGTTAGGTTTTGGAGAATTCTTCGGGGAAATGTCCGTTATTACAAACAAACCAAGGACGATTACGGCTGAGGCTGTTTCCGACTGCAGGCTGAATGTTATAAGTAAGGATGTTTTGGAAACATTGGTAACAGGCAATCCATTAGTTGCCCTGAGTATTCTAAAGAAACTGATGTTCAGGCTGGAAGATGCATACGGATTCATTGAAGACCTTTACGTCAAGCATATTAAACAAGACAAGAATAAGTAATATGTTTTAAAATGGAGATAAATGAGGACTTTGTACCTGCAACAAAGAAATGCGTTGAAATTGAGGAACTTGATGACGGCTGCATACTTTATGATACCGAAAAAGATGAGGCACACAGCTTAAACATTACAGCAGCTTCTGTCTGGACATGTTGTGACGGAAAACATTCAATAAAAGAAATAGCAGCCATTGTGGAGGAATGTTTCGAACCAAAAACCAAATCAACCATGGAAGACATAATAAAAATCGTTAAAGTCTTCTCACAAAAAGAACTTTTAAAATAAATCAATTTCTTTCTGCCCGCCATGTATTCATTAGATTACAAGCTTCAATCGCACCGCTTTTCCATACAAACCGGAAACAAGAAGTTGGCAGATTTGTGCTCACCGCTTTATCCCAGCTCGAGGATTAGACACAACGGACGTGCAGACATTACTTATTCACTGAAGATGAGAACCGATAGTGTTGCCGGTACGATATATGAGATTTTTGTAGACGGCAAAAAGAAATATAAAACTAACAGTAGATCAGAATTGTTTTCCCATCTCGAATGGATAGTTACAGGCAATACACTATCCCATCTTCAGGAGTTCTTCCAGATACATGCCGGTGCCGTGGTAAAGGGCAGAAAGGTTATACTGCTGCCCGCCGGACATGGTTCAGGGAAGACCACTCTTACATTAAGCCTTACCCGGAACCATTATCGTTGCCTTTCCGATGATATAGTCCTGATAGACCCGAAGTCACTCATGGTCATCCCTTTCCCGCGAAGTTTCAGATCACTTTTAACTTCAAGCTTTTTCCGCTTAAAAGACTTATCTCACACAGAGACACCAAGAACACCAAGGGTAAAAACTACAAATATTCAATCCTCAATCTCTAAAATCTACGTTCTCTCTTGTCCTCGCTTGTCCTCAGCGCTTTCCAGTCCGGGGAGCGTTAAATTTCTTTTGTCTTGCAAAACAATCCCACTTTTCTATAATATCCGAAATGAAAGTGCAATAACAAGTACATCAACATAATATAATCATGGATAAATTTCATTCAGATTTACCAATTAAAGGAGATCAAGACTCGCCTGACAGGCTAAATAGGGAAAAATTCTCTATCCGCCTTGCAGAGACCCTGATATTATCCCCGGAATCTTCAAGTGTAGTCATGTCGATAGAAGGTAAATGGGGTTACGGGAAATCATCAGTTCTAAATTTGGTAAAAAAGCACCTCGAGAGTGACAAAGTTAATAAACCTATTACATTTGATTTTAATCCCTGGCTTGTAGGAAACGCCAAGAATCTAGTTCAAGAATTCTTAGTACAATTTGCGTCAGCTA
>Ga0208896_1001342_pt1 | contig 12280 bp, 18 predicted proteins | sample ETNtaG_27_FD_185778 | JGI IMG/M metagenome (GOLD analysis project Ga0208896, IMG submission 185778) | Marine microbial and viral communities from oxygen minimum zone, Eastern Pacific Ocean - ETNP201406SV63 (SPAdes) (version 2) | ecosystem: Environmental > Aquatic > Marine > Oceanic ... | reverse complement strand
ATCCACTAACTGACTTACTGTACCGCTTGGTTTAATAGCAGTAATGGCGGTAGCAGGATTAATACCTAATAGTTCTGACCATTCCACATTAACTTTGATTGCTTCTTTTTTTAGTTTTTTCAAATACGTAGACAGGTCTTTGCTGTCACCGGTACTGCCATTCATAAATGAATTATCCATGATGCCGGTAAGTGAAACACCCAAGAGTGCTTCCTCTTCTGTGTTGTTAGTCCACTTCTTTCTTAGCCTTCTAATATTTGTTAATGATGCTTGAAATGTACCAAGTATTGTTGCCAGTCTAACCTTTCTAAGTATATCCCTATTTGTGTCTTCTGCTCTAATGACAACCTCTGTCAGATTACAGAATTGTCCATCCCTTAATATAATTTCTGAGCAGGGATTACATCCAAATTCATGTTCAGTATCTCTTCTACCTGTAGCAGTCACCTGTTTAATTGCCGCTTCTCTATTAAATATACCACGCTCACCAGACTTAGACTCATATAATGACAGCCACTCTTTCATAAAGATTCCCATGTCCGGCTTCTCTGTATAACATACACTATTATTAGCCAAGGCCATCTCTGGTGTGTCTACCCACCACTGTCCAGTTTTAGCACCACGCATACGTTCATCAGTTAGATTGCTTAGACTTATTAATGCTGACCTACGAACACCACCCACCACTACAATCTCTGCAACCTTACACATCAGCCTGTGACACTCATAAGATGTCAACTTCCGGCCCACTGCTTCCTTAAATAATTGTGTAGCAAACATAAACAAATCAATCATAGGCTCTGGGCCACTAGCCCTACCACCAAATGTATTAAGCCTAGCTCCTTTAGGCCTGACCTTAGATGTATCCCATAGAGGTGACTCACCATTATATAAATAGCTTATTAATTTTCTAAAGGCCGATTGCCAACCTTCCTTGGAATCTGTTACTACTATTACATCTTCAACATCAAATATTTCTTCTGGTACTTCTGGTAGTTTTTGTATGTGCTGTCTCTCGACACTAAATCCTACGCCTGTGCCGTGCATAAGAATGTAAAGACATTCATCAAATGCTTTTGGATGGTCCACACTAAGGTAGGCACAGTTATATCCTGCTATATGATTTTCCTTTAATGCCTTACCTGCTGTCATCAAGGCTCTCATACTAGGCATAACTTCTAAATCCAGTACAGCCTTCTCTAATATCTTTCTAGTCTTTGGCTCTAGTTCTTGATTGGTATTCTCTTTAAGGTGTTCCTCCATGAAGTCAAAGTACCTAGCAACAGTTTCTTCCCAAGTCTCTCTTCTCTTCTCTTCCGGCAACCACCTAGCATACCTACTTAGTGCTATAAAATTCTGATAGTCATTCGGTAGTGTCTTCAATGTATTCTCCTCTTTTTTTATGTTCTTTCTTCTTGTCTATAATTTTTTTAGTATGCCATAGTCTGTCGTACCTTAAGGCATATTTTAATTTGTTCTTTATTGGGTGTCTCTTATTTTTCATGCCTTGTGAAAAGATTTCTAACTATATAATATATAAAGGTAACATGGTAGCTTATCTTAAATACTAACCAATAGAGGAATGTGTTTCGTTTCAATACTGTTCCTCAAAATCTTCCAGAAATCTATCCTTCTTGGCAATTAATCTTTCTTCAAATTTATCTAAGAGTTCTTCTGGCTCAATTTCCAATTCGTCACAAATAAGGCATACATCATACCGAGATGCGATGTATGCCTTCAGTTCAGGAAGTAGTTTCAAAAGTCAGCTCCGTTTGTGTCAACAAAGTAATTGGTTATTTTACCAGACGGTACTGGCTTGGCAACCAGACTACCGTAGCAGTCTTCTTTGAAGCCACAGAAAGCACAGTTCATGCAAAGCTTTTCTTTGCCTTCTGCTTTACTATAAGTAGTAGCCTTGGCTATTCTCATAGGCGGCTCATCAGATTCCATCTTATCTTTCAGGTCTACTATATAAGTATCCACATCCTGCTCTAGTTCCTGCCTGCACAATTTAAGTGTTGACTTATTCTTATTGAACGCCAAGAAGTAGCCATGCTCTCTGTTGTCATTCTTACCATAAGCAGACAACTGTTTGACATAGCCGAAGCCATCATCAGTCAAGCCAGTCTCTTTAAACTTATTGTCAAAGGACCATGCACTAGCAGTCTTGATGTCAACCAGCTCACCATCTATAGTGCAGTCTTGAGAGCCATTAATATCCTCAACAGTGTGTTTCTTCTGTTGGTCCTGAACATCATGGCCTGCCAACTTAATCAATGCAACCAACATGGCTTCCAGTATATGACCTTGTAGAAAGGTAAGGTACACACTTCCTTCCAGCTCCTCCGGTGTGTACCCTTTCACAGCATACCACTGTGCCCTTTCACAACGACCTATGCTAGACATTCTTAAGTTTGTCTTCTGCTCATAAGGCTCGAAAGCATTTTTAATTGCTTCCTCTACCTCACGCCCTGCTTGCATTGCAATAACGTCTAAGTCTCCAGAATAATCCTTTGACTTCATTACCTCATACACATCTGGTATGAGTGTATTAATTCCCTTACTATTACCTAGTCTCATCTTTTACTCCCTTCTCATTATAATTCTTTATAAGACGGTCCAAGTACCATTGTGCTTTCAGTAGGTCTTCGAGTCCGTTCTTGTGTTTGTACCGTGTGACATATTTTACCAGATTTCCCTCTAAGTAATTCATAGAATGAGAAATAATATAGTCGATTGTTTCTATTCCTTTTGTGTAGTAATCTGGATTTATTTTATCCTTAGTGTGTTTCATTCCAGTTCCTCCCTATTTTATACGTTCCTGTTATTGGACAATTTAATTTATAGTATCCTGTTGTTGCTTCCATAGCATCCATGATTAAATATCCTAGTGCTTCTGCATCATCTGGATTACACTCAATCTGAATTTCGTCATGTATAACACCAAGTTGTTTGTACTCGAAGCCCTCATGTTCTGCCATAATATGGAATATTTCCCATGCCCTCTTGGCTATGATTGCTCCTGCACTTTGTAGTAGGAAGTTTAAGGCGGCATGTTGACTTCTAACCAGCACACGTCTACCATCAAGGGCCTTCAAGTATCCCTTGTCTGATGCTCTACTTACAACTTCCCTTAGTTTCTTAAGGGCCGGTGTATTTTTAAGAAAATTATCCTTGAGTTTTTTTCCATCCTTTAAAGTACCGCCCACTATACTACCAATCTTGGCATCCCCTGCACCATAAAGAAAAGCATATATAAATGTCTTAGCCTTATCCCTATTGTCTAATCCTGTTGCTTTCTGATTTGCGGTATGGATGTCACCAGACACAATCTCTTTGGTATATTTGTCATCCTTCATATAGTGGGCCAGACATCTTAGTTCCAGACCAGAGAGGTCAGCACCTACCAGCACTTTGTCTTCCGGCACAATGAATAGTGCTCTCATTTCTGCACCATATTCCTTACCACTGGCAGTCACTTGTTGTAGGTTAGGATTACTACTACTCATTCTATGTGTGACAGTACCCATTGTATGTACTCTTGCATGGATTCTTCCTGTATCTGGATTAAATTCGTCCATCCATGAATTCACTTGGCCCTGTCTTTTTTGTAGCATGAGGTAACGTGCTATGAGTTTTGCTTCTGGTATGTCCACGTCTTTTAATGTAGACTCATCCACCTTTGGTAGTTTTGTCGCTGTAAAGACCTCCGGCTTCCATCCATAGTGCATAAGATGTCTGCCTACCTGCTGTCTACTACCTAGATTTAGTTCCGGATACGCATAGTATCCGTAGTCACCAGCATCATTGGTGTGGCATTGCAAATCCACCTCCGCTTGGTATCCTTTAGTTCTTGTGCGGTCTTTCTTGAATTTATTTTTTACTGGTTGTTTACTTTTCCATACAGGCAATGGCTTGAATGTCCTGTGTACTTGTACTTCGGTCTTACGTAAATCCTCATTGATTTCTTGCAGTAAGGTCATAGCACTATGATTGTCAAACATCCATCCAGTCTTTTCTTGTAAAGAGCATTGCTTCTTGGTAGCATACTCCAACTGCTTGGCATCCTTACTCAATCCTTTCTGCATCATAAGTTTATATAATTTAGTGGTGATTTGGACATCCCTCTTACAATACTCCAGCATTTCATCAGAGAATTTGGACCAGTCCTCATGCTCACCTTTTTCAAACCCCATAATCTCACCCCAATTTGCAAGGGAATGTCCACCCTCCCTGCGTGGCTCATCCAGTTGGCTCATTATCAATGTATCCTCTATCTCTATAACATTATAATTTCCATCATCAAAGACAATACCTAGTAATCTCTCTAAGACCGGAACATCAAATGCTATACCATTGTGAAATATAAGAGTCATTGCTTCACTCTCTATGAATGGCTTGAATAGGTTAAGGCTGTCACCATGAAATGTAATAATCTGATTGTCGTGTACATCCTGTACTACTATGCACCAGATAACACTAGGATTTAGACCATCAGTTTCTATGTCACAACTAAAAGTCCGCATCATTATCCTTACCCATGTCTGGGTTGTGTCCTTTCTCTAGGCGTGCCTTGTCTGGATTGAAGTAGGCCCATCCTCCCTCACCTGTCTGCCCAGTACGTCTTAATTTCGGCACACGAATTCTGGTTGAATTTTTGGTGTATTCATCCTCTGCTAATTTATCCCTAGAGAATAGAATATTAGTGTGGCAAGCCTGTGGTATTGCTCCACTACCTTTCACGTCATATTCGCTAATTTTGTGAGGATGAGAGCCATCATCTGGCTTCCTTGTGTGGGTACTTAATATGACTGCTACTTTTGTTTCCTTACAGAGTTTAATAAATCTATCCATGACCTCCTCAATATTCTCATTGGAAAGATTTTTAATGGCAGTATGTAGTGGGTCTACCAGAATGACAGAACAACCCAATCCCTTAACAAAGAATCTAATCTTGGAAAACATTTCCTCCAAGTCAATGCTACCACCACCATCATTATGTAGTTGTATTTTGGAAGCGAAACCAATATCCAATGCTTCATCCATTATATTATCCACATTCAAATCCTCTGGCTTGACCAGTTGTAGATTTTCACCGGTATGTACACTCACTACCTTTCTAATTGTTTCGTCTATGTTATCCTCGACCATGAAGCAACCAATCTTTTCTTCTGTCTTGGTAGCAAAATGGTATATAAGTTCATTAAGTATAGTAGTCTTGCCAATAGAAGTATGAGCAATAATACTTACCAACTCACCTCTGGCTATACCACCTCTCATCATATAATTCAAGTTTCCGAATGACTCCGGCAAGGGTATTAGTTCTGTATCTCTATAATCCATGAGGGCCAATCGCATTTCCTCAACAGTAGCAACACCACTAACTGTATATTTTGGACATTCCCACCATTCATCAGTAAATGCTTTGGTATCACCAGCAGTTAGGTAGTCGCTGGCATCCTTATGCTTAGCAAGAGTTAAAATTTTACATTTGTTAGGCCCAAGTATGGGTGCAATCTTTTTAGACGCTTCTCGACCATCCTCGTCATTGTCAAAGCATAAAATTACATTCTCATAAGAGTCCAGCCATTCAATGTTGGCTTTTATGTTGGCAACACAATGAGCACCATTATTAATAGAAACGACAGGCCACCTTGAGCCAAACATTTCATAAGCACTAAGACAATCCAACTCACCCTCAACAACAGTAACAAATCTACCTCCGGCCCTAAATAAATTCTGACCAAAAAGTTTATTAGTATTGGATGTGTCGCCAGAGCCATAGAATTTCTTGTTAGCCACAATCCTTGTTTTCATACCAACCATTTCACCTTGTTGATTATGGTATGGATAGTGGTGCTTGATTATATTTCCTTTACTGTCTTTTTCTACTTTAATTTTATATTTTTCTAAAGTTTCGGCCCTCAGTTTCCTGTCTGGAAGCGAATAGAATTCACCACGATATTCGTGCATCCAACTATCGTCTTTTTCTTTGGTGTCCTCAATTTGAATTGGCTTACTTTTAGAGTGTGTTACAAATCCATGTTTGCCACACGCAAAGCAATGTGTTTGACCATCAGAATAGATAGCCAGATTGTCCTTACTTGTATCCTTGCCCTTGTCCTTACAGTCTGGGCATTGTTCCTTACGTATCAGTTTGTTCTTGTCTTTTCCCATTTTTCCTCCTCCAAATAAATAGGGCCACCATTACAGTAGCCCTAATATTATACCCCTTTGGTATATGTCACAAATTAGAATTCAGCAGGGTCGTAGTCAGAAACACCATCCGCTTTTTCCTCCACTCTAATACGCTCAAGGTATGTGTAGTTATCATAAGGCTCTTTACCTTTTTTAACTAACATTGTAACCTTATCCCCAAACAAAGAAAGGTGTGTAGCATCTACTTCTTCCTTGTCAGAGTTATATACTTTAGGTTGTCCAAAATCCACCTTGCGTTTGGAAGTCAGTTGGGTTTTACCCTCATACTCCTTAGTAGCAAGTCCGTTCTTTTCAGCAAGTTTCTTACCATCCTTATCCAAAGCAATGGTCAAAGTATATTTATTCTGACCTTTGAAATTGTCTGGTGTACCAACCTTGTTGAAAACAGTTTCACCTGTTAATGGTATATAATTACTCATACTTTTAACTCCTTTATAGTTAACATCATGGCCTAAAGGGTAGGCCGGCCCTAGTAGTTAATACTACTAACAGTGCAACAGGAAAAAATGGAAGAAAAACCTGTCACACTCTTAGTAATACTAAGCATTTTCTTCTGGTTGTATTATGTTCTGTTGGTTTCATCAGAAGCATGATTCTTAGAATTGTGGCTAATTTTATCATACTTCTGATGTTACATATATTATGAATTTTTAAGAGCACCAGCACGTAGTTTTTCCTGTTCATCATGCTCTCGCAGGTACTGGTCAGTTTTCATATAGTCATCATAGGCTTTTTGTACTGATTTTTCATCATCATAATCATAGCCCTCCTGTTCAAACCATATATTAAAATTTCCCATCTTACTCATTTTCTTTTCCTCCATTTAATTTCTGGTCCAGTAAATCCCATTCAACATCCTCCCTAGAGGGCTGGTTACCACCCAAGGTATCATCAATCAATTTGTCTATACTATCTTGAAGTATCCTTAGTTGTTCAATTTTATCATCCAACTCTGCTCTTAGAGTTGCACGTGCCTTATTTTTTCTTATGAGTTCTCGCTCAAACTTTATTAACCATTCTGTACTCACTTTCCTACCTCCTCAATGTGTACATCATTTGGAAAGAATACATTTTGGTCGCCATCATACTGTGAATCATACCATTCAAATTCTTCCTTTGCTTTTGCTTCTGCTTCTTCTTTTGTACCATCAAAACTTCTGTACAAAGTAAGTTCAATATTCCAAGTTTTCATTTTATTTTCCTCTATTGTTAAGCCATTGCTGGCGTAGTTTAGCCCTGTATTTAGCAAGGGCCTTTCTTTGTCTTGCAGACATCATGTTACCATATCTGTCAAACACAAAACCTCTTTCGTCAATATTTCCATCCATGTAAGCACAATCATAAGGAATACCAGCACATACCTTGTCTGGCTCATTAACCCATTCTTCTGGGCGTTTGAGAGTCGTTCCTTTAGGTATACCCTGTTGTTTTCTTGACTCGAATACTTGGGCCGGACAAGTAAATAATCTTAGCCTGTTGGCTGAGCCGGTGTAAGCCAGCCCAGTCCGTTCCATGACCTCTGCAACAGTTGTTACAGTACCATCATCCAACAGGTATTCTTTAATTACTCCCATCCGGATACTCCTTAGTTACAAGTTTAATTGCTGGTGTAATTACATCAGTAGTTTCCCAGCCAATAGACCATGATGGATACTGGAACGCTAATTCCTGTGCCCTTTCTTGGTCTAGCCCAGAGTAAATAGTACCTCCATTTTCACAATCAAAAACAAACCATGTTGTTATTTTTTCCATTATTCTTCCTCCTCAAATTCTGGAATTGGTCGAATACCCATAGGTATGTCTTGAGGGATGAATTCGGCCCATTCACCACAGTATGAGCAAAGCCCAATACCATCTACATCTGGTGTATAAATTGGCTCATGGCAACAGTTACTTATACCAAAAACCTCCATATTAAATATTTCTCTAAACATTTTTTACCTCCTTTCCGTCTTTAATTAAATATTTCTTTCCTACTCTGTGGCTTTCTACACCATCCATGCCATAATAAATATGTACATCATCCGCTTTCAAGTCGAAAGTATGTCCGGCCAATTCTTTCACAAGGCCCATAATCTCATCATACTTTGCTGTAGTTCCGTCAATATCACGCCAACTTTTCAATCCATAAAGGCCCTCAACGTGGTCGGTCCATTTCTTAATGAATCCATCCTTGTTAAGTTCAATCTCTTTATTGTTCCAGTTCATATACTTGTTTGTCTTTTCTTTCATTTTGTACTCCTGTATTTTAGGTTATTATTTTCGTTTCAGTAAATGTATTTTACCACACCTAATTTTAAATATGTTGACTTTATGAATAAAATAAGTGAAAAAAGTGCTCTTAGGCTTCCAAATCTGCCCATACAGGCACTTTTATTAGGTAAGCAAGGGGTAGGGTAGGGGTATATTTAGCCCAGACGAAAAAAACCCCGCAATTAAGCGGGGCTTCTTTTTTGGTCCTTACATCAAAATACGCTGACCGCTTTCAGTTGTATAGTTAAGCGGTAAGCCCAGTTCAACGGCATTATTATATGCCACATCAAGGGCTTCATATTCTGTGCCATATCCAAACCAGCCCATTTGAAAGGGTAAATGACTGCCAAAATCATTATCCCAAGCGACCATCAAATCACACCAGCCCTTGACCGGCTTATCGACGGTGTAATAGGCTTCCCTTTCGTTATTAAAATCAACGCCTAGGCTTTCCCTAAAATCACGAATTTGATTCACTTCAAAATCTGTGACATTTTCCCAGCGTGCTAAAGCCCGCTTTTCATTTTTTTCAAAGTCAAACATTTTTTATCCTTATATTATCCGGTAGTTAAGGCCTACCGCTTACCTTATAACACATTGTACGTGGAATTCACTTACCGCTTCACCGGTAGTTAGTGCCCTGTTGCCAACGTTACCGGCCACATAATCACACCACGAATTCCACCAATATTCTGTACCCTTAATCTGGTTTAACTTGACGTACTTTTTAATCTTTTTAATTCTGCTTTCGTATTTCAAAGTTTTTGGAATACTAACCTGCGACTGCTTCCAGCCCAAGCGTGTTAAATTATGACTATCAATACAGGCCACATCAAAGCCCAGCATTTGCAATATGAAGCCACTTTTAACCATACCTATATTTGGTATGGCCATTAAATAATCTATGGCATGTGCTATGTTATCGACATCATCAAGGCCATTTTTTGCGAATTCGTTTAGGTCCTTATGTATCCTTACTTTATGTTTTATCATGTAGGCCAAACCGTCACGCTTAGTAACGGTATTGCCAAAATTTAAATGCCTTGACTCAAGGCCATTAATCTCAATATCTTTAATTTGGTCAAGGCAACCGCTTGTAGGCTTCCTTATAGTGCAAAGTGCAAACCGCATGACATTATGAGTGCCATGCGGTGAGTTAAGCCCGTATTGGGCAATTTTGGAAGCGTGAGTGCTATACATAGAGCGGGTTAATTTCGTGGTAACGTATTCCATCTGAAAGGTCACGCATTAACTCATCTATTTTATCGTGAGAATAACCGCCAGTCACATTGTTACTTGACACGTTGTCAACGTCATATTCCACGACATTAAACTCAAGTGCCGGCTCAATGTAATTCATTAAGTTAATGTACACAAGGGCTTCCAATTTATCCCTTAAAGGCTCAAATCTTTCGTCTGACTTCAAGGACATGTAAGCCACACAATAAGGCTTTCTATTGCCGGCCTTAACGTGTTTACCATGCAGGTGCTTGTCATAACTGCTTAACTCAATGTCAATATATGTATCGTCTAGTTTAATTTTCATCATTTTATTTCCTTATATTTGCCGGCTCTTTAAGGTAGAGCCGCTTAACCTATGCTTTCACCTAAAAAGCCCCAATTAAGGGGCTTAGTAGGGCGGGCCGGTTTAGAGCCTAGGGCTAATGAGCCAGTTGTTGTCAGATATCATACTAGCAAGGTCTGAATACTCACCCATTGTATCCTTGTATTCATCATCACTAATCATACCGCCTAGCCAACGTAGGTAGTTGTCATTCATTTTTTCAAGTAGCCAGTTTTTAACTACTGGTAACGCTATATCTAAATCATAAGCCCGGCCATTGTCATCCAGTAGGCAGTCAGGTCCAGCGATTAGATTATCGAATACCTCATTTGCATACTCTATTGTCATTGTATCGTTTAACATATTTGGTCCTTTATTCAATGCTGGTAAATTCCAGTAATTGCATTTAACCACGAATTGATACCCGGTGTCAATACTTTTATGAAAATAAAACTTTAGATGTAGGGTTTATTACAATGTAATTACATAAGAATATAGCCCATCCATGACCGAAGAATTTTCCATCCACGATTCCATCCATGAGGGCATTAAGTGTAAAGTGTTAGTTTACAGTTTCCATCCATGCTTCCATCCATGATTCCATCCATGATTTAGGCGAAAGAGAGTCCAAAAAGAGATGAAATATTCGTGGGTAGGAATCCCCGAAGTGCGAGGTGTACCCCACCCTTTTCTGAATTTTTCTCCATGGGCCGAACTGACCCGTAAGTAAAATTATTATTTTTCAGCTAATTTCGGCCTATAATTGTATTCTTAGTAAACATAAGGTGAATTTTATGGTATAATATTGCTTAATTTTCTGAAGTAAGCTCTACACACATTCCTAGTTAGATTTATAAAGAAACACACTTCTGATGAAACCAACAGAACATAATACAACCAGAAGAAAAACTTTTAAAAAAATCTAGGATTTAAGCTTAGTATAGGAAAGCAATATTTTAATAATGGTATAATATATAGTATGGCTCAAAAAGGTGAAATTTCTGTTGATTCAGAAGATGAAATCATAGAAATAGAGAAGCAATTAGAAGAAGAGCTACGTTATGCTGTAGCATCAGCTAAAGGAATAGTACCTGCTGACGCAGTAATCAAGCTAGAACGCAAAAAAGGCCGACCAACCGGAGGTCTTTCTGCATCTTCTAAAGCTGCTGGAGGTAAAAAGTCCAGAATTAAGCGTGGACAGACGTATAAACCTACAGATGACGACTATTCTAAGGTAGAAGAGATGGTTTGTATAGGACTGGACCAGCATACTATTGCCAAAATCATGGGTATTTCCAATGCTACCCTCACAAAATACTATTCCCACAACTTATTAGTAGGAAAAGAGAAAAGGACTGCCAGAGTTGCGGGTGTTGCCTATGAAATGGCTGTTAGTGGAGAATCTCCTAGTATGACAACCTTTTGGCTGAAGACTCAAGCAGGCTGGAGTCCGAAACATACTGTTGTTGTAGAAGACAGAACCTTTGACATTAAATGGGCAGAGGATGCCGCAGATATTGCAGATGCTAACCAGTTTTTAAGGGACAAAGACGACAAGGTTCACTAATGCTTTCTAGGATTCACTCTCGTTTGAAACAAAGATTGATAGCAGAAAATAATTTATCAGATAAAGTTGCTGAAAACCTGTCCAGAACAATATTAATGAAGAAGGGATATTTGAATAAGGATGGAACAACAAGAGAAACGCAAAGAAATAATAATTCCTTACACACCGAGGGAATTGCAAAATGAAATACACACACATTTGGATAGATTTAATGTTGTGGTTTGTCATCGTAGGTTTGGTAAAACAGTATTTGCTATTAACCAGCTGATTAAGAGTTCGGTAGAGAATGTAATAAACGGTAAGCCAGCACCACGTTATGCTTACATAGCACCACTATTCAAGCAGGCTAAGACAGTTGCTTGGGATGAATTGAAGAGACTATGTGCTGTATTTCCTGAAGTTAAGTTCAACGAAGCTGAACTAAGAGCTGACTTTATGGGAGCTAGGATACAGTTATATGGGGCTGACAATTATGACACTCTCAGGGGAATTTATTTAGACGGAGTTGTATTAGACGAATTTGCTCAGATGAACCCAAAGATGTTCTCTGAGGTAGTAAGACCAGCACTTAGTGACAGGAAGGGGTATGCCATCTTTATTGGCACACCAAAAGGGAAAAATGATTTTTATGATTTATACCACTCAGCACCGGAAAGAAAGGGTTGGACTAGATTCTT
>Ga0208896_1001330_pt1 | contig 12355 bp, 10 predicted proteins | sample ETNtaG_27_FD_185778 | JGI IMG/M metagenome (GOLD analysis project Ga0208896, IMG submission 185778) | Marine microbial and viral communities from oxygen minimum zone, Eastern Pacific Ocean - ETNP201406SV63 (SPAdes) (version 2) | ecosystem: Environmental > Aquatic > Marine > Oceanic ... | reverse complement strand
CTTATTGAAGATTTTGCAATATCTTTTTTTGCCATTCTTTTTTACCGGTTAACAGGATGAGTGGTAAAAATAATTCTGCGGATTATAAACAAATGGTGCGTTAGAAAAAAGAATAAAAAGTGAAAGACAAAAGACATATACTGCTCCCCGGACAAAAGGCACTCCCCGGACTGGAAAGCGCCGAGGACAAGCAAAAGGCACATATTAACACGAATGACAAATAACTAATTACTAATTACAAACTTAGTCCCTTTTCTTTCTAAATGAGGTGTATAGATATTTTAATTCTTCTGATTTCAGCAGAAATGATACGGTAAAGAATGCTGTGAGGGCTACTGCCAGGGGTATAAGGAGCCTGATGAACTTTATCATAAGTTTTCCATCACCGGTTGGGACCATTTTCAGCGTTATCCAGCACGCAATGTACATGCAGAAGGTGGCAATCAATGTCTTGAGAATGGATGCAAGAATGTGTTTGTATCCGGTGAGCTTGAGTTTCTTTTGGAGAATGGCAAACAGGATTATTATTTGAACTGTTGCACTTATGGCTGTTGCCAACGCAAGTCCTCCTTCCCGAAGAAACCATATGAGGGTCAGATTGAGAACAAGGTTAAGTCCCACCATGGCGACTCCTACCTTTACGGGCGTTAGTGTGTTTTGTATGGAATAAAAAGCCCTTACGATTACGTGAGAGGCGGAGTAGGCCCATACGCCAAGGGAATAGAAAAGGATAACGGTAGCCGTTCTGTAAGTTGATTCTGCCGTAAATGCATTCCTTTCGTAAAACAACTCTATGAGAGGCATTCGTAATAATATTAAGCCCACGGATGCAGGTATTCCGATAAATAATACAACCCTTATTGCCTGGTTGAATGTGTCGGTGAAGCTTGTCCAGTCTTTACGTGCGGCATGTGTGGAGAAGAATGGAAATACGGCGGTTGCCATTGCTATCCCGAATACGCCCAGTGGAAATTGGATCAATCTGTCACCATAATACAAAACTGATACTGCACCCGTTTCCAGAGGATATGGTATTGCAATTCCGGCAACCAGGAAGTTTTCAGGACCGCCGGGAGATTTGGCAAAAGCTATTGCAATAACACTATCCATTAATACGTTTATCTGAACTGCAGCCAGGCCAAATATTATAGGCAGCATCAGGGCAAGGACACGTTTCAGGCCGGGATGTGCAAAGTATAATGAAGGTTTGAAGGTTATTCCCTCTCTTGCCAATACAGGTAATTGTATTGCCAGTTGAACCATGCCTCCGATAAGGATGGCTATGGCAACGCCGAATATCTTTTTATCTAATGTGCTGCCGAATACCGGTGTAAGTAATATTACGCCCATAATCCAGCATACATTCAGGGCGACAGGTGCGAGGGCAGGCATGAGGAAGTGTTTGAGTGAATTCAGGACGGCCATTGCGAAAGCCACCATGCATATGAAAAGTACGTACGGAAATGTTACCATGAGCAGGCTAAATACTAATTCCCATTTCTGGTTAAGATAGAAAACGGTAGGTATTACAGAGAACGAAATCTCTGCCAGTACAACCAAACCTCCAAGGATTATGAAGAGTAGTGTTCCCGTTATGCTTAGGAGTTCCCATGCATCTTTCTTGCTTTTGGTTTCGAGGTATTCTGTGAAAACGGGAATGAAAGCGGCGCTCAATGCTCCTTCGCCGAAGAGACGGCGGAAGAGGTTTGGTATCTTAAAGGCAACGACGAAGGCATCCCAGGCCAGGCTGGTACCAAAGAAGCTTGCACATACAATGTCCCTTGCCAGTCCCAAAACCCTGCTCAGCAGTGTGCAGAGGCTTACGGTCTTTGCGGATTTTAAGAAACTCTTTTTTTCATGCATAAGATGAAGTTAAAAGTGACTAAAGATCAAAGTGCCTAAAGTGAGCTAAAGTTATAAGGAAGTTATTAAATCTAAATGCCAAGCTCAAATGTCAAATCAATGCCTTAAGTTTAAAAAAAATTCCACAACTTTAGTTCACTTTAGGCACTTAGTTCTATTTAATTTCTCTTTAAACCGTCTTGTAGTTAGAGCTATATCGTCAGAACCTATGATTGCCGAACACACTGCCACTCTTGAAGTTCCGGCCTTTAGAACCTCATCCAGATTTTCAAGGGTTATAGCGCCTATGGCAAGAAATGGGATATTTATTTCCCTGGAAAGTTCCTGAATAACTTCGAGGCCTATAGATGGTTCATAATCTTTTGTCGTGGTAGGATAGACGGGTCCGATGGCAATATAATCGGCACCATTTTCCTGCGCCTGCCGAGCCTGTGTTATATTGTGTGTTGATACCCCGATGATCTTTTCATTGCCAATGATTTCTCTTGCTTCTGTTATACTCATGTCATGTTGGCCTAAATGGACGCCATCTGCATTTACTTCCCCGGCAACTCTTACGCGGTCATTAATGATCAATAGGGTTCCTCTTTTGGCCGTTATATCACGTATCTCTCCGGCCAGTGATATTAATTCATCGTCAGATATTGTTTTCTCGCGTAATTGTATGGCATCTGCCCCGCCATCAATGACAAGTCTTGCCGTTTCATTAACCGATCTTGCAGCAATTTTGCCGCTAATTAAGACATAAAGTCTCATTCTATGAGGATGGTCTTTTTTTGTCATATTTTTTTGATTTTTATGGCTTTCTGAATAAACTATTCTATGGGAATGACGTAAAATTCTTAACATAATAGCCTGAGTACTTCAAGTTTTATCTGAGGGTTAGAGAAGAAATAACCCTGATTTGATTTGACACGTTTTGTTGTCTTGTTATAATTAAAATTTAGAAGTCTAAATCCTCTCAAAAAGAGTCATATCTTGGCAAAAGCTAAAGAATATTGCGGTTTATTCGGGATTTTTGATTGCGATGAGGCAGTAGAGAAGGTCTTTCATGGGCTTTATTCTCTACAACATCGCGGTGAAGAAAGTGCGGGAATCGCCTCTTCTGACGGTAAGAGTATAAAGCATCACAAGAATCATGGATTGGTAAATGATGTTTTCTCTCCGGAGAGCTTGCACAGAATAAAGAATCCACACGCCATTGGCCACGTCCGTTATTCTACTTTTGGCTCAAGTGATAGCATAGACAATGTTCAACCCATGGTAGTATTATATTACAAGGGCGAAGTTGCAATTGCACATAATGGCCAACTGCTGGATGCAAGCAAGCTGAGATATGATTACGAGCAGCATGGTTCAATCTTCCACACAACATCAGATACAGAAGTCATCGTACACTTGATGGCTAAACCAAGTCATGTCGAGAAGCCAAATTTTTCTCATGTGTTGAATCATTTAAAAGGTGCATTTGCTCTCCTGATCTTAACTAAAGATGAAATGGTAGGAGTACGGGATCGTAATGGATTTCGGCCGCTTTCAATAGGGAAGCTGAACAACAGCTATGTACTGTCTTCTGAAACCTGTGCCTTTGATCAGATTGGTGCAGAATTCGTAAGAGACGTTGAACCCGGTGAGGTGGTTTATATTAATAAGGATGGCTTGAAAAGTGAGATATACTGTTCGCCAAGGCGGATTCGTCCGGCGTATTGTATATTTGAGTTAATCTATTTTGCCCGCCCCGATAGTAATGTATTTGGTGAAAACGTCCATCTTTTCCGTAAAAAGCTTGGGAGGAAGCTTGCAAAGGAATTTCCCGTAGATGCTGATATTGTAATCGCTGTTCCGGAGGGGGGAAATTCAGCCGCAATGGGTTATTCGGTGGCTTCGGGTATACCATTAGAACGTGGGTTTATAAGAAACCACTATGTTGGAAGGACGTTCATTCAGCCTGAGCAGGGGAGCAGGCACAAGAAGGTTGAGCTTAAACTTAATGCGATAGCGGAAGTTGTGAGAGGTAAACGGGTTGTTGTTGTAGATGATTCTGTCGTGCGTGGAACTACATCAAAGTCCAGGTTGAAGCTTTTGCGTAAGGCAGGTGCTAAAGAGGTACACCTGAGGATCAGTTGTCCTCCACATCGTTTCCCATGCCATTACGGGATTGATTTTCAGATTAAGGATGAACTTATTGCAGCCAACCATACACTTGAAGAAATAAAAGATTTTCTGAAGGCGGACAGCCTGGGTTATCTGAGTGCAGAGGGGATGTTGGGTTGTACGGCTTCTCCGCGTAATCATTATTGTGACGCTTGTTTTACCGGCAATTATCCTGCCTCTATTGAAAATGTTGGTAAAAAGACGCACATAAAAGAACCAAAAAACAGAAAGGCGGTTACGATATAGAAGATGGCAGGATTCAGCTATAAAGATGCAGGAGTTAATATTGAAGCTAAGGGTAAGTTTACTACTGATATTTATCATCAGTTGCGCAGGACTTTTGGTCCTCGAGTTATAGAGAACCCCGGTGGTTTCGGGGGCCTTTTTTCACTGAATTATAGCTCGAAACTGTTCGCAAAAGATTACAAACAACCGGTACTGGTAGCATCTACTGATGGTGTTGGAACGAAGCTGAAGATTGCCTTTATGATGGACAGGCACGACACCATAGGAATAGATTTAGTAGCGATGTGCGTTAATGATATTCTGGTGCTTGGAGCGGAACCTCTGTTTTTTCTGGATTATATGGCCAGCAGCAGGATGATCCCTGAGAAAATGAAGGAAGTGCTTCACGGGATTGCGAATGGATGTTGTGAAGCAGAATGCGCCCTTCTGGGAGGGGAGACTCCCGAGATGCCGGGTTTTTATCACGAGGGTGAGTATGATTTAGCAGGCTTTGCAGTCGGTATTGTAGAAAAAAAAAAGGTAATTAATGGGAATGACACCATCACAGGTGATGTCGTTATAGGTTTGAGTTCAAGCGGGCTGCATAGTAACGGTTTTTCTTTAGTGCGTAAGGTATTATTTGACAAAGCCAGGCTGGACGTAAATAGTAAGATTAAGGCTATAAACGGAACTATTGGTGATGAACTCCTAAAGCCGACAAGGATATATGTTAAATCGATTAGGAATCTTTTGCGTTATTACAAGCGGAAAAAGGTGATCAAGGGGATGGCTCATATTACGGGAGGCGGTTTGATAGACAATATTCCCAGGATCTTACCTGAAGGGTGTTCAGTACGAATCACTAAGGGTGCCTGGCCTGTTCCTGAGATTTTTAATGTAATACAGGAAAAGGGGAAAATAGATGAGGATGAAATGTACCACGTCCTTAATATGGGGATAGGAATGGTCTTAATTGTTTCGAAGCATTTTGCATCTTCTATAATGAAAAAACTAAAACGAATGAAGGAAGATGCGTTTATAATAGGAAAGGTGGTAAAGGGTAATAAAAAGGTAGAGATGGTGTAGTTAAATATGAATTGCCTTCTTCCTGAAGACTCCCTGGTTGCCGATAATAATATACACACAAAAACCAAGTGCAAGCATAATACTAGGGTACAGAATGAAGAAAACAAGGAGTGTGAAGAAGAGTACTGATGTGATTAACAGAGAAATCCGGTCACGTTTGCTTCCTACAAGATCGACAATCCTTATGTATGGGACTTTACTCAACATCAAGATGCCTAAAACAAAGATAACACTTGGAAGGCATGTTGCAACGGATTGATAATTGAGTGTGGTCTTAAGATAAGCGTCCAATAATATTAATGATGCGACTGTACCGCCCGCAAGTGTAGATGGTAATCCTGTAAAATATTTACTTCGTTTTTTGCCGGAGTTGTTTACTGAGTCGAATTCGAATTTTGCCAATCTAATTGTGGCACACAATGTATAAAAGAAACATACGAACCAAACGGCAATAGGAGCATTATAAACACCCAGCCTGCCGATCAGGAATGCTGGAACAAGTCCAAAAGTTATCAAGTCAGCAAGCGTATCTAAATGAGCACCCCAGGCAACATTTGTTTTTGTTAATCGCGCGACCTGGCCATCCAATCCGTCAAACACCATGGCCGCTATAACGAGCCAGGCTGCATATGCCAGTTCATTGTTTATAATAAATACAATTGCACCAAAGCCACATGCGAGATTACCCATGCTGACGATAGTAGGCAGATAATTTTTTGCTGTTGATATATAGCGTTTTACTCTCGCTATAGTTCGTTGATAAAATGGTAGAATTTCCATGAGCGGTTTACGTCCCACAAAACAGATGCCAGTAGGATAATTTTGTAGAGAAAATATACATATATTGAGGTAACTCCTTAATCTTTAATGTGTTATGTATATTTGTAAAGAATTTCGCATTTTAGTTGTTCTTAAAAACGGCCTTAAAGTGCAGTAAAATTACTACATAATTTTAAGGTAATACTGCATTACAGTTAGTATGTGTGCAAAACCTGTGAGAGAAACATTTGGATAAAATCGACGATATAGTAACCATTCTTAAACGAGAAAACAAGAAATATATTGTACCTATTGTTACGATTGTTTCCATGACAAAAAGTCCTTTTATGGTTCTTATCTCTTGTATTCTCAGCTTAAGAACAAAAGATAAGGTTACAGCCGAAGCCTCAAACCGGCTTTTCAAACTTGCGGATAATCCTCAAAAGATGCTAGGTTTAAGCATAAAGAATATTGAAAAAGCCATTTATCCTGTTGGTTTCTACAAGACAAAAGCAAAAAGGATTAAAGAGATATGCAGGGTCCTGCTTGATGATTATGAAGGTGTCGTCCCCAATGAGATTGACGAACTCTTAAAGCTGAATGGTGTTGGCCGCAAGACTGCCAACCTTACAGTTACTTTGGGTTATGGCAAGCTGGGAATATGCGTGGACACGCACGTCCACAGGATCTCAAACAGGCTTGGTCTGGTAAAGACAAAAACCCCTGAGCAGACAGAATTTGCCTTAAGAAAGAAACTGCCCCAAAAACACTGGTTATTCTATAATGACCTCCTGGTAACATATGGCCAGAATCTCTGTGTACCCATTTCACCCTGGTGCAGCAAATGCAAGATCTTCAAGTATTGTAAAAGGGTTGGTGTGAAGAAATCCAGGTAAGATGCCTCGGAATACTTTAGATTTGGTGTGTGTGCTTAATTAGATATTTCTTTTCCAGTAAGCTTAGTGTAAGCCTCAAGATATTTTTCAGACGTCGTCCGGATTATGTCTTCAGGGAGTAAGGGCGGAGGTGGATTCTTGTCCCACCCGCAGGACTCTAAATAATCTCTCACGAATTGCTTGTCAAAAGATGGCTGTGGTTTTCCGGGTGAATAGCTTTCCATCGGCCAGAAACGGGATGAGTCGGGAGTCAGGACTTCATCAATTAAGATTACTTTATCGCCATATTTGCCCCACTCAAATTTCGTATCACTTATTATAATTCCTTTTGTCAGGGCGTATTCGCTTGCCTTCTTGTATATTGCAATACTTTTTTGTCTTATTTCTTCTGCGAGTTCTTTACCCGTAGTCTTGACAGCTTCTTCGAAAGAGATGTTCTCGTCGTGTCCGGATTCTGCTTTTGTTGATGGTGTGAAGATAGGCTCAGGCAGCTTGTCACTCTCTTTCAGGTTGTCAGGTAAATTAATCTTGCAGACAGTCCCATGCTCTTTGTACTCCTTCCAGCCGGAACCGGCGAGATAGCCTCTTACTATACATTCAACGGGAATTACGTCAACTTTTTTAACTAGCATTGAACGTCCTCTAAGCAGGTCCCTGTCTTCTTCTGTTATTTTATCAATTTCGTCGATTGAGGTTGTGATTAAGTGGTTTTCCGTTAACTCTCCTATAAGCTCAAACCAGAATTCTGACATCTGTGTAAGGACTTTGCCTTTATGCGGTATGCCATTCGGAAGGATTACGTCGAAAGCTGAAATTCTGTCAGTCGCGACGAGCAGGAGATTACCGTCAATCTCAAATATCTCCCTGACCTTTCCCTTGTTGTGTAGTTTTAAGTAAGGGATACTTGTTTCTAATAGAACCGTATCGTTAGAAGCCATCATTTTGCCTTGAAATAGTTTTCCTGTGAGAAGTGCTTGTTCAGTTTGTTTTTCAACGTTTGAGTGCCTTTGAGATTGGGACAAAGTGATAGAGCCTTATTGAACCTTTCCAATGCGTTGTCCCATTCGCCTGAAGCCACATAACAATCTGCAATTTTCTTGTAAATGAAGGCCTCTTCGTTTTTGCTTATTTTTAAGTTTAATGCTCTTGTCAGGTAGGTTATTGCAGTATCGGGTTGCGTCAGTTTTACTAACTTCTTACATGATAAGCGAAGGATTCTTTCTTTGATCTCCTCCAGTAAGTGTTTGCGTGCAGGATTGCCGTTTTCTTCCTGATAAACATACTCGTACATCTTAAATGCCAATTCATAATGCCCCTGTTTTTCATACTCTTCGGCAAGAAGAAATTTGCAATCCAGAAAATCTTTTAAATTTAAAAAGGCCAGAAGTTCAAATTCTTTATTTTCTTCTTTTAAGCGTTCATAATTCTTAACCGCTTGAGGTCCATTTTTGTTTAAGAGGTCGTTTAAAACCATTTTTGCCTGAGATCTTAAGTCGTGCTTGCCGTTCCCTCTTTTCGGGTTTTCTTTGTAATAAAAATCTCTTATTCTTATATTGTTGCTCTGTAATTGAGTGTCATAATGAATTCGTTTTTCGGAATCAGTTAGAGTCTTGTATGCTTTTATTAATAATTTAATTTTGTCTTCTGAAGAGATTCCATTTGCCTTGGTTTTATCCGGATGGTATTTCTTTGCAAGTTTTCTAAATGAGTTTCTGATTTCGGCTCTATCAGACCCCTCTTGTACTTGTAATACCTGATAATAATTAATCAATTTGGATTACCTCTTTTTCTATAGACACGAATTTCACAAATTAACACCAATAATTAGTGACTATTTACGAGTTACGATTGCTTCTTGTCACTTTATGTTTTCCAATCGACAATATTCAATATTAAATATTCAATCCATGTTGAGGCTTTGTCTCAACATGGCATACTATCATCAGTATACCTGCAAGTCAAAAGTTTTTGAGTTTACCAACTGTAAATGGTGCTGTGATTCTCATCATAGTCGAATCTGCTACTCGTATCTGAGCGTTTCGATTGGATCTAAACGTGCGGCTTTCAGTGCCGGGTATATACTGAATAAAACACCGCATGCAACAGTGAAGGAAATAATTATAATTATATCCTCAAAATCTACAACGGTTGGTATTTCGTTAAAATAATAAACTTCCGGCGGGAACGGCCTCCAGCCTGAGTAATTGTATACGGTTCTCTCAATCCAGTTAATTCTATTTATGAAACCAAGTCCCAGGCCGGCACCTATTGCTGAACCGAAGAGGCCTATGAACAGGCCATTCATCAGGAAAATAAGCATTATGCCCCTGGTTGTAGCGCCTAGCGCCTTTAAGATGCCAATGTCTTTAGATTTTTCAAATACAATCATGGTCAAAATTGCAAGTATGTTAAATCCTGCTACGATAATGATGAAGAACAAGATAAATGCCATAACACGTTTTTCCAGAGCAACAGCTTTCAGGAATGTGCCGCGTACTTCTTCCCAGGTTTGAATATAGAAACCAAATCCAAGTTCTCTTTGAAGGCGATCACGCACCATTGGTGCGTTTTTATAATCATCTAATCTGACGCTTATTCCCGTAACAGAATCCTTCGTTCCTGTTAATTCCTGGGCAGTCTTTAATGGTATGTAAATATAGTTTTTGTCAACGTCATACATGCCTGATTTAAATTTTCCAGTAAGGATGAACGATTTTACATTAATCTTATCCCAACCCTTTATTGTTACTAAGATAACCTTTTCTCCATTTCCTACAAAGCTTTCCGGGTTTGTTTCAGGGTCGCCTTCTTTGATACGCAACAGTTCGATGCCGCCGAAAGCACTGGGAGTCTTTTTTTCTCCGTGCACCATTAACAAGTCCTGTGGTTTGTTGCCAAATTGTTTTATATAGTTTTCAAAGCCTCCCACCTTTGCTTCTGCAAGAGGATCGATGCCCTTAAAGTATGTGAATTCTTTTGCGCCTCTTATGTTAAGTAGTGCGGGTCCTTCTATGTACGGAGAACACGCTTTGACATGTTCAAAAGATTCTATCTTCTTTATGACCTCTTTATAATTATCCAAACCATAGACACCTCTTTTTGCGACTATGATATGTGCTAACGTGCCCTTTATTTTTGTGCGTAATTCTTTGTCAAAACCACTCATTACCGAAAGTACAACAATTAACGTCATAACCCCAACGGCAACTCCTGCAACCGCGAAAAAGGTGATTTTCTTCCTTCGTAGATATCTGAGACTTATAAATAGTTTGTACATTTTTGTGTTTTCAGGTTCGGATTTTCAAAAATACTATCATAACAATGTGGACATAAGCAATTAAAAATCCATGTATACAACTGATCCTTCCCATTTTATATAAAAAAAGCTTGTAAAAGAAGTTATATTTAAATATAAAATAATCGTTTTACATAATTTTACGTTTTTTAAGGGTATTTTCATGCTGACTTTTACAACTGCCGGCGAATCACATGGGAAGTGTCTGATTGTTATAGTAAATGGATTTCCGGCAGGGGTTCCATTGGACGAATCTGACATTAACGCGGAATTAAAAAGGCGGCAAGGCGGTTTTGGCAGAGGCGGAAGGATGCAGATTGAAAGTGACAAAGTCTGCATTTTGTCAGGTGTAAGAAAGAGTACTACTATTGGAAGTCCTATTTGCCTAAAGATAGAGAATAAAGACAGCAAAATAGATGTTTTGCCGGATGTTACAAGGCCGAGGCCGGGACATGCTGACTTGGCGGGGATTCTTAAGTATGGCCAGAAGGATGTGAGAAATATCCTTGAAAGGGCAAGTGCAAGAGAAACCGCTGCCAGGGTGGCTGCAGGGGCTTTAGCAAAGATTCTGCTTGCCAGATTTGATATAGAGGTCTTGGGCTACGTTAAGAGTATTGGGGGTATAAGTTCAAAGAAAATAGTAAAGAACCCAAATGAAATCTTAAAAAACAGAAATAAGAGTAAGGTTTACTGCCTGGATAAACCGGCTGAAGCTGAAATGGTTGAAAAAATCAAAAAAGCTAAAAAGGACGGGGATTCTCTGGGAGGTGTTATTGAGGTAATGGCGTTTGGAGTTCCACCCGGCCTGGGAAGCCATACACAGTGGGAATTGCGGCTGGATGGAATCCTGGCAGGTGCCTTGATGTCGGTGCAGGCAATAAAGGGGGTTGAGATCGGCTTGGGATTTGGTTTTGCCAAAAAGTTTGGTTCACAGGTACATGATGAGATATTTTATAGTGATGACAAGGATGCTTTCAACAGGAAGAGTAACAATGCCGGAGGGATAGAGGGAGGTATGACAAATGGTGAGGTTGTAATCGCGAGAGCAGTTATGAAGCCCATCCCAACGCTTATGAAGCCATTGAGGTCAGTAGACATAATTACTAAAAAGCCGAAAAGTGCGTCAACTGAGCGTTCGGATGTCTGTGCTGTACCTGCTGTATCTGTTGTTGGTGAGGCGGTTGTGGCTTTTGAAATAGCCAGGTGTTTTATGGAAAAATTTGGTGGTGACAGCATTAATGAAGTAACCCGGAATTATGAAGGTTATATGAAGCAAATTTGCGCAATTTAAGTGAAAATAAGTAGTTTAAGCTTGAAAAAATAAAATTCTTTGATAATCTCGACAGGTTTCTAAAGCTAGCGTAGCTCAACGGCAGAGCAGCTGATTTGTAATCAGCAGGTTGCGGGTTCGAATCCCATCGCTAGCTTTGTTTTTTCTTGATTGGGTCGATATGTGCGTTTAGGGTTTATCCAGTATTACGGGGAGGTACCCGAGTGGCCAAAGGGGACAGACTGTAAATCTGTTGGCGTAGCCTTCGGAGGTTCGAATCCTCCTCTCCCCATATTTTATGGTTTATGGGTCTTGTTGCGTGTTGGTGTTAGTTTGCGGATAAAATGGCGCGTACTAACTAATAAGGTATTTCAAGGCTTCCAAATCATCATCACCGGAATATCCCGAGGATTATTGTCTTAGACAATAAAATAAGTTTTTTCTCCTTCCTGAAGCGATTGTTCAGACCGGATAAGCGGGCGTAGCTTAATGGTAAAGCCCTAGCCTTCCAAGCTAGCCATGTGGGTTCGATTCCCATCGCCCGCTATATAAGTAACGACATTTATAATTTATTTAGATAAATAGGGTAAAAATTACCCTTTTTTATGGATAAGCCCTTGCATATCAGGCAGTTACATGTATTTTTGCTTTTTTAAAAAAGTTTTTGACTTTTTTTGCATATGATGTTAACATGGAACACTTTGCGCCAAATTCTAAATCCTTTAGTAATTTTGCGTTATGTGCTGCTGTGGCTCAGGGGTAGAGCACGTCCTTGGTAAGGACGAGGCCATGGGTTCAAATCCCATC
>Ga0208896_1001327_pt1 | contig 12376 bp, 12 predicted proteins | sample ETNtaG_27_FD_185778 | JGI IMG/M metagenome (GOLD analysis project Ga0208896, IMG submission 185778) | Marine microbial and viral communities from oxygen minimum zone, Eastern Pacific Ocean - ETNP201406SV63 (SPAdes) (version 2) | ecosystem: Environmental > Aquatic > Marine > Oceanic ... | reverse complement strand
CCAGGCCTTTGTTAGATTGTCCATCTATGATATGATGGGGAGAGAGATTTCTCAACTGGTATATAACACCCAGGAACCGGGTTTCAGGTCCGCTGTTTGGGATGCCACAGACTCTATGGGCAGACCTGTAAGTGCTGGAGTTTACCTATACCAGATTCAGGCTGGGGAGTTTGTGCAGACCAAGAAGATGGTCCTGTTGAAGTAGAGCCTCTTAGTAAAAAAGTGGGGATGAAGATGGTAATGAATGTAAATGTAGTCAATATGGTGGTTGTAAATAGCCCTACAAATTGGTTCTTCTGGGTAAATATTGGGAGAATTTCACCTCTTTGTAAAAAAGTGAGTGTTGAGGGAAGGTGTTGAGAAGCAAGAGATTATTTTATATAGGTTTTAACTTATTTTGCGGGAGCGTATCTAAATAATAAATTTCAAATACACTAATAACTGGAAAGGTTACACAATTGAAACATAATTTGTATCAGATTTGTTTTATACTGTTTGCCCTGTCTGTTGAAGCTATTTATTCCCAGACCTATATAGTAGCAGATACAGGGCAGGAAAAATTTTATAACAATACCGAGGAGATCACCGCTCCCTTTCCTGGTGAAGATTATTACGGTCAGGATGCCCATTTTGATGGGTATCAGCCCTCCTACACTGATAATGGTGACGGCACCATAACCGACCTCAATACCGGATTGATGTGGCAAAAAGCGGTCAGTGAAAAAATGACTTTCGATGAAGCTCTTTCCAGTGTGGATGCTTTCAGTTTGGCAGGTTATGATGACTGGCGACTGCCGACCATTAAAGAACTCTATTCAATCATTCTGTTCAGCGGTGTTGATCCCAGCGGTTGGCAGGGCAGTGACACCGATTTATTAACGCCTTTTATAGATACGGCCATTTTTGAATTTGAATATGGTGATGAGAGTGCCGGTGAGCGTATCATCGATGCACAGTATTGGTCCAGTACCATTTATGTAAGTACAACCATGAACGGAAATGAAACGGCGTTTGGTGTGAATTTTGCGGATGGACGGATTAAAGGCTATCCGGCAGAACCGGTGGGCCCTCCGGGGCAGGAATTTATCATGACCTCATTTGTGAGGTATGTCCGTGGCAGTGAATACGGGGTGAATGATTTTACTGATAATGGTTCGGGGAGTGTTACTGACCAGGCAACCGGACTTATGTGGATACAGGGCGACAGTGAAATCGGACTAAACTGGGAGGAAGCTCTTAGCTGGGTTGCCCAGAAAAACACGGAGAATTATTTGGGTTACAGCGATTGGCGGATGCCTAATGCCAAGGAATTACAGGGCATTGTTGATTATACCCGTTCCCCCGAAACGACCAATTCTGCTGCCATTGGTCCACTTTTTACCTGTTCTGTTATCACCGATGAAGATGGAGAAGATAACTATCCATTTTACTGGACAGGCACTACCCATGCCAATATGCAGGTTAACGGGAAATATGCAGTTTATATCTCTTTTGGTGAGGCACTGGGTTGGATGGAAATGCCACCAAACTCCGGTAATTTCCAATTAGTGGATGTTCATGGTGCCGGGGCACAGCGAAGTGACCCCAAATCTGGTGATCCCGGTGATTGGCCCTATGGACATGGACCACAGGGAGATGTGATTCGAATATACAATTATGTTCGTCTTGTCCGAGACATTCAATCATCCAGCACGTTGGAATTTCAATCAGACTGGAACCTGGTTGGTTTACCACTTGAGGTTGAGGATGCCACATACAGTAATCTATTCCCTGAATCTATAGAAGGAACATTATACTCATATAGTGGGGCATATCTATCTGAATTGTATCTTACTGCTGGTGAGGGATACTGGTTGCGATTTGATAATGAAGGCACTACCACCATTGATGGGGGGCCCATCGATGAACTGGCCATTGAACTGAGTGAGGGATGGAATCTCGTAACCGGGTTGAGCATCCCTTTGAATATATCATCTGTACAAGACCCCGATGGAATCATTATCTCAGGAACGTTCTATGGATTTGAAAATAGCTATTTTGAGGTTGATACATTGATTCCCTGTCATGGTTATTGGGTTCGTACCAATAATACAGGTAATATCATTTTAATAAGTAACTGATATTTGTTCTTCTCTATCACATTTGTGTAGAGATATGGTTTTGCCTGGACGAGATTTTCTTTTCTTGATAAGAAAACAGTAACAATCTAATTCCAATTATATAGTTTCATCATAGCTTGGGTTATGTTTACCAATTACATATTGGAAGACTTAAATTCCAAAACTATTATGGAGATGATATGAAAATTCAAAAGATTTTACTTTTAGTGTCAACGGTGCTCTTGCTCTATTCCTGTTCAAAATCAAAAAATTCTCCGGAAGAGCAGGGGTCTGTAGCCTCCAAAGCAGAAACTATGGCTGTGGGATCTAATATAGTTTTGTGTGGTCAGTGCGGACACATCAAAGGAACATCTGTGTGCTGTAGTAAAGAGGCGGTTCGCTGCGGTTGTGGAGCAATAAAGGGATCCCCCGGATGTTGTAATTTAAAAAAAGATAGAGCAGACCTCGTTCTCTGTAGCAAGTGTGGTCATGTGAAAGGCGGAGAAGAGTGTTGTCAGGGGTTAGAAAAAAAATGTGGGAAATGTGGTAAAGAAAAAGGGTCTCCTGGATGCTGTCTGTAAACTGGTTAGGACTAAGTAAAGAGTGAAAAATCGATATAAGATTTCAATTGAAAGCAGACCGACCTCTTTCACTAAATTCTTTATAACTGAGCGCCCGTTTGATATTTCAAAGTTAGTCGTTTCTCTGGAAAAAGGTTTGAAAGAGATGTGTATTGGGGAGGTCCAATATGACGGAAAGTCCCTGAAAAATATGGAAAAGGGAGATGTCGCTTTGGGCTACTCACTTGACAACCGGGTCACGGTGAAAGAAATGAGCTCTAGCCCTTCAAGTGGCAGCTCAAAGGCAAAACCCAGAAGCTTGGATGAGGGAAAGACGGTGTGTTACACAACGGTAAAGAAAGTTATAAGTAATCTTTAATAGGTCAAAATTTTCTTAACATCATAGGATTGTTTAATTGAAATGGAAAGACTCAATTTTAAGAAAATAATAGTAACCATATTTTGTCTCACAGTGTTGCTTCATGCACAAAACGAAGTATGTTTTGAGATTGAAGAGAACCCAAATGCAGGCGACCCTGCTTTCCAATGTTTTTCAAAGTATATAAACGTACTGGATTGTTTTGAGGTGTATGCCCAGCAAAATATTTCCGATGAAAAAGTTCTCCATGTTGCGGCAGTCGCAGCGGAGCTTCTTGATAATGATGAAGATGGGGTAGTTGATGATGAGGCACTTTTTAATGAACTTCAATTTCAGCAGGCTCTGATGCCGGTTTTTACTTATGATGGGAATTCCTGCATGGATGAATTTGAGGACCACTATAATGGAGATGGTGTGTCTGCCGTGCTTTTTCGTAATGAGATCGACCCAGCCCAGCCCGGGCATTGGGGAGATGACGCAACAGTTGAAGAGGTTTTACACACAATCAATCATGTTGGTCATGTATCAATTTATCCAGATATATTTGATCTTTCCCCAAACTCTTCAATCATGTCTGATGCTATGGATATAGCCAGGGGAGGACAATTTCTAGAGGTACCAAACAATTATCCCGAGAGCGCTTGGTATCACTACGATGATTGGACCTGCGACTATGAGTGTATGGCGATCGAGTATTTGTATTGGTGTATTGTTACGGATATGGGGATACTTGATGATCCGCAAACCTGTGCAGGAATTGCAAATGAGTGGGAGCCATGTTCACCCGAATTATTCGAATCAACAGACATCACTATGCATGAGGTTGTAAACAACAGTGAACATAAACTCCCGCAGCTCGCTCCCGATGGGAATTATTGTCCGGAGGGTGCTGTGGAGTTAACTATTACTTACAGCTCAAGCTGGAATCTGGTTGGGCTACCGCTCGCCATCGATAGCACAAACTATCAAATTGTTTTTCCCGAAAGTGTGTGGGGGACTTTGTATTCCTTTGACGGTGGTTATGTTCAGGAAAATGAACTATTACATGGTTCTGGTTATTGGCTTCGCTTTGAAAATTCCGGGAATGTTACTATTATTGGTGATGGGTTAAATCAACTAATCATTGAATTGACCCAGGGCTGGAATCTAATTTCTGGGATATCATCAGAAATTGCATTGGTAAATGTGGGGGACCCTGAAAATCTCATTGTCCCGGGAACGGTTTATAGTTTTGAGAATGGGTACGTTCAAGCAGACAGCTTTCTACCTGGAAATGGATACTGGGTCAGGTCATCAGGGACCGGTGTCATAACACTAAATCAAAATTGAAAAGGACTATATTTGTGAAATATATAATAATCATATTCGGGTTGTATTTTAATATTCTATTTGGGCAGTGACCCTTGTGAACGAATCCTAGCCTCCCGGTCGGGACGGCAAACACAGGTGTTGGTTTGGATAAGGGTAAATTACTTGTAGGGAGTAATTTTTCCGCACAATATATTGATTGGGGGCACGGAGCACTGGATAGTACAGGGGCCCATGAGGGGACACTCGATTCTTACGTTAGTGATATAAATATTAATTATGGGTTGACTGATAAATGGAACTTGGAAATGAATATGATAATTGGAAAGAGAACGATGCATTTTCCGCAGGGAGAAAATATACATCATCGTGATGAATCCAGGTCAGGTATTGGAAATATAAGTATAAATCTTAGGTATGTATCATCAAACATATCCTTTGGCCCAGGGACAAGTCTGTTTTTTGGAGGAGGTATAGTTATTCCTTCCAACAATACATTGAAGGAAGACCCATTTCTCGCTGGTGATGAAGGAGAAACACACACACATTTTGAAATGAGTGAGGGAGCCTTTAGACTTTCCGGAGAAGCACAATATTTTAAACGGGATTCATCTGCAATTTTCAGTGGCGGAATACTGAAATATTCTTTTGCTCCTAAAGAAAACGATTATTCATTTTTACCAGGCTATCAGATTGATGCGATTGCCATTTCTTATTGGCAGACCCAACAAGTTTTCGGAGGGATACCTCAATTTGCACTCATAGGTCAAAAGAGAGGTGTGGATTATTGGAATGGTGACTCGGCACCAAACTCCGGAGGTTTTATTGTTGACGGATCGGTGGGCCTTATGTGGAACCTGGGAGATCAACATTTTACAATATCAGTTAGAGCGCCGCTCTATCAGGAATTGAACATGGTAAATGAAGGTTCTTCAGTCGAGAATCATACTGATATGTGGGGTTTTTCTTTCAGCTATCGAACTGTTTTATCATTAGATGATAAATAATTTTAGGTGAAAGTTATGAAGATTATACATACCATTCTCTTGTGCTCTGTTATCTATTCTCAGGTGAGCAAAGGGGGCACCCCAATTAGTTTTAAGGAGCCCCTCACTACTTCACTGGAAATGGTTACGATAGAGCCGGTGGATGTTCAAACTCTGTTGGAAGAGGACAATCTTGCCGGTAAGAACGTCCCCTTTCGCTTTGGGCATGGCACGGAGGTATCCTTCGACCTGATTTCTTCGGGCACTTGGGAATATTTATCAAATGGAGATAGGGTGTGGAGACTTTCTGTTCACTCATCTGGAGCACATTCCATCAATATTATTTATGATGATTTTTTTATGCCCCCCGGTGGAAAATTTTTTGTGTACAGTGAAGATAAATCCTATGTTATAGGTGCTTTTACCAAAGAAAATAATAAAGATGATGGAGTCTTCGCTACACAGCCCGTACCGGGAGACCACATTGTACTTGAATATATTGAGCCGGCTGAAGTTTTGGGAGAGGGTCGGATTCGTCTGTGGAAAGTTGTTCATGCCTACCGCAACCTGTTTGGGTTTAAGGGAACGCGAGGGTATGGCGACTCTGGAAGCTGCAACAACAATGTTAACTGTCCGGAAGGTATGCTGTGGCAGGATCACAACAGAGCTGTGGCAATGATCCTGACCTCCGGTGGGTCACGTATTTGTACCGGTGCATTGGTAAATAATGTTCAACAGGACCAGACCCAATATTTTTTGACCGCAAACCACTGCCTCGGTGGAAATAATTCCTGGATCTTTATGTTCAATTACGAAAGTCCAGGATGCGCTAACCAGGACGGTCCCACAAATCAAACGGTACAGGGGTCCGTTCTCAGGGCAAGCAGGTCAACATCAGATTTTGCGTTATTGGAATTGACAGAGACCATACCTGCTATCTATAATGTGAATTATGCAGGATGGTCAGCGGAAGATGTGGCTCCCCAACAGCCAGTTGGAATTCATCATCCGTCAGGAGATATAAAGAAAATATCTTTTGATTATGATACCGGCATTTCTGATGGATGGAGTGGAAATGATGGTTCTCACTGGCGGGTTTCTAGTTGGGAGGACGGTACTACCGAGCCAGGATCCTCAGGCTCTCCTTTGTTTGATAACAGCTATCGTATTGTGGGTCAGCTTCACGGTGGTCAGGCATCCTGTTCATTTAATTTTAATGATTATTATGGTAAGGTCTCTGCATCCTGGGACTGGGGTAGCAGTTCATCCAATCGATTGAAAGACTGGCTTGACTCTGAGAATACTGGAACATTAGTTTTGGATAGTTATGATACAGGTTCAGCAGGAGAGCTGGCATACACGCCTGACTTTATGCATTTTGAGATGTCTCTAAATGAAACAGATGCGCAAGATCTGATACTTACAAATGCAGGAGAACCAGAATCTATTCTAAATTATCAGATAGGGGTCTCTCCCTTTTCTAGTGTTGGTGGGGGGCCGGACCAGGAAGGAATGATATGGACTGATTCAGACCTTGAAATTAATCTTGATTATGAATGGATTGAAATTTCCGTTGATGATAACGTAGTAGCTTTCTCAGATAATGATGATGCTGAAGGTCCATTTGATATAGGGTTTGATTTCCCATTTTATGGGCAGGATTATGACCAATACATTATCAGTCCAAACGGCTGGATTGGATTTGGTGACGATGTAAATTCCTGGGACAACAGCACCATTCCGTCATCCGGTGCTCCCAGACCTGCCATCTTTGGATTTTGGGATGACCTCAATCCTGTAAATGACAATTGTAATGAGTACTGTGAAGGGAATATTTATATGCACAGCAATGCGGAGAGAAGCGTTGTTTCGTTTGATGGAGTGGCACACTGGTGGAGCGGTTATCCAAACAGTTATTATGATTTTCAGTTTGTCCTCTATCCATCAGGAGAGATACAGCTTAATTACAGGTCCATTACTGGGACACACTCCGCTACCATAGGAGTTCAAAATGGTACAGGCTCTGCTGGACTCCAGGTAAGTTTTAATAATGGATATGTGCATGATGAATTATCCATTAAATACTCTAAGGGTCCCGATTGGCTTTCTGTGTCTCCGATTGAAGGAGAGTTAGAATATGGAATGTCAGATAATATCAGTGTAGTTGTAAGCACCGAAGATATATCTTCCGGTGAGTATGAGGGCTACATATCTATATCCAGTAATGGGGGAACCGGTAATATTCCAGTCATACTCACTCTCGGCTCAGGATCCATAACCATCGATCAGGACTATCTGCTTGGTTGGAATCTTGTTGGGCTTCCTGTTGTCAGCGAATCAAGTTTTTACATTGACCTGTTTCCAGAATCTATTCAAAATACGTTGTTCAGCTATATGTCTGGCTCAGGATATCAGCAGGTTGAAAATCTGGCAATGGGAACGGGATATTGGCTGAGAATGTCACAGGATAACATCACATCCTTTAGCGGTACCCCTGTTGATGAGCTAGCTGTTTCTCTGGTGGAAGGATGGAATCTCATCTCAGGCATATCATATTCCACCTCTGTGGAATCGATTTTAGATCCAAATGGGATTGTTATTCCCAATACAATTTACGGATATGATCTAGGATATTTTTTACCGGAGAATTTAGTCCCGGGTAAAGCGTACTGGCTCAGAAGTTCAGGAGAGGGTGAAATAATATTTTCTTCATCGGGTCAGGATAGGCGAGCCAAATCTGATCATTTACCTGAACATTTGAACACGTTAGAACTGAACAACATATCTTTATATTTTGGTGAGGGTGTTTCGGAGAATTATTTATTGAGCTATAGTCTGCCTCCCAAACCACCCTCAGGTGGTTTTGACATCCGTTTTTCCGGTGATACTAAACTGTGCACAACAGATGAATGTGTGATTGAACTGATGAGTGATGATGATCAATTGACCCTTGATTGTGATATTAAAGATGCTGATAAATGGGAAATCATTGATGAGAATGGAAATGTATTCATGTGTTCAGATACTCAGATCTTGGAACTGAGTGGTGGATCAGAAAGGCTCATTTTAATAAATAAAACTTCTTCACAAACACCTACTGAGTTCACACTTTTCCCATCGTTTCCTAATCCGTTTAACCCTTCCACAACCATCAGATTCTCTTTGGGTTCATCTGCAACTACGACCCTGAAGGTTTATGATATAACAGGGAAAATTGTTAATACATTGATAGAACGTGAACTAGAATTGGGACACCATTCCGTTGAATGGAACGCATCAGGATTTCCAAGCGGGATATATTTTCTTCAGCTCTCAACTGATAGGTTTATAGAAACCCAGAAAATTGTACTGATGAAGTAATCAGATAGTTAGTTCCATATTTTATTTATCATCTCAAGCAGTTGAGCCTCAAAACTATATACAATACCATCTGCCTCTAGCAATTCTTTCAATTCTGAAAAAATAATTGGTAAAGTTTCTTTACCAGAATAATATGTTTTTATTTCAACTGAAACAGTTTTTAATAGCTCAGTTTGCGAATTAAAATCCAGATTTTTGATGGTCGATATAGTTGACTGTAGGAGTTCCTGATATCTTTGTTCAGAGTGTTCAGGGAAATGGTTTGTAATTATAGCTTGAATTTTTGTTTGTTCTTCAAAAACAAGTTGGCGGTCGGAAAGACCAAGAATGACCAATAACAGTATGAGAGACTCCATTGGAGTACGTTCTTTTGAAATTTCTATATTATAATCTGTATTCATTAGGCTTCCTCTATTGAGATTAATGTAAATAGAAAGATTACATTAAATATTTTAACTATATATGTTCTTAATATTAAGATAAGATAACTTCAAGTGTCTGAGCAAATATCAAACATAAAGTTTATCCCATCAAGGATGAATTGGAATATAACCAAATGAGGAATAATTGGATTGGAAAAAATTTAAAAACTGGAAGACAGCTGTGCTTTTTTATATTTTTTTAAGTAATATCGGTTTTATTTCATCAACTACTAATCCAAAAAAAGGAGAACCAAAAATAGAGATGAGTCATAACAGTGAAAAAGCTACTTTTGGTGGAGGGTGTTTCTGGTGTATGGAGGCGGTATTTAATAGGGTGAATGGAGTGGTGAAAGTTGAGTCTGGGTATGCTGGGGGTAAAACAAAAGACCCGACCTACCGGGAAGTGTGTTCTGGAGAGACAGGTCACGCGGAGGTGATCCAGATTGAATTTCAACCAGATCAAATATCTTATGAAGAACTTCTTGAAATCTTTTGGCAGGCACACGACCCTACCACTATAAACAGACAGGGCGCTGATGTAGGTACTCAATACCGATCTATCATCTTTGCCTATGATGACCATCAAAAGATCATTGCTGATTCATCAAAAAAATTATGGGATAATAAAGGTGTGTATAAAAACCCAATTATCACAGAGATTATCCGTATTTCGGAATTTTATTCAGCAGAGCCATACCACCAGGACTATTTTAAATATAATAATTCAGCTGGATACTGTAGATTGGTTATCAGTCCTAAAATTAAGAAACTCCAAGAAAAAAATATTATTAAGAAAAATAATGGAGATTAGTTTTCAACTATTATTATAATATTTTCGGAAGGGGAGCGACAACAACCAAAAATGGAGCAAAGCTGCTAATTCAAATCCAATAAGATGAAAAGGGGCATCCCCGAACACAAAAGGATTCTCAACCACAGGTGGTGCATTTATATACATGTAGTTTGACTCCAATAGATAGTTCAGAGTACCCACAACCGGAATGAAAAGTTGAGACCAAAGAAATATTTTGAGCCAGAATCCTCTAGATGGTCTCATTTTATATACAATAGTGCAGTAAAGTGCAGCAAACAGTATTCCACCGTGTGATATGTAGTAATCTGCAAAAAGCAATCCCTGGGTTCCAATAGTGAATTCCGGTGTGACGATAGAAGTATATCCGCCTGTTACTCCCCAGAAATATAATAATTCGTACATCCGTTTGTGCTGGGTAATTAAAACAATTCCCGATAAAATTGCTGATATTCCACATAAGTGGAGGGGAAGACTGGATTCAATGGTCCATAGCCCAAGATAGGCCTGATAAAAATGGGTCCAGATACTTCTAAATAATAAAAAGCATCCAAGTATTTTACCAAAGTTCGCCTGCTGATTGGGTTTTAATCTCTTTCCAAGAAAGATAAGTATAAATATCACGAAAGCCGTTGAAATATTTGTAGTCCACCACAAAGAGCTAAAGAGAGGTATCGTCTCGTGTTCGATCATATTAATTGTACCATGACTTTATATCTAAAGGAAACATAGCCCCCTGTTTATAATAATATCAGCGGTTCTTGGAAACACCTCAAAACTATCAAAATTTCAATTGAACATTAGTCCGCTATAATGCACTAAATAGCTCAATGGACTTATTTTGAATCAAATTAAAGATAGTGGTAATTGTACTATTTTACAAAACCCTAATTTTCTATTTTAAAATAAATGTTATATCTATAGTAAGTTCCCCATCTTAATTAGGAAAATAAATAATAATGAAGTCCCAAATGAAAATGATACTATTTACATTGGTCACTTTACTTTTAATAGGGTGTAACAATAATGAACAATCATTGTTAGTGCTAATTAAAGAAAAGGACCTGGTGATTGAACAATTAAAGAAAAAGAATGCTCAAATACTTGAGAAGATAGCTGAAAAGGATTCCGAGCTAATTAAGCTAACATCTAAGGAAAATCCTTCAAAGTCAAAAGAGCCACAACAGGCCACCCTTAAAGACGGAACAAAAATCCTAGCCTACAACTGGGAAATAGCACCCAAAGAAACATTTAACATTCCAGTGGGAGATTCCTATTATATTGGGGCGAAAGATGCCAAAGTGACCGTTATAGAGTGGATGGATTATCAGTGACCATACTGTGCACGAGTCACCAGTTCGGTGGACAAATTAGTTGCTCAGTATCCAAATGACGTGAAGGTTGTTTTTAAAAATTTTCCTTTAAGATCTCATAAACAGGCAAACAAAGCAGCTTTGTATGCTTTGGCAGCGGGACGCCAAGGTAAATATCATGAGATGCATAATGCGATTATGGCACAATTCAGGGATTTGAAAAATAATGAGGACCTCCCACTTCAATTGGCTGATGAAATGGGCTTAGACATTCAACTCCTTCAGGAAGATATAACTGACCCTGCACTTCAAAAGCAAATTTATCAGGAGACCAATGAGTTAAGATCAACTGGCCTAAGATTGGCAGTACCAAAGATTTTGATTAACGGTGAAGAATTTGACCGGAAAAAGCCTCTTGAAGTACATGTAAAAGAATTGATTGACAGGGCGAGCTAAGCTACTCTTTAATTCGAATTGAAAACCGGACAGGAGATTTCCTGCCCGGTTTTCTTTTTCCCTTATTTTATAGATGTCACCTGTGAGGTGAACGGTACATCCGCTATTTGATTTTTTCCTGAATTATTTATTGTTTCCAGGGTTGAATCGGCCAGCAAATACTCATCCTTTATTTCTCCTTCTAGGTCGGTCGTGTATTCTTTTTCATTCCAGATAAACGTACTCCCTTTACCTAGTTCAGCTCGTGCAGTGGCAAAAGCTTCACCAAAGGAAGTTTGTTCATTGATTATCTCAGTTTCATCAGTCCATACATCATCAACCGATATTTCATCTACATATGAATTATTAGTCAATTCCGTTTCAATTGATTCCTCGAACTGATCCTGAGAGATAACCTCGATTGTTTTTTTCTCAGGGAGCGTTTGATGGATCAAAGCTCCGATGAACACCAGGGAAAGACCCAAGGTGATAAGGGGGGTGATTCTATCTTTCTTTTTTTGCATGGTAATCTCCTTTCTATTAGTCACTTTTACAACCAATTGGGGGAAAATGTTCCTTTTGTTGTTAATTATAGGGCTGGAAATAATAAAAAGCGGCCCAAAAGTAAAAATAGAAAGGAGATTACCATGACTTGAGCCGCCGATAAAATTAATACAATTTCAGGCCTATTGTCTACTTAAAA